>SDBT01009823.1_pt1 | contig 15490 bp, 14 predicted proteins | sample 2277101 | NCBI WGS metagenome assembly SDBT01 (sample SAMN10404973, study PRJNA504765) | marine sediment metagenome | isolation source: marine sediment core GS10_PC15, 103 cmbsf | place: Arctic Ocean: Southern Knipovich Ridge | collected 2010 | reverse complement strand
GCGTCGCCGAAGGCAGCAATGAACCCACCGGTGGTTCGCGGTGCTTGTCCGCGCCTCTCCGCACCCATGCAAACCGGCGACGGTCTGCTGGCGCGCCTGGTGCCGGCGGGGCCCATGGCCATCAATGCTTTCGTGGAGCTTTGCGCGGCGGCCCGTACGCATGGCAACGGCGTCATGGAGATTAGCGCGCGCGGCAGTCTTCAAGTGCGCGGGCTTAGCCCAAAATCAGCGCCGCTCTTTGCCACGGAAGTCGAAGCACTCGATCTCGACATCTGCGGAGACGTACCGGTGATCGCGAGCCCTCTGCCCCACGACCCGTCGGCGCTGATCGACGCACATGCCCTAGCCGCCGATCTTCGCGAAGCTGTGGCCGCGAGCGGGCTGATCGTGGCGCCGAAACTATCGGTGGTCGTCGATGGTGGCGGGCAACTCCATCTCGATGCGCTGACGGCGGACATTCGCCTCCGCGCTGTTTCCACCCCCGATGGGCCTAAGCTTCTCGTGTCGCTCGCGGGCGTTGCGAATTCGGCGACAGCGCTTGGCATGGTCGCGCCTCACGATGCGTCAAGGCTCGTGCGCGATCTCCTTAGTGTGATTGCCGCGCACGGTCCCGATGCGCGTGCACCCCATATCGACATCAGTGAATTTCGTGAGGTCGCAAAAAACCGCCTTGCGCCGGCGACCTCTGCAACACGGACACAGGCCGAGACGATTGGGCTGCACCGACTTAGCAACGATGCCTGCGCCATTGGCGTGGCGCTCGAATTCGGTCAGGCCCATGCGAATGATCTGATGGCGCTTGCCGGGATCGCAGCAGCAAACGGCGCGACCTGGGTGGCGAGCGCACCGAACCGCACGCTTCTGCTTGGGCCAATCGACGAAATGACCGGCTTCGTGCTGGCAACGGCGGCGGACAGTCTGGGCTTCGTGGTGGATGCGCGCGATTCTAGGCGCCGCGTCGTCGCCTGCCCCGGCGCGCCGTCTTGCGCTTCGGGACTCATCGCCGCCCGGGCGTTGGCCGCCGAGATTGCCAATGCGCTTCCGGCGTCGCAAACCGGCATCGCCGTGCATGTGTCCGGCTGCGCCAAAGGCTGCGCGCATCCAATGTCAGCGCCGCTCACCATTGTCGGCACCGAGCAGGGCTGCGGCATCGTCCATGACGGGACAGCCCGCGCGCGGCCCGAACGCCATATCGAGGCGAATAACCTCGTCGCCGAGATCAGCAAAATGCGGGAGCCCGTGAATGCCTAAGCCGGACTATATCCGCGACGGCGCGGCCATCTATGAGCGGTCCTTCACCATCATCCGGGAAGAGGCCGACCTGTCAGGCTTCACGCCGGAGCAGGCCGATGTGGCCGTGCGCATGATCCATGCCTGTGGCCAGGTGGAGGCCGCCGCGCCGATCGAATTTTCGCCCGACCTCGTGCAAGCGGCACGGGACGCGCTGCAGCGAGGCGCGCCAATTTTCTGCGACGCGCAGATGGTGGCCCATGGCGTCACCCGCGCGCGGCTGCCCGCCGGCAACGACGTGATCTGCACCTTGCGCGACGAAGCCGTACCGGAGCTGGCCAAGAAGCTCGGCACGACCCGCTCGGCCGCCGCGCTCGAGCTATGGCGCGACCGGCTGGAAGGCAGCCTGGTGGCCATCGGCAATGCACCCACCGCCCTGTTCCATTTGCTGGAAATGCTCGGGGCTAGCGCGCCCAAACCCGCTGCCATCATCGGCATTCCGGTGGGCTTCGTCGGCGCGGCGGAATCGAAAGACGCTCTGGCAGCCAACAGCTATGGCGTGCCGTATCTCATCGTGCGCGGCCGCATGGGCGGTAGCGCCATGACGGCGGCGGCCATCAACGCACTCGCCAAGGAGGGGTTATGACGGGACGGCTTATTGGTGTCGGTGTCGGCCCAGGAGATCCTGGACTGCTGACGCTGAAAGCCATCGACGCGATCAAGGCGGCGGACGTGATCGCCTATTTCGCCAAGGCGGGGAACACCAGCAATGCGCGGACCATCGTCGAAGGCCATCTCAACGGCGCGACGGAGCTGCCCCTGCTTTATCCCGTCACCACCGAAATTCCGAAAGAGGATGCCGCCTATCGCGAGGCCATCACCGGTTTCTACGATGCGTCGGCGAAGACAGTGGCGCAGCATCTGGATGCGGGGCGCGATGTCGCCATCCTGTCGGAAGGCGATCCGTTTTTCTACGGCTCCTACATGCACATGCATGTGCGGCTGTCAGAAACTTATCCCACCGAGGTGGTGGCTGGCGTCACCGGCATGTCAGGTTGCTGGTCGGCCATCGGCACGCCCATGACGCAAGGCGACGACGTGTTCACCGTGCTTCCCGGCACGTTGCCCGAGTACGAGCTTGAGCGCCGCCTCGCCGACGCCAATGCCGCCGTGGTGATGAAGATTGGCCGTCATCTGCCCAAGGTGCGCCGGGCTCTTGATCGCGCCGGACGGCTCGACCGCGCCATCTATGTGGAGCGCGGCACCATGGCCAATGCCTCGGTGATGAAGCTGGTCGACAAGCTCGACGGCTGCGCGCCCTATTTCGCCATCGTGCTCGTGCCGGGCTGGGAGCAATGCAAGTGAGCGGACGCCTGACCATTATCGGGCTCGGCCCTGGCGACGACCGCTTTATCACTCCCGAAGCAAGTGACGCGCTTGTCTCGGCGGAAGCGCTTTACGGCTATGGACCCTATTTGGACCGGGTGCCGCCACGCGACGGCCAGGCGCGACACGCGTCCGGAAATCGTGTTGAAGGCGCGCGGGCAGAAGCGGCGCTCAATCATGCAGCGGGCGGGGCGCATGTGGCCATGGTGTCGGGCGGCGACCCCGGCGTATTCGCCATGGCGGCGGCGGTGTGCGGAGAGATCGAGGCCGGGCCGGCGGAATGGCGGGCGCTCGATATCGTCGTGGTGCCCGGCATCACCGCCATGCTGGCCGTGGCGGCGCGGGCCGGCGCGCCCTTAGGCCATGATTTCTGCGCCATCTCGCTGTCGGACAATCTGAAGCCCTGGGATTTGATCGAGCGGCGCCTGGACGCCGCGGCATCAGGTGGCTTCGTCATCGCGCTCTACAATCCCGTGTCGAAGGCGCGGCCATGGCAGCTCGGCGAGGCATTCAAGCGGCTTGGCCGCCATCTCGCCCCGGAAACGCCCGTGATCTTCGGACGCGCCGTGGGACGTGCCGACGAGGCCCTGACCATCACCACACTCGATGTGGCCGGAGATGCCAAGGCCGACATGGCCACGCTGGTTATTATCGGCTCGCCTGAGACTCGGCTAATCCAACGCGAAGGGCGTGAGCCGCTGGTCTATACGCCGCGAGCCTCGGCGGAGGTCACCGCATGATCGAGCCAGGCAACAACGCCTTCAACCGTCTCGACGGTTTCAACGTCCGGCAGCGCGGGACGCTGCAACAGAATCACCGGCAGATGCAGATTCCGCGCCGCCGCGATCTTGCCGTAGCTGGCGTCGCCGCCGCTATTCTTGGCGACCACCACATCGATCTTGTGACGTGTCAGCAGAGCCCGATCGTCAGCCTCGCTGAACGGGCCGCGCGCGGTGAGATAGATGGCGTGGGGCACGGCGAGGGGCGGGTCGACTGGATCGACGCTGCGGACCAGATAGACATGCTCCGGCGCGGCGGCAAAAGGTTCGATCTCCTTGCGCCCCATGGCGAGAAACACCCGGCGGGGCACATTTCCCAGCGCAGCGACCGCTTCACCCATAGTGGCGACTTCGATCCACTGGTCGCCTTCGGACTTCGTCCACGGAGGGCGCCGGAGCGCCAGAAGCGGGACGCCGGCACGTTCAGCCACGCGGGCCGCATTGGCGGAGATGATCGCGGCATAAGGGTGGGTGGCGTCGATCAGCGCTTCGATACCCTCCTGGCGAAGATAGTTCTCGAGCCCTTCCACACCGCCGAAGCCACCGATGCGCGTGGGGACGGCTTGGGGCAAAGGATTGGCCGTGCGGCCGGCAAGCGACAGGGTGACAGTGAATTCGCCACGCCCGGCCAGCGCACCGGCAAGAGCCCGTGCTTCCGTGGTACCGCCGAGAATGAGGATCTTCATGGCGCGTCCTGAACCAACCATGCCGGACCGTGCCCCATTGAAGCGCTGGCTGTCCATCGTCGGCATCGGCGAGGACGGGCTTGAGGGCCTGGGCACCGGCGCCCGCGAGCTTATCGCCGAGGCCGATATCGTGTTTGGCGGCGCTCGGCATCTCGCGCTGGCCGCGCCGCTAATCCAGGGCGAGGCCAAGCCTTGGCCGAGTCCATTCGCTACGGCGGTGGACGCAGTGCTGGCCATGCGGACGCGTCAAGTCTGCGTGCTCGCCTCGGGCGATCCTTTCTTCTATGGCGTGGGCTCGGTGCTCGCCAGCCATGTGCCGCCGGAGGAGACTTTGGTGATCCCGGCGCCATCCGCGTTCAGCCTAGCGGCGGCGCGCATGGGCTGGCCGCTGCCGGAGACATTGTTGGTGTCGGTGCATGGCCGCGCGCTCGACCGCATCCGCCCCCATCTTTATCCCGGCGCACATATCCTGGCGCTCACCTCCGACGCCGATGGCCCCGCCGCGCTGGCGCGGCTGCTAGCGGACAACGGCTTTGGCGACTCACGGATCACGGTGCTTGAGGCGCTGGGCGGGGGCAGTGAACGCATCCGCACGGGCCTTGCCAAAAGCTTCGACATCGGCGACATCGCCGCGCTGAACCTCGTGGCCATCGAAGTCGTGGCCGCCCCCGATGCGCGAATCCTGGCTTACACGCCGGGTCTTGCCGACGATCTGTTCGAGCATGACGGCCAGATCACCAAGCGCGAAATCCGCAGCCTGACATTGTCATCGCTGGCGCCATTGCGCGGCGAGCTTCTGTGGGATGTAGGCGCTGGGTCTGGGTCCATCGCCATCGAATGGATGCTGGCAGACAGCTCCCTTCGCGCCATCGCCATCGAGGCCGACACCGCCCGCGCAGCGCGTATCAGCCGCAACGCCGCCGCGTTCGGGGTGCCGGAGCTCGAAATCATTGAGGGACGCGCGCCGCAAGCGCTTGCTGGGCTGGAAGCACCGGATGCGATTTTCATCGGTGGCGGCGCCAGCAATGAAGGCGTAATCGACGCGTGCATCGCGGCGCTGAAGACCGGCGGACGCCTGGTCGCAAATGCGGTGACACTGGAGACCGAATCAGAACTTCTTGCGCGTCAGGCGCGCCTTGGGGGCGAGCTCGTCCGCATCGCCGTGTCGCGGGCGGAAGCGATAGGAAACAAGACCGGCTGGCGCCCAGCCATGCCGGTCACACAATGGGTTTGGAGGAAGTCATGATCGTGGCGGGCATTGGCTGCCGCAGAGGCACGACGGCGGAGGAGATCAACGCCGCCATCGACATCGCGCTAGCGAAAGCCTCCATCGCGCCGGAACGGCTCAGCCTCGTTGCCACCTCGGACGGCAAGGGCAGCGAGCCCGGGATCATCCAGGCCGTTTCGGCCCGTGGCGTGCAACTCGTCCTGATCAGGCCGTCCGACCTTGAGGCTGCGGGGCCACGCACGCTGTCCTCCTCGCCCCTGGTGAAGGCGCTGATCGGCATACCCTCGGTGGCCGAAGCGGCGGCGCTGGCCGCGTGCGGCCCGGCGTCCCGGCTTATCGTGCCGCGTATCGTCGAGGGCCCGGCTACCTGCGCCATCGCCACCGACGAGGATGGTTCGTGACGGTCCACTTCATCGGCGCCGGTCCTGGCGCCGCCGACCTCATCACGGTCAGGGGCCGCGACCTCATCGCGCGCTGCCCGGTCTGCCTCTATGCCGGCTCCATCGTACCGAAGGACTTGCTGGCCTACTGCCCGGACGACGCGCGCCTCGTCGATACGGCGCCCATGTCGCTGGACGAAATCGAAGCGGAATATGTGGCGGCACACGAAGCCGGGCACGACGTGGCGCGGCTGCACTCGGGCGATCTTTCGATCTTCAGTGCCGTGGCCGAGCAGATGCGCCGCCTCAATGCCCACGACATTCCCTATACGGTGACGCCTGGCGTACCCGCCTTCGCCGCTGCGTCCGCCGCGCTTCAGAGCGAACTGACTGTGCCGGAAGTGGCGCAGAGCGTGGTGCTGACCCGCGTGCCGGGCCGCGCCTCACGCATGCCCGAGGCTGAGAAACTCGCCGCCTTCGCCGCGACCGGCGCGACGCTGGCCATCCATCTCGCCATCCACGCCCTCGATAAGGTGGTCGAAGAAGTGACACCGTTCTACGGCGCCGACTGTCCTGTTGCGATAGTGGCTCATGCAAGCTGGCCCGAAGAAACCATTCTGCGCGGCACGCTTGGCGACATTTGCGAGAAGCTGGTGGCGGCGCCTATCGAACGCACGGCGCTGATCCTGGTGGGCCGGGCACTGGCGCCTAAGGATTTTCGCGACAGCGCGCTCTATGACGCCGACTACCGCCGCCGCTTCCGGGCAGGCGCGCCATGAGCAGACGCGGAGGCAGCATGGCCGACCAGCCTGCCGCTACGATCAAACACCACGATCTCGATCTCGACGGGCTTACCGGCAACGACCGCCGCGGCCGTCTTATGCGCGGCCCGCGCCACCGCATTACCGAGAGCAATGTTTTCAGCTTCCGCATGATCGAAGGCTTCCGCCGCGGTGTTCGCGGCGCGGATCTGCGCGCTCAAGCCGGGCGACCCACCAGCAGTCTCGGCGAGCTTCGCCAGTCCATCGAGATCGACGGAACCGCGCTTGGAATGAAGATCGAGCAGGCCTTGAGCGAGTTTGGCCATCTTGCCGACACCGCCGGCAATGGTGACGCGTGGCACGGGACGGGCCTTCACATATTTCAACATGCCGCCGACAAAGTCGCCCATGTCGATCAGCGCGGACTCGGGCAAGTCGTACATCTTCTGCACGGCGGCCTCCGACGTCGATCCGGTCGAAGCGGCGACGTGGGTCAGACCCATGGCGCGGGCGACATCGATGCCGCTATGGATCGAGTGGATCCAGGCGGAACAGGAATAGGGCACGACGATGCCGGTGGTGCCGAGGATCGACAGCCCGCCGACAATGCCGAGACGACCGTTCATGGTCTTGGCGGCAAGAGCCTCGCCACCAGGGATGGCGATTTCCACTTCCACATTGCCCGCATCGCCATGGGCAGCAGCGACCTCCGCGATCGCCTCGCGGATCAGCTTCCGGGGGACGGGATTGATGGCGGGCTCGCCGGGGGGCACGGGCAGACCAGGCCGTGTCACCGTGCCAACGCCCTCGCCGGCGCGAAAACTGACACCAGAGCCAGGCGCGCCGGGCCGAACCGTTACCTGGATCAACGCACCATGGGTCACGTCGGGATCGTCGCCGGCGTCCTTGACCACGCTGGCGGTCGCCAAGTGATCGCCGCGCGACGTGGTGGCGAGCGCGAAGGATGGACGCTGGCCGCCCGGCAGGGTCACCGCCACGGGATCGGGAAATTCGCCCGTGAGCAGGCCTGCATATGCCGCCTTGGCAGCCGCCGTGGCACAGGTGCCGGTGGTCCAACCCCTTCTGAGCGGCTGAGATTCGTGCGTCATGCCTCCCGCTATAAAGCGCCTGAGGCCCGCCGTCACGGTGGGAGCACCAGACCGTGACTGCGCCCGCGCTGATCGTCGCCGCGCCCCGCTCCGGCGCCGGCAAAACCACGGTGACCCTAGCCCTGCTGACGGCGCTGCGCCGCCGGGGCCTTGCGGTACAAGCCGCCAAGGCCGGACCCGACTATATCGACCCAGGGTTTCATGCCGCCGCCACCGGACGCGCCAGCGTCAATCTCGATAGCTGGGCCATGCCGCCCGCTCTGCTCGATGGGCTAATGCAGAACGCCGGCGAGGACGGCGATATTGTGATCGTCGAAGGCGTCATGGGGCTGTTTGACGGGATCGGCGGCAAAGAGGGCCGCACCGGCGCCACGTCGGATCTCGCCGCGCGCTTTCGTGTGCCCGTTTTGCTGGTCATCGATGTATCCGGGCAATCTTTGTCGGCGGCAGCGCTGGTGCGTGGTTTCGCGTCTCATCATCCAGACGTTCGTATTGCCGGTGTCGTGCTCAACAAAGTGGGCAGCGATCGTCATCGGCGGTTGGTGGCCGACGCCATCGCGACTTTAAAAATCCCCGTTCTCGGCTCGGTGCCACGGGACAAAGCGGTGGCCCTGCCGGAGCGTCACCTCGGCCTAGTGCAAGCAGGCGAGCATGACGATCTCGATCAGCGCCTCGACGCCCTGGCTGATCTCGCCGAACACCATCTCGACCTCGATGCCATTGCGAAGCTGGCGGCGCGTCCGAACCTGTCATCGCCTTCCGCCCAAGCAGCCTTGCCGCCCCCCGGCATGCGTGTCGCGCTGGCGCAAGACGCTGCCTTCACCTTTATCTATCCCCATGTCATCGCGGGCTGGCGGCGGGAGGGTGCTGAGATCATACCGTTCTCACCGCTCGCCGACGAAGCGCCCCCTGGGGATTGCGATGTGTGCTGGCTTCCCGGAGGCTATCCCGAGCTGCATGCGGACAAGCTGGCTGCCGCGCAAAACTTTCGCGCTAGGCTCGCAGCGTTCGCCGAGACCAAGCCCGTGCATGGGGAGTGCGGCGGCTACATGATTCTCGGTGAGGGGTTGGAGGACGCGGACGGCGTGCGCCACGCCATGACCGGCCTGCTCAGCCACACCACGAGCTTCGTCCAACGCAAGCTTCATCTGGGCTATCGCGCGGCGCGGCTTCTGTCGGACGGCGTGTTGGGGAAGACAGGCGCTCAGTTACGCGGACATGAGTTTCACTATGCGAGCCTGGTCGAGACGGGGAAGGACGCACCCTTCGCGGAGATCGCCGACGGGGAAGGCAAGCCGCTCGGCACGACCGGCGGGCGGCGCGACAAAGTCACCGGCACATTCTTTCACGCGATTGCGACCGACTAACGGTTCAGGCGGGTTTGCCGGACACGCTGGCTTCCTCGAACGTCGCCATGCCGGTGTGGCAGGCAAGCGCGGCACGTAACAGAAGCACGGCGACCGCCGCGCCCGAACCTTCGCCAAGCCGCATATCGAGATGGAGCAGCGGTTTCATCCCCAGCTCTTCCAGCAAAAGCCGGTGCCCGGCTTCCGCCGACATGTGTCCCACCAGCGCATGGTCCAACGCGTCGGCCCGCAACGCCTTTAATGGCGCTACCGCCGCACTCGATACGATGCCGTCGATCAACGCCGGAATGTGCCGATGACGCGCGGCGAGACACGCGCCGAGGATCGCGGCGAGCTCGCGGCCGCCAAGCGCCGCCGCCACGCGCAGCGGATCGCCGAGCACATCTTCATGACGCGCCAGCGCCGTCTCGATGGCTGCACGTTTGCGTGCGAGGCCCTGATCGTCGACGCCAGTGCCCGTGCCAACGAAGCGCGCGCCACCACCGAACAGCGCGCCCGACAGCGCCGCCGCCGCACTGGTGTTGCCGATGCCCATTTCGCCGAGCACGATCAGGTCGGCCTCGGGCGAAACATCCTCATAGCCAGCCGCGACGGCTTCCAGGAATTCAGCCTCGGTCATGGCCGGGCTTGTGGTGAAATCCGCCGTCGGCGTCTCAAGTGAAAGAGCAACAACCCGAAGCTCGGCGCCCGCCAGGCGTGCGAGCTGATTGATCGCCGCGCCGCCATTGGCAAAGTTGGCGACCATCTGTGCGGTGACGTCCGGCGGAAAGGCCGACACGCCCTGGGCTGTGACGCCGTGATTGCCGGCGAAGATCAAGATCTCGACCCGCTCAAGCGTAGGCGGGTTGCGGCCCTGCCAAGTGCCGAGCCAGGCCACGGCCTCTTCCAGGCGGCCCAGACTTCCAGGCGGCTTGGTCAGGGTCACTTCACGCGCGGCGATGTCTTCCGCCACCCTCGAGTGACCCTCCGGGAGATCGAGGCAGGCGGCGCGTAGAGCGTCGAATGAGGCAAAACAGGTCATTTCGGCGTAGACTTCTTAGCTCTTAGAAACTTCAACAAACGCCCGGCAAAGGGCGCCGGATCACGACGGGGGCGGGGATGGGCAGCATTACTACGGACATTTGGACCGGCCTAGCCTTTTGCACGCGGCTACCGCTCAAGCTTGATGGCGACTCCACGGGCGAGAGCCTAGCGCGGGCCGCGTGGACCTTTCCGCTGATCGGCGTGCTGATTGGCCTATTCGCCGCGCTCGTCTACTGGCTCGCCGCCAGTTTTGACATGCTTCCCTTCGTGTCCGCCACTCTGGCGATCACCGCGACCCTGCTCATCACCGGCGCTCTCCACGAAGATGGTCTTGCCGACACGGTGGACGGCTTTGGCGGCGGCGACACTAAAGACCGCAAGCTGGAGATCATGCGCGACAGCTGCACCGGCACCTATGGCGTGTCGGCGCTGGTGCTGTCCTTCATGCTGCGGGCCGGGGCGCTGGCCAGCCTCGTGGAGCCAGGTCTGGTAGCCGTGGCGCTGATTGCGGCCCATGCCGGTGGCCGGGCGGCCATGCCGGTGCTCATGCTGGTGCTGCCCCGGGCGCGCCAAGACGGGCTTTCGGCGCAGGCCGGCAAGCCGCCTCTGGGCAGCGCGCTCGCCGCCGCCATGCTGGGAATGCTCGTGCTGGCGTTCTGTCTAGGCCCCGCCACGGCGCTCGTCGCCGCGCTGCTGGTGGCGTGCGCGGTGGCTTTCATCGCCTGGCTCAGCGACCGGCAGATCGGCGGACAGACCGGCGACGTGCTCGGCGCGGTGGAGCAAGTGAGCGAGATCGCGATCCTGCTTGTCGCCGCGGCGATGCTTTAACCGCTGCCTATGTGGTGACCGAAACGATAAGGCGGCGCTAACGGGACGGAAACGGGACGCTGATAGCTTGCGCAAAATGAGAGTCGAGATAGACTTCAACCCAGGGAGTTGGGTCATGCGCTTTGCCATTGCCCTCTCGCTCGTCGCGGCCGCATTCGTGTTGGCCCCAGGCGCCGTCTCAGCGGCACCTTTTGTTTTGTCCAATCACGCCGCCGTCACGCAAGAGCTGAACGATTCAGCGGTCGAACTGGTGGCGCGCCGGTCCAAGAAGGCCCGCCGCCATCAGACCCGCAAACGCCGTTGCGCCGGGACCTGCAAGCGGCCTTGGTATCCCTACCAATATCGATATTGGAAGTTTTATTTCCCCTTTGGCGGCCCGCTTTTTTAGAGAGCCGCACGGACCAATTTAATTTCTGAACGAGGCTCACGGTGTTTTGACCGTTCCTCACATTGCTGCCCAAGCACCCTCCCGATAGGCTCGGAATTACCGGGGTGGTTGGCGTTCTAGGAGTTAAGTCATGCGTCAAACCCTTATTACACTTGCCGCCATGGTGGTCATCTTGGGCTTCGCGTTCGGCGCGGGCCCGGCCAAAGCCGCTCCCCTTCCCAAACTCGATATCGTCACGAGCCAAGCCACGATGGCCGAGACCGTCGGCTATTACGGTCGCCGGGGCTATCGCGGATATCGCTATCGACGCCCTTATTATGCGCCCCGGCGTCGCTACGGGTATTACGTCCCGCGCCGCTATTACGGCTATCCCCGGCCGTATTATCGAGGCTACGCCTACCGGCCCTACGCGCGACCGTATTACCGGGGCTACCGGCCCTATTACGGTCGCCGCTACTGGTAGCCCGGCCAAATCTGGTTCAGGACCGGCGGCCCGCTTCGCGTCGCCGGCCCTGCTTCCTTTTTTCGCAAAGCGCAAAACAGGGGTGACGGTGCGCCTGCTCGTTGTGGCAGAGTGCGCCCGTGACCGCTCCCACTGATCCTATATCCGCCCGCGCGTTTGAGCTGGCCCGTGCCGCCCTGTCCCGCGAAGGCGCGCCGTCCGCGTTGCCCGGCCGCTTGCTCGTGGTTGACGTCGAACGGCAGACCGCGACTTGGCTAGAGGAGGGACAGACAGCCGCCACGTGGTTTGTCTCGACGGCGCTGAACGGCATCGGGGCTGAGAAGAACTCATTCAAGACGCCACCGGGGTGGCATCGCATCGCCCAGCGGATCGGCGAGGGCGCGGAGCCCGGCACGGTATTTGTGTCGCGCGAGCCGACCGGCGAGATTTGGAGCGGCGACGCGGAGAGCACCGATCCCATCCTCACGCGCATTCTCACCCTCGACGGGCTGGAGGACGGGATCAATCGCGGACCGGGCCACGACACGCTTGAACGCTACATCTATCTCCACGGCACCAACCAAGAAGACCTGATTGGCCGGCCCGTGTCCCATGGCTGCGTGCGCCTGTCGAACGCCGATGTCTGCGCGCTGTTCGACCGTGTGCGCGAAGGCGACATGGTGTTGATCGCCCAGCCTGAGACCCGCGCCATCCCCGATGCGAAAAGCGGTGGGCGCTTTCACTATGCGGGACTCGGCGGCTCAGGCATGAGCGCCATCGCTCAGTTTCAGGCGATGACCGGCGGGCGGGTGAGCGGCAGCGACCGCGCCTTCGACAATGGCGAGCGGGCGAGCTTGCGCGCGCAATTCGAAGAGCTCGACATCGCGGTGATGCCCCAGGACGGCAGCGGCATTGGCGAGGACTGCGCCGCGCTTGTGGTCTCGACCGCGGTCGAGGAACAAGTGCCGGACTTCGCCGCTGCGAAAGCCAAGAAGGTTCCCATCATTCACCGCTCGGAGATGCTGGCCCATTTCGTGGCCCAGACCCGCTCCATCGCCGTGACCGGAACCAGCGGCAAGTCGACCGTGGCGGGAATGATCTTTGAAATCTTACGCGGCGCGGGGCGCGATCCTTCCGTCATCACCGGCGGTGATCTTCCTCTGTTGCAAACCGAAGGCCTGCCGGGCAACGCCTTCGCCGGAAGCTCCAATCTCCTCGTGGTGGAGGCCGACGAGAGCGACGGATCCCTGGTGCGCTATTCACCCGCCGTCGGCGTGGTCCTCAATCTCCAACGCGACCACAAAGAGATGGACGAGGTGGCAGCGATGTTCGCCACGCTGCGAGCGCGCACGCGAGAGGCCCTGGTCGTGGGTGATCAGGAAAATCTCGATCAGTTCGCAGGCGGCGCCTTGCGTTTTGGCCTGACCGACCGCGCCGATATCCGGGGCGAAGATGTCGAGCTTGGTGCGGAGTCCAGCCGCTTCCGGGTGGGGGATACGACATTCGAACTGCCGGTTCCCGGTGAGCACAACGTGGCCAACGCGCTTGCCGCCATCGCCACGGCCCACGCCCTCGGCGTTCCGCTGGCTGACATGGCTCGCCCTCTATCGAATTTCTCCGGCATTGGCCGGCGCTTCCAGAGCGTCGGCACGGCGCGCGACGTCGAGGTGGTGGACGACTTCGCCCATAATGCCGAGAAGATCGCCGCGGCGATCCGCACCGGGCATTTACGGGCCAAGCGCGTGCTGGCGGTCTATCAGCCGCACGGCTACGGACCGACGCGCTTCCTGCGCCAAGACTTCATCACGACCTTCGCCCGCGAACTCACCTCCGAGGATCGCTTGTGGATGCTCGAAGTGTTTTATGCGGGCGGCACGGCCACGCGCGACTTCTCGGCATCAGGGATCATTGACGAAATTGCGGATCGGGGCACGCGCGCGGAGTTTGCGCCGTCACGGGAATGGCTCATAGACCGCATCGCCGGGGAAGCGAGAGAGGGCGATCTCGTGCTGGTGATGGGCGCCCGCGATCCATCGCTTACGGCGTTCGCGCGTGACATTCTCGCCAAGCTCGACGCCTGAGCGAGCACGCCGTTAGTTTCCGAACATCCCCGAGATAAGGCCGCCCAAGCCACCACCTGTCTGGCGGCTTGACCGTCCGCCATTCCGGAAGCGCGCGTTCGCCTCGGCGATCACGGGGTCGGCCGGTGCCTGGAAGTGAACGGGTCTATCGAACAGTTTCGGCGCCATGCGGCCGTCAAGACCATAGATGTCGGCGAAATTTTGCAGCCTGCCATCGGCGCCAACAGTCACGGTGAAATAGGTGAGGTGCACAGGCACCGGCCGGCGAAGCGCGATCACCTTGTTTTCGCCCTGCGCCACCAGGTCGTTGATCTGGCGGGCCCCCCAGCCCTTGTCCTCGGCAAGCAGCAGGGTCGCGAGACGGTCCGGCTCGTGCACACGAATGCAGCCATGGCTGAAGGTGCGCACCCTCTCGCTGAACAGTCCGCGCTGGGGCGTGTCGTGCATGTAGATGGCGTGCTTGTTCGGGAAGTTAAACTTGAATTTGCCGAGCACGTTGGCGGGACCGGACGGCTGGGTGAATCTGTATTTGTGGATGTTCACGTTGGCCCAATCCACTTCGTCGGGATCGATCGTCTCTCCCATGAGGCTCACCCGAATTCGATGATGCCGCAGGATCGCCGTGTTGGAGCCACCGAAAAGGGTCTTCGGCTTCCTTAGATTGGGCGCGATATCCTCGTTCAGGATCGTCGGCGGCAGCGTCCAGTCCGGATGGACGACGATGTTGCGCATGGGCGCGGAGAAAAACGGCGTGGCATATTTGAGCTGACCAACAATGGTCTTATCCACGTAGATGATCTTGCCGTTCTTCACGACGCGGGCGTTGAACTCCGGCACGTTGTTCCAAACGTGAAGCGAGCCAAGCTGCCGGGGCATCCACCGCCACCGCTCCATGTTGATGACGATGAGCTGAATATCCCGCGTGTTGTTTTGGGCGCGCGCTTTGGCCAGCGCGCCCTGCAGAAGCTGGAACTGCTGATGCTGAGGATGGAGCGACGTCAGGTAGTCGACCGGGGCGCCGGCGGTAGCGACCTCGGTGAGCACGGTCTTCGGATCGCGCAAGCTCGGCCTCTGGTCGAACAGCTTGCTGACTTTTTTCGGGGTTAGGCGGCCCCCTTGGGCGAAGCGCGCATATTTCAGAATGGCCATGTCGAGCTTGAGCTCGGCGGCGGCTTGCACTTCTGGCGTAGCAGGGCGGCCGTCCGCGTCTGGCACGTCGAAAGCGCGAGCATCGAGCCCCCACTCATCGGCCTTGCCGATCTCGCCGATGACCGCCTGCGCGTTCGTCGAGAACCCTCCATCCGTGATCCACACCGGCGCATCCGCATGGGTCTCGTAGAAACTCTCTAGAGCTTTGAGCGCAGCCGGACGGATCCCCTTGTGATAATCGGGATCGGCAAGCGTGACGCGGATCGCCGCCACCACCGGATGGGCGGGAGGCTCCACGACTTCCGGAACGGTCTCGACGAGCGTCTCTGTTTCATCATCGCTCGATGTGGCGTCGCTTGCGTCGTCTGTTGCAGACTCTTCCTCTGATGCTTCCGTCCCCTTATCGTCGGCAACGGGTGCCGGATCGCTCGGTGGCGTGATCGCTGCCGTCTCGATCGGTTCGTTATCGTCTGACGCTTCGGCTTCCGGCTGATCAGCTGCTGCGACGTCCTCGGGCGGCAACACTTCGATCACGACGGTCGCGTCATGGGACGGCGCTTCGACGGTCTCGGTCGCTTCGGCCGCTTCCTCTGGTTCGCTCGCCGGCTCGGTCTCGGGCGCTAGCGCCTCGACGGAATTCTCCTCGGCCGGCT
>SDBT01009822.1_pt1 | contig 15490 bp, 9 predicted proteins | sample 2277101 | NCBI WGS metagenome assembly SDBT01 (sample SAMN10404973, study PRJNA504765) | marine sediment metagenome | isolation source: marine sediment core GS10_PC15, 103 cmbsf | place: Arctic Ocean: Southern Knipovich Ridge | collected 2010 | reverse complement strand
TATCTGGCTGAATATGTGTGGCGTTACAACCATCGTAATGAGAGCATTGAGACTCAGAAGAAACATTTACTTAACATACTTGAGAGAATCAACATTTAGTGGCTCTTTTAAGACTTTACCCATTTTTTATTAGAAAGTCTCAATTCTCGTCTCCACTGATGCCCCCTCCTAGATTATCAAAAGAAGATCTGTTCACTTTTGTTGACTCGATTTCTTTACGAACATCATAAATTCATTATTATTGATGATATACAAATGAGGTTCTATCACCTGTCCTACTCAAGCTAAGATACCTCTCATCCACATCTATCGTTGGATCTTTGTAAAATGAGCAGTGCAGAAAAAATGGTTGACAAAGGGATCAACATATCGTATTATCTGCGCAAACGTTTGAGCACATCAGGCACTGTAGGGGGAATTAGTCAAGCCTTTGGGTAAGAACCAACGTGTAACACTCAATAGTATTGCCAAGCAGGTTGGCGTGTCGGTGACGACTGTTTCACGCATATTGAATGGGCAGGCGGCGCGTTCCCGAATCAGCAAAAGCACCGAAGAGGCAGTTATGCGAACGGCGGTGGAATTGGGATACGTACCTGATCAGCTGGCTCGCGGGCTTAGAATTAAACGCACACATACCATTGGGCTCATCATTCCAGATATCTCAAATCCTTTCTTCTCGACTGTTGCCCGGAATATTGAGATCGAGGCTCGAAAAGCGGGCTATTCCATTATTTTGTCGGATACCCAAGAAGAAACGCAGTTGGAAGTCGATTCCATTCGTCTGCTCCAGAGTAGAAAGGTTGATGGCTTCATCATCTGCCCAGCGGGTGAAGAGGGCGAACATCTGAATGCGATATTGAGCAGCGGACTACCCATGGTTATCGTGGACCGACATTTTCCTGAATTGGAATGTCCAGATGTTATTTCTGATAATTACAGGGGCTCCTTCGAAGCAGTAAGCCATTTTAGCGAGAATAACCATCGTAGGATCGCATGCATACAGGGACGCCGCCACACGTCCGTCAATGATGAGCGTGTGCGTGGGTATCTGGATGCGCTCAAGAAATATAATATCCCCTTGGATGAGTCGTTCATCGTGGGGGATAGTTTTGGTGAGCGAAACGGTTATGTCGGGGCCAAAATCCTTTTGAATAGAGCCCCCCGCCCGACCGCCATTTTTGCTGCCAGTAATCTGATTTCTCTGGGGGCCATGCGCGCCATTTTCGAGGAAGGGCTAAAGATTCCGGATGATATCTCCATGATTTCATTCGATGATCAACCATACTCCGATTATCTGGCAACCCCAATGACCACCGTTGCCCAGCAGACTACCGAGATGGGGCAGATCGCATTCAAGCTGCTAATGGCTCAAATCGACCTTGAACGCCCCAGTGATACCGAGGGCGTTGTTTTGCCTACAAAATTGATTATACGTAAGTCGGTGAAAAAATTGGAGGCTTCCTTTGTGGAAGAGACCCGGGGAGAAGCTATCATAGAGGCTTAAATACGAGTGGAGGTTCAAGTAAAAGGAGAGCCGGTGAAAAACTCCACTTCGGATTTATACGAACATACACGATATGTAAAGGGGGGAGACAACAAAATGGGTAACCTACCAAGATTCTCAAAAAGCAGCATCCACATACCCATGCTCGCAATCGCCATGCTCGTCGCGAGTGGCCTATGGGCAGGTACCACAGGCAAGATCGCGGGCCGGGCATATGATCGAGAAACGGGGGCAGCCCTTCCGGGTGCCAATATAGTCATTAGTGGTACCACCATGGGGGCGAGTTCCGACCCGGATGGCTTATATTTCATCATCAACGTGCCCCCGGGGACTTATACACTTACCGCGACATTCATCGGCTATGAAGGAATTGTAGTCCAAAATGTCCGGGTAACTGTTGACCGCACTACCGAGCAGAACTTCGCTATGGCCACCACCGTTGTAGTGGGCTCGGAGGTCACTATTATTGCTGAACGGCCTTTGGTTGACAAAGATCTTACAGCCAGCATGCAGGTCGTCTCAGGAGATGACATGGATAATAGTTGGGCGAGATCATTGCCAGAAGTATTAGAAATGCAAGTTGGAATATCACAGGGGCATTTTCGTGGTGGAACTCTCATTGAGTCGGTCTATATGCTGGACAATATCAGTCTGAATAGCGGTGTCTTTTCGGATAACTATACCGGCATCAACCCAACGAGTATCGCTGAAGTTGTTGTGCTTACCGGTGGCTATAATGCTGAATACGGCAGTGCCCAGTCAGGTATTGTGAATATCATTACCAAGGAAGCTCCAAAGGGCATCCATGCTACCATAGTTGCGCGCATGCGCCCGGCAGGTAAATACCATTGGGGTAGTAATATGTACAGTCATGAAAATTATGATTGGACTAATTATGACCTTGCCTACTGGACCGCAGCGAGCGCGGACGACGGCAGTGATTATTATGGCGAAGATCCTGCTGAACTGCTCTCGAATTGGCAGGCACTCGTCACTGGCGATGAAGTGCAAAGCAAATATGCGGAGCGCGCAGAATATGAAACTGAAGCTACAGTTTTTGGCTCGCTCACTCCGCAGCTTGGATTTATGCTATCTGGACGTTTCAAGCGGGGTGTGAACATATTTCCCCAACAACTGGATTATAATCCAGAGCATAACATTCAATTGAATTTGAGCTACAAATTATCCGATCGGCTCAAGCTTAGTTTCAGTGGCTTGTGGGGTGGATACGAGACGTCCGGTTCTTCGCCTTCAAATTTCAACACTATTGAAAATTCACAAGAAATGGCTTGGAACGGAATGCCTCAAATCACTGAGCCCTACGCGGGGAATAAGTATGCAATCATCAGTTCTTGGGCAGCTTGGCCTGAACTGCGTACGGTAAGTAATTATTCACTCAAACTCACCCATGCGTTAAGTGCCAGTACTTTCTATGAAGTCTGGGGGAATATTCTATCCGATGAGATGGATAAAAGAGACCGTTGGGGTTATACGGACGAAGACACCTGGTCCTTTGACGCGGACCTTTGGGTGGACCCGTGGATCTTCCAGCGTCAGAATGTAGATGCTGATGGCAATTCAATCACAGGCAGGCATTGGGAAGATTACTTTGCCAGCAATGTCCTGAGTGTGGGTAGTAATATCTCCAGCCAGGTGAACAATAACAATTTCGTTAAAGCAGGCTTTGAAATTAAGTCTTACGATATCGCTTTTGACCACGCTATGTCGGCCCATGAAGGTGGAGAACGATGGAATCTTATGAACGTGTATACCGGCAAGCCCTTTGAAGGTGCAGCCTACGTGCAGGATAAAGTCGAGTTCTCGGGAATGGTTTTTAATGGCGGTTTGCGGCTTAGTTTCTTTAACCAGAACCGCGATGTAGCAAAAAACATGTTCGATCCCCTGGCATATGAATCAACAACACCCGGGAATGTAACAGATGGGATGCCTGGCAATCCTGAGACGGAAAAAACAGAGCTGCAGGTTGCTGTGTCACCGCGTTTGGGTATTTCACATCCAATTACCGAAAATACAGTCTTGCACTTCATGTATGGCCATTTCAATCAGCGACCATCCTGGAACAAGATGCTTGGCTTCCCCTTCATCAATTTCACAGATGATGATGCTACGGTTTCCGATCCCTTCGCGGCTCAGGAAACTTATATGGATCAATGGATGGGCTTCCTTGGCAACCCCAAAATCGGCTATGCCAGGACGATACAGTATGAACTTGGATTCGATCAGAATATAGCTGATATCTTCAGATTGGACGTGACTGCGTATTATAAGGATGCCAGCCGCCAGACGGTCTTCAGGGAAGCTACCCTTTATGATCCCAGGTGGGATGATTCGAATCCATGGACAACGCTGTACACCAATGATAATCAGTATAACGTAGCCATGATGGCATCCAATAGTGCTTATGCAGATATCCGTGGCATTGAGACTTCCCTGGCCTCCAATTTCGCCTTCCCGCTGAATTTCCAGATCGATTATGATCTATCGTTCAGCACGGGTGGAGTACAAGGATACTCTGCGCTATACGAATTAGGATCTGGCATTGATTCGCGGTATGGCTATGGGATGGTAAGGAAAGCCTGGAACAACAACCACAAAATCAAGGCGCAGGCCAATCTCGATTTCTACGAGGGTTATGGGCCGGCAATTGCTGGAATTCATCCCCTTGAAAAACTCCATGCTAATCTCTACTTCGAGTATTGGAATGGCCAGCAGTATACCTACCACGGGCCTGATGATACTTCGACGAAACCTAATAACAAGCGCTGGTTACCTCACTTTAGAACAAACTTGAAAATCGCCAGAACCTTCGATGCATTCGGTGTTAAAACGGAACTGGCATTGGAAGTTAGGAACCTGTTCAATAATAAGGACCTCAACATGCTCGGTGGTGATGATCTGATCAATTACCATGAGAAAACGGAACTTTCAGATGAGGACAAAGCCGAGGGCCTGACCCTGGATGAAGCTAGAATGCCAAAGCATTGGCTGTCCGGCGAACCAGATGTTTGGGGTGCATATAATCAGTGGACTAATCCACCCCGGCAATTGTTCTTCAATTTGCGCGTTGATATCTAAGGCAATGAACCCAACTAAGGGAACTTTGAAATGTTAACCGACAATGGGTTACCCAAAATTATGAGGCAAACAATGTATCTTCGAAAAATCGGTTGCAGTATGCAACACAAATTGATAAATATTTTCCTGGTGGCGTTTATGCTCTTTGGCTTGGGGCAGGAGCTACTTGGACAGGTTCAGTGGGGCAAAGAGAGCCTCACCCGGGGCAAGGTATGGGTGACCATCGCGAATTCATACCGCTTAGGTGAAGTCGATCTTCCCTGGCCATTCTACGCCCTCGATTATCCTGGCCATTCATCCGGTTCCGACCTGTCGGATAAGCCAACCTATATCGATGCCGGTGGTTACGCCATCTATGGTGAAAGGGGAGGGGTAGCAGCGGCCCATACTATCAACGGACGTTTTTACGCAGCGGCACAGTATATGACTGCAACTGCAAACGCCACCCTGATCCAGAATTTTAACATGGAAGATCCTGCCCTGCTCGCAGAAGAGATTGTGACTGGCGGTCTTCATGTTATCGACCTGGATGTTGACATCGATCATAAGAGCATGGTGTGGAGTTATCCCAAATACGATGATTTCGTGATCCATGAGTTCACCATCACCAATACGGGTGCTACGGCGCTAGATAATGTTCACTTTGGTACCAGGCTTGCTATCTGGGCATCAATGAGAGGTGATTGGCTTGGACCTGGCGATGACTATGATGATAAATATGGGTGGAGCGACGAACATGATATCTTCTACTTTTATGATGATCGCAGTTTCATATGGGAAGACGAAACACCTGTGACCTTCCTCTTCGGACCAGGTCCGACTACTGGCGATATAGGTGATCCGGCCGATATTACAGAATCCGGTGCCCGCGATCATGAGCTCCTGTCTCCGGCCTACATTACCTCAATAGTGCTCGATTCCGCCGGTGCGAACGTCTACCAGAATATTTTAGAGTATCTGGGTCAGGGGACATCGTCCCTTGCCCCGGCTGAGGACGAAATGGCAAGGCTGGGTACGCATTCTGCATCGCGGTTTCTCGAGGTGATGACCCACCAGCAGCCACGCAAGTCGTGGGACGAACTGAAAGCCGCTGGCGGTGAGGGTGGCAACAAATTCGAGCGGAGTCCGGAAATGCTGGTTTCGGTGGGACCCCTCAGCATTGCCGCTGGGGCGTCAGAAACAGTAGTTTTTGCTGAAGTGCTCGGCGAGATGGATCGGGCCAAGATCATTGAGGGCGGTGTCACTAATGTTAATCTGCTGGCAACTGAATCACGGGATTCTCTCTTTGCCAATGTAGCAGCGGCACGTGAACTGTATGCCGCAGGATATGACGTAGCCGATCCTCCTCCAACTCCAACCGATGGGGAAGGCAGTCTAATCCTCACACCCATTGACTTTGGTGTTGATGTCGCATGGCCTCCTGTACCGTCAACATACACGGATCCCGATTTGGGCACAAATGATCTGGCCGGCTATAGAGTTTACCGGTCCACTGAGTTCGTAACTGGTCCCTGGGAATTGGTGGATGATCTGACACTCGCCGAGGTCACGACCGAGGGAGATTATATTGTATATGAATCTACTGGTCTATATCTTGGTGTAGGTTATTACTTCGCAGTATCAAGCTATGATAATGACGGAAATGAGAGTGGCCTGGTAAACGCCAACCGCTTCCCGGTCTATCCCCTGCGTGCAGCCAATGAAGACTTCCCTTCCGAACGAGTCCATGTTGTTCCGAATCCATTCCGGCAGCACAGTGGTCTTCTAGGCTCAGGTGAAGAACTCCGCATGGAGTTCATAGGGCTGCCCTCTGCGTGCACGATAAGAATCTATACCCTGGCCGGTGATCTGGTTCGCGAAATCGATCATGACGACGGTAGCGGGGCAGAATCATGGGGCAGTATCTTAACCTTGGATTATCAAACCAACAAATGGCTGCTGTATGTAGTGCCAGGCTTTTACGTGTATCACGTTGAGTCCCATGCTACGGGTACAGATGGCAAGAGTTTCGTTGGAAAATTTGCCATAATCAGGTAGATGAATTTCATGAAGAACCATTTCAAAAAATACTCAATCATTAACGGAGAAATGGATATGCAGTTTAATAAACTTGTCAGGCTCGCCTGTCATACACTATTGGTTGGCTTGGTAATGCTATCGGGTGTGAAAGCACAAAGTGGTATCGAGCCCTATGAAATTGAACGAGTTGGATTATCAGGATGGCAATTCCTGAAGATCAACGCCGATGCTAGATATTCAGCACTGGGGGGCAGTTTTACAGCCCTTTCGCACGGTGATGCCAGCTCGGTCTACGGTAACCCTTCGTCCCTCGTTGATGTGGACAACATGGGTGTTTCGCTAGGCCGAATCAACTGGTTTGCTGATATCAGTTATCAGACCTTTTCCCTGGCGAAAAGCCTTGGTGACAAAGGTGTGATTGCTGTGAGCATCGCTTCACTCGATGTTGGAGACATCCCGGAAACAATCAACCGGGAAGTTGCAGGTGTCGGAGTAACGGAATCTGTAATTACTGGCAATACGTTCACAGGTGGCGATCTGGCTGCCGGTTTATCATACGCCAGAAAAGTGACCGATAGGCTATCCTTGGGCGGCAACGTCCGCTGGGTCGAGGAAACGATTGCTGAGCTGAGTATGAGCAACATATCGGTAGATTTTGGTACCACCTATTACACTGGTTGGCGTTCTTTACGTCTAGCCATGGTGGCCAGGAATCTTGGATCGGACAAGACTCTTTCTGGCTGGGATGAAGATATCCAGGCTGAACCGGTAGACATCCGCATGCCTATCGATTTCCGCGTCGGTTTGGCCATGGATTTTTTGGATGCTGAAGATAGCCCGCACTTCCTCACAGTATCAGTGGAAGGCTCCCACCCCAATGATGGGCCAGAAAAGTTGAATGTTGGAGTGGAATACTACTACAACAAGATGTTGGCCCTTCGATGTGGATATCGTGGTGGTTATGATGAAGAATCAATCACCTTCGGTGGTGGTGTGCAGATTGGTTTCGGTGATTTTGGCACAGGCATTAATTATGCCTATGTTCCATTTGGTCGCCTGGGTACTGTGCACATGTTCACCCTGGGCCTCTCATTCGAATAATATAGACGGTTACCTAAGGTTTAGATGACGTCCGTGTGAAGTGCTTAACATGGACTGTTAGGGAAGGGGTCCGTTTTTACCGGGATGCAGGTCGGCATTGAGGCCGGTGTCCAGTGTATATAACATATCTTTTAAACAGGATGTACATAGTAAGGGAGAAAAATGGTAGCTGTTGAATCCTATACACTTGCTTTGATATTGTGTTTTATTACGATGTTATGCTGGGGATCCTGGGCGAATACGCAGAAGCTGGCGACTAAGACGTGGCCTTTTCAGCTTTTCTATTGGGACTACGCCATCGGTGTCTTGCTGTTATCCTTAATCCTCGCCCTGACCATGGGCAGCTTCGGTTCCGTCGGCCGCGGTTTCTTTACCGATCTTGGTCAGGCATCACTCAACTCCCTGTGGCTGGCTTTTCTGGGTGGTGTGATTTTCAACTTGTCCAATATTCTCCTGGTTGCTGCTATTGATATTGCCGGGATGGCGGTGGCCTTTCCTATCGGTGTGGGCTTGGCCTTGGTTCTTGGCGTGATTACCAACTATATCGCTACGCCATTGGGAAATCCGGTGTTTTTATTCTTGGGCGTGGCCCTGGTTGTGGTGGCGATCATAACGGATGCCCTGGCATATCGCCGACTCCCCTCTGAGGGTCAGAAAACCCCCACCAAGGGCATCATCATCTCCATCGCTGCGGGTGTATTGATGGGCTTTTTCTATCGTTTCGTCGCTGCGTCAATGTCGGAGAATTTCATCACCCTTGAGGCGGGCAAGATGAGCCCCTATTCGGCGGTAGTGGTTTTCTCTATCGGCTTACTGGTATCCAACTTCGTTTGGAATAGCTTTGTGATGGCCAAGCCTTTCGTGGGCGAGCCGGTACGATATCGTGATTATTTCACGAAGGGAGACGCCCGCCTGCATTCGATTGGTATCCTCGGTGGTATTATCTGGGGCGTTGGTATGTCGTTCAGCATCATCGCAGCGGGTGCGGCCGGATTTGCCATTTCCTACGGATTAGGTCAGGGAGCAACGATGATCGCGGCGTTATGGGGTGTCTTTATCTGGAAGGAGTTTAAGGAAGCTCCGAAAGGCACTAATGCACTCATCGCCCTGATGTTTGCTTGTTTTATTTTAGGGCTTGGGTTGATAATCACTGCCAGGCTGACCTAGAAACGGATATCGACGGCAAAGAACTGGAGAAAATAATGGGTGTATCACGATTTTACCGTTCTGTCTGGTTCGGTACATGTACCATAACTGTTATCTTGATGATATCGTGCCAATCTGCGCCACGAGAGACTATGATCTTTTCGAAGGAAGAGCTGAAGGATAAAATCAAGGGGGCCTGGGCGGCACAAACCATCGGTGTAACCTTCGGCAGCCCGGTTGAGTTTCGCTATAACAGCACTATGATGCAGGATTATCAGCAGCTCGAGTGGTACGACGGAATGCTGAAGGACACTTACGAAAACGAGCCTGGTGCTTACGATGATATCTACATGGACCTGTCGTTCGTACAGGTGTTTGAGGATGAAGGACTGGATGCCCCGGCGGAATCCTTCGCCAAAGCGTTCGCCTATGCTGACTATCATCTCTGGTTTGCTAATCAGACCGCCAGATACAATATCCAGAATGGTATCATGCCGCCAGCGTCAGGTCATTGGCTGAACAATCCCTGTGCCGATGATATTGATTTCCAGATCGAGGCTGACTTCGCCGGGCTGATGTGTCCGGGGATGGTGAATGCCTCCACTGCAGTCTGTGATAAAATCGGTCATATCATGAACTACGGGGATGGCTGGTACGGCGGCGTCTATATTGCGGCCATGTATGCCCTGGCCTTTGTCTCTGACGATATTGATTATGTCGTTGAGCAGGCTCTCAAGGTCATACCACCCGAGTCCAAGTTCTATCAGACCATGAGTGATGTGATCAAATGGCACAAGGAAAATCCCAATGACTGGAAAGCAACCTGGTTCAAGGTGAATCGAAAATGGTCTGAGGATATTGGCTCACCCTACGGTGTATTTCTGCCATTTAATATTGATGCCAAGATCAATGCCGCCTGGGTAATTATGGGGCTTCTCTATGGGAACGGCGACTTCACCCGGACGTATGAGATCGCCACCCGCTGCGGTGACGACGCTGACTGCAATCCCGCCTCTGCCGGTGGCATCCTGGGAGCCATGAAAGGGTACAAGAGCATCCCAGACTACTGGAAGCAGGGATTAACTGAAGTGGAATCAATTGATTTCAAATACACCACCATTTCGCTTAACGATGCCTATGAGATGTCTTTCAAGCACGCCTTGCAGATGATCGAGCGTAATGGCGGCGAAATCCGAGATGAGGAAGTCGCGATCAAGTTCCAAGAGCCAGAGACGGCCCTGCTGGAGGTTGCCTTTGAGGGTCATTATCCCAAGGATAAAATCTGGCTGGAACAGGAGCTTGAGGATGAAGCCTCCTTAAAGTTCGAGGGTATCGGTTTCGCGTTGACAGGCTCAGCCAACAAAAATGGGGATGAGGACTATACCTTCAAAGTCGAGATGTCCATCGATGGCATTCTGGTTGAGACGGCGAAGCTGCCCACGAGGCATCAGGAGAGACGATTTTATCTCTTCTGGCAGTACCAGCTCCCGAATACTGAACACGAGGTCCGATTCAGAGTCTTGAACCCGTCCGATAAGGCTGCAATCCGTCTCGATTATGCCATTATTTACGGCGATGAGCCGTTCAAGGTCGATCTTTAAGAATTTCATTCATATTGGTGACAATTGATGAGGATATTGCCCGGCTTTTGTATAAAAGCCGGGCAATATAATATTCCGAACAAAATAATGAGAGTCATTGGTGGGATCAGATGGCTTCCCTTTATTCACATGCTGTAACAGGTCTTATTTAGCTAACCATTATGCTTAGAGGATACAATGTCAAAACTTAAAATCGTTGTTGTTGGAAGCTCGAATACCGACATGGTTATCAAAATGGACCGCTTACCAGGTCCGGGTGAAACCCTAATCGGGGGCGAGTTCATCATGGCTGCCGGGGGCAAAGGTGCTAACCAGGCTGTGGCGGCCGCGCGGCTAGGCGGAGAGGTGACCTTCATTGCTCGAGTTGGTACGGACATCTTTGGTCAGCAGGCGATAGAGGGATTCAGGCAGGAGGAAATTCATACTGACTTTATCGTACAGGACGAACGGTACCCTTCTGGCGTGGCCCTCATTTTCGTGGATCAGGGAGGTGAAAACAGTATCGGGGTAGCATCCGGTGCCAATGGTCAATTATCGATCGAAGACGTGGCAGCTGCGCGGGCAGAAATGGAAGCGGCCAAAGTGTTACTCCTGCAGCTGGAAACGCCGATCGAGACTGTCCGATATGCCGCCCGTACGGCAAAGGAGATGGGGGTGAAAGTTATCCTGAACCCGGCGCCGGCAAGGGCCTTGGATGACGAGTTGTTAGGCAACATCACCGTCCTTACTCCAAATGAAACCGAAGCCGAGCTGCTCGCAGGGATAAGCATTACCGATGATGCCTCCACCAGGGAAGCTGCAGCGAGGCTCAAGCAGCGGGGCGTCGAAAACGTCATCATCACGCTGGGTGCCAAAGGTGCGATGGTAATCACCGATGAGGGTGCTCAACAGATACCGACCAAGGAGGTAAAGGCGGTCGATACAACTGCTGCAGGGGATGCGTTTAATGGCGCACTGGCATTTGCCCTTGCGGAAGATAAATCCCTGGAGGAAGCTGTGCGATTTGCCAATCTGGCTGGGGCTCTCTCGGCCACCCGGATGAGTGCACAACCATCGATGCCGACCTTAGAAGAGCTCCAACAATTCGCCGGTTGACTCAAACTGTGGTCTCAGTATTGATAAACTTATAGGGGAGACAAATGTATTCTCGTGAAGTTGGTAGACGAATACGTCCAACGTGTGAAGCACTGCTCCTGGTGATATGGGCTCTGGTGATCTGCATCGGTTGCCAGGTGGAAAAGACCGAGTATGTCCAGATCACCAAGGGAGAGCTGCGGAATAAGATTTCCGGCGGATGGGCTGGTAAGGTCATCGGTGTCGCATTTGGCGGTCCAACTGAATTCCAATATAATGGGATTATCAATGAGGATGAAATCGCCTGGGATCCGGCCAGTGTCCGGGATGCCATCTGGCAGGATGATCTCTATGTACAGATGACGTTCATGATGACGATGGATGAATATGGTATCGATGCGCCAGCGGAGAAATTTGCCCAGGACTTTGCCGATGCCGGTTATATGCTCTTCCACGCCAACCGGAAAGCCAGGAAGAATATCTGGGATGGGATTATGCCGCCCCTCTCAGGTCATCCTCAGTACAATCTGCACGCGGATGATATCGACTTCCAGATCGAGGCTGATTTTATCGGCTTCATGAATCCTGGAATGCCTCGCAGCGCTAATACCCTGTGCGACCGGATCGGACATATCATGAATTATGGTGATGGTGTCTATGGTGGTATGTTTGTAAGTGCGTTGTACGCCGCAGCATATCTTGAAAGTGGCATCGAGACCATTGTGCGAACAGCACTCGCATCGATCCCCTCTGAAAGCGAATACGCACAAGTGATAGCAGATGTGCTGGAGGGATACAAGAGTGATCCGATAGACTGGCGCGCCACTTGGCATGCCCTACAGGATGAGTGGGGTACAGTTGATATCTGCGGAGCACTGGACCCCTTCAGTATCGATGCAAAACTGAACGGTGCCTACATTGCGATGGGTCTTCTATACGGAGGAGGGGATTTTGGGAAAACGATGGAAATCAGTACCCGCTGCGGGCAGGACTCAGACTGCAATCCTTCCAATGCCGCAGGCGTTCTGGGAATAATCCTGGGATATGAGCGGATTCCCGAGACTTGGAAGCGTGATATTCCCGTGATGGCTGACCAGACATTCATTCATACATCCTATTCGTTTAATTCGGTGGTTGATCGAACCTTGGATTATGCGCTGGAGCTGATCCAGCGAAACGGTGGACATGTCGAGGATGATATCTGCCACGTACAGGTTCAATCACCCGAGCCACCGGAACTGGAAGTCTCTTTCCCTGACCTTAAAGCGGCCTACCGGACAACGGTCTTGGATGATTCGGCGTGGGAATGGAAGGGCAACTGGCAGGAGGTTGTCCATCCTCAATGGGGAAGCAGCGAAACCCAAAGAATCGCGGACGAAGAGGGATCAGCGTTTGTCTTTTCCTTCAGTGGTACGGGTGCTGTGATCATGGGACGATGGGACCGGGACGGTGGCAAGGCTGACGTCTATGTTGACGATGAATACGTTCGCGAGATTGACAATTATTACTGGGTCGCCGAAACTGGGGCGGGCTTTCAATGGCTAAACGGAGCGCATCTCTTTCATATACTGAATCTGGAGCCTGGGAAGCATACTATCCGAATGGTTGTCAATGGGAAGAGAGATGAAAAGTCGATGGGGACAAAGTTGAGAGTAGCACGGACCATCGTGTTCGAGTAATCATAATGGAAAAGCACCCTGTGGAGGCTGTATGAAACCATTAAGGAGCTATCTAACGATTGTATTGATAGGCTTGCTACTTTCGGGCTGCATCAAACAGGCAAAAATATCGGTTGCAGAATATCAGGACAAGGTTTATGCCTCCTGGCTGGGACAGATAATAGGTAATATCTACGGCCTTCCCCATGAGAACCAGTACATAGACGAACCGGGACCGGATGAATTTCCTTATGGCTATCACGGATGGTCGTTGGAATACATGCAGGAGATCAAGGGCGCCTTTTCTGATGATGATACCGATATCGAGTATATGTATTTGCTGGCCATGGAAGAGAAGGGCTTCGAACCCACCTATGCCGATCTGACAGACCGTTGGTTGTATCATGTACGTGAGCGGGTCTGGCTGGCTAACCGGGCGGCACTCGCTTTCATGCATTATGGATATACGCCGCCAGTAACCGGGATGAAGGAGATCAATCCCCACTGGTTCCAGATTGATCCACAGTTGGTTAATGAGATCTGGGCGGTGACGGCACCCGGCATGGTGCGCTATGCGGCTGACAAGTCCGGCTGGGCGGCCCGTATCACCGATGACCACTGGGGCATTGAGCCCACCATCCACTACGGTGCGATGTATGGGGCGGCTTTCTTCGAATCGGATATTCACAAATTGATTGATATCGGGACTCAGGCCCTGCCTCAGGGCAGCCGCTTTGTGCAGACAGTCGAGGACATGAGAGCCTTGCATCGCAAATACCCCCACGATTGGAAGCGGGCCCGTCAGGAGATGGCGGAGAAGTACTACCATAACGAACCAGTGGAGACCAGGACTATCTGGAACGCCAATCTCAATGGTGCATGTGGGATCCTGGCACTACTCTACGGTGAGGGAGATTTCCAGAAAACGCTCGATTTGGCCTGCGCGATCGGCTTTGATGCGGACAATCAGGCAGCTACAATGTGTGGGTTATTGGGAGTGGTACTGGGCACCAAAGGACTTCCACCCGAGCTGCTTCATCCATTGCCCGAATCCGAATGGGAATTACCTTTTAACGATCTATATAAAAACGTATCGCGATACGATATGCCCGATGCAAGTCTGAAAGACATGGCGGCGCGCATGGCCGCTCAGGGCGAAGAGATTATCCTGAACCACGGCGGCCGGAAGGTCATAGAAAATGGGAAGGCATTCTATCTGATAAATCCTGATGCGGAATTAGTTGCTCCCCTTGAGTTCCCTGGGGCGCCCATGCCCTATATGGAAGTGGGGAAGGAAATGGAGTATCCCTTTTATATCTCGGGCGGCAAGCCGCCGTATCAATGGCGGATTCTATCAGGTTCATTACCTGATGGGATCCGAATGCATGATGGTGTTATATCAGGAACACCGACCACTCCCGGGGTGTACCAGGTTATGCTTGAGGTATCCCAAGTTGATGCGAAGATTCAGCGTGAATTCATGCTCGTGGTGCGTGACAAGAACCTGGCACCAGTGGCTGACAGGATTCTGACGAACGTGCCTGTGCCTGATGTTGAGAGACGTGATGCCATGTGGCTGACTGTGGCGCGCTCGCTTTATACTGATGACATTGAAGCCATCCGCGATGGGAAGCGCCTTGGGGATGGATCCACCTACTACAGTATCACCAGCACCGCAAATGAGGACCCAGCTTACTATGGTTATGAATGGAAGGAATCCCAAAACGTAGGTCTACTTGGTTTCTATACAGGTTCCGTCGAGGAAAACGGCGGCTGGTTCACTTCCCTTGATGTGGAGTATCGTGACCAAGAGGATAGCTGGCAGCCCATTGAAGATTTACTGATCAGCCCCCCACTGATGCCGGGTGAGGAACGCTTTAATAAGCCCCACTTTGTGGAATACCTGCTCGCTTTCAAGCCAGTGCAGACAACCGCTATCCGCATGAGCGGGGAGCCGGGGGGCGTTGAACATTGGTACAGCACCTTTACAAGGTTTACGTCGATCACCGAGTTGTCCGCTCACGGACCTTTGCCGGACTATCATACGCTATTGGATTAACGGTGGTTTTTAGGACAGTAACCCGGCTAAAGGCTACCCCCGCATTTTGCTGGACCCGGGCTGAGTTAGCCCGGCAGTTGGGTGTCGTCAGTCGGGCTTGGGTGACGAGGGTGACGCCCGGCTAATAGGGCCCAGCAGTATCAACGTTGACGAAAGAAGCGAAAGTTTCTCAATAAGGATGTAAATTTGGCGGTAAGAGTAACCAGGACCTGACCATGCATAACCTATACCG
>SDBT01009821.1_pt1 | contig 15490 bp, 15 predicted proteins | sample 2277101 | NCBI WGS metagenome assembly SDBT01 (sample SAMN10404973, study PRJNA504765) | marine sediment metagenome | isolation source: marine sediment core GS10_PC15, 103 cmbsf | place: Arctic Ocean: Southern Knipovich Ridge | collected 2010 | reverse complement strand
GGCTGAATCAACAACTAATCCTTCCATATTTGGTTCTATAATTGGTTCTATAATTGGTTCTGTAATATGTCCTATAAGATTATCATTTTCTTGATCAACATGATCTGTTATAACTACTTCTTGGTCTTTAAGTAAATCTTCTGAATTTGGTATATAATCATTATGAGTTGGTGCAAAACAATCTTCACTATCGGATACATTAATATTATCTACACTTGAAATTTCTTCATCTTCTGAATCTAACTCGGGCATATTTCTGATATTAACATATTGATTTCCATTAATTGGCATAGATCTTTCATTAACCATAGCTTCTGAAGGTATCATTTTACTTAAATAAGATTGTATACCACTAATATTCATAGTATTTTTATTGGTTGTTGTTCTAATATGATTAAGTTGTCTATATCCAAAATAGACGATAGCTATGACTAATGTAACTAAAATTGTCAACAAAATTAATATATAATTTTCCATTATCTATGCTATTATAAATAAATTTTTATCTATATTCAAACGACAATTATATTTTTTTATTACATATTTTTTTTTAATTCTTCACACATTTTTAATGCATTATCTATAATGTCAATATCAAAATTACTATCCTTTAACAATTCTAATGCTATATATTGTTGCGAATATCCTCTTTCTAAATTATATGTATATATTATCTGACCATCTTTATCCCTATCAATTGAAAACTTATAATTCTTAATCTTACCTCCAGTATCTTCCTCTAATTTATTTAATCCAGTAAAATGTGTAGTAATAATTGATACACTATTGTTAAATTGACTCAATTTCTTACCTATCGCATATGCTGCTGAATAACCTTCTACATAATTTGTCGATGTAAATATTTCATCCATAATAATAAATGCTCGTTCCTTATTTTTTAACATATTTATATGATCTTTCGCTCTATACATTTCAGCTTCAAATAATGAACAATGTCCTGTACTATCTGGAATATGTAGATAACTATTAATGATTGTGAATGGTGTTATTTTATATTGCGAAGCGCAAACGATACCTATAGTTTGAGAGAATAGAATAGATATAGCTAAACTTTTGATAAATATAGATTTACCGGCTCTATTGGGTCCAGTAATTAATAAATTTTTATTATTTTTATCTATAACTATGCTATTTAAATGAGGATTATTATTTAAATTTGGATGCCATATGTTATTGACTAATATATTTGGAACTTTACATTTAATATATTTTGCAAAACAGTATCTATTATCTGAAGATTTAAATTTATTATAAAGTTTCGCTAATGACATATATACATCAATTTCACCTATATATTTTAATATGTTTATCAATTTATCTTTATTATCTAAGAAGTTATGATAAATAGATAAAATCTTACCCTTGTTACTCATAATTTTAGGACCATTATAGAAAATATCAGATTTAAAAATATTATTGAAATATTCTAATTCTTCATCTATCTTATACAACATCTTAATATTATTAGTAATCGTCTTAATCTCAGTAACATTTCTAATTAGATTAGCTATAGTATTTATCTTTTTATGTAATATATTAATGATCTTATGTGTCTGCATTGAACTTATTACTGAATAATATCCTGACTGTACATACAAAAATACCCAAATACCAGCCATAAATAATGAAAAATATTTTGCTTTATTACTATATTGTTGTGGTAAAATATTGAACATTGATGGCATATAAGACATCGTATTATAAATAAGTTTAATAAATGATGTAAATTGTATATTTTTATTTTTATTAAATATCATAAGGAGGATATATGGTATAATAAATGTCATAATAGGAGTTAAAATAGTCAAGGAAGGTGCAATAAATATTTTATATATATTAGATATATTAAGAATTAATTCATTATTATTTAAAAGAGTATCGATATAAGGAATTTTAAAGTAAACGATATCATATAGGGATTGAATATCTTCATTAATATCTTGCCAGAACCATAGAATTTTATTTTCGCTATTGATAATATTATTAATTCTGTCAGTAATATTTTGATATAGATCTTTTTGAGTCAAAAGAAGTTTAATATTTTTCTGACGCTTTTTAAGTATATTGATATTAGTAGTAGGAGAAGATAACCAAAATCTAAGAGTATATTCGCCATATAATGTGGAAGTATTATTAATAATGTTAAAGACAGAATTATCTTTATTTTGGTTAGAATCATAGAAGATATTTAAGTCTCTAAGAACGTTATCATCAAGATCAATTTGATTATGAATTATAGGATCATCAGTAGAGAGGAAGAGGTTAGATATTTTTTTAAGTAGAATATTTTTATCATCATTAACAATATCATTATCAATAATATTAATTTTTTCGTCGATAGTAGTTTCATTATTTTGTAATAAATTATTTTGTAATAAATTCTGAAGCATTTATCTATTATATATAAAAAATTCATTAATTTATAACGTAAATTTAATTTCATAACATAAAAAAATATATAGTATTATTATATATTGTTATGGCTATATTTACTATTGATTTAGGTATAGAACAAACGAAGATGGTAAATGATATTTTTAAATATATAATAATCTTATCTATATTACATGTTTTAATGAATAGGTCGGGTTTAAAGAATATTGGATTTATGACGGGAAAGATATTTAATGAGAATTTTATAGGATTTTTGTTAATATTATGTATATCGATTATGTCTTATTATTTAGTAGTTTTAGAACTGATAGATATTATATAAAAAATATTTATTATATTATAGTATGGACATTCAGAGAAATTTAGATGAAACTAATGAAAGTTATAATAGACGTGTATGGCTTGTGAAAGAAATTAAACCTAAATCTTCCAAAGAAATTGAAGAAGCTGTTAAATTATCTAATATATGGGTTAATACTATACTTTTAGGATGTATATATCCAGTTACAGTCATGAATTTAATAAAAAAAGTATTAAGTAAATCCAGTTATATGAATAAAACTAGTAACATGAATAAATCCAATTATATGAATAAATCCAATTATATGAATAAATCCAATTATATGAATAAACCTAGTAACGTGAATAAATGAGTAAATGAATAAATAATTTTTTTATAATAATATTATATATGTGGTATTTAATATTATTTTTATTTTTAGTTTATTATTTACTAATGTCTACAAAAAATAATGAAAATTATATATCTCGTTACAACAGATGTTATGAAACAGTTGATTGTAGTAAGAAGAAGAAAAAAATCGATAAATGTATTTTTCCTTTCAGAGGAGAATGGACTAAATGTGGGTCTGATACTAGAAATGCAGGTGAAAAATGTTATAAATGTCCATGGAAACGTCCCGGATTAGATTTAAAAAGTACCAGCCATTGTTGTCAAAATAAATGTAATAATGTTAAAGTTAAACCTACAGGTATACCATATTATTGTAAGGATTATCAAGTTTGTATTAAAAAATATGCGAATAGTCCTAAGGAGAGAGTGTGTGGTTTATATATGTTGTATAATACACCTGCAAAAATATATAATACTTTAAATGAATGTAATAATGATGTATTACCATATATTCATCTTAATAAGGAACAATGTTTAAATACTACAGATGCAGGATGGTGTACAGATTATTTAGGTAAGGGTGTATGTGTGTCGGGTACACCAGTAGGTCCGACGGATACAGTAAGATTTGATACATGTTTTCCCAATCAAATTACTAATAAGAATTCATGGACTCCAGGATATTTAGATTCATCTATGGTTCTTAGAAATGCTTATATCTGATTTTTTTATTTACCATAAATTTATATATATTTTTCTTTAAATGGGGGATTTAAAGAAGATAAAAAGAAGATAAAAAGAAGATAAAAAGAAGATAAAAAGAATATAATAAAAAAAATGTATAATAAGATTATATGATTAAATTAATAATATTTTTTATAATTCTATTTGCATTATATTACTTCAATACATATACAGATGGATGGTTAATTAGTGCATTTACATCAATGCCAAAGTTAATAGCATTAGCTATTGCAATAATTGCAATAGTTTTTCCGCATGATTATGATAAATTTCCAGATATATTAAGTAAATCTTATTACAATAAGAATCAAAATATAAATCAAAATAAGAATCAAAATATAAATCAAAATATAAATCAAAATAGAATTAAAAAATCAAAAAGAAATATTACATCTAATATTAAAAAATATATTGCTGCTAATCAAAAATGGAACTGTAATGATTGTGGTCAATTATTAGATCATAGTTATGAAATAGATCATAAAATACCATTATATAAGGGTGGTAATAATAATATACACAACTTGCAAGCGTTATGTAGGAATTGTCATGGAAGAAAAACTTTGATAGATGATATTATGAAATAATATATTATTATAATATATAATGAGTAATAATATAGCAGACATTTTAGGTAATACTACTAAAAAAACTAATATCCTTGGTAATAAAACTAATAAGACACCTACAAATTATGTTAAAAATCAATTCTCCAATGTTCAAAATTATGCTCAAAATAGATATGAAGATGTAAAAGGCACTGTTAGTAAACTCAGTGGAACTCAAATGATTTTAATATTAATAATTTTTATTATTCTGATTATCATGATATATTTATATTATAGAAATAAAAAAGAACAAGAAAAGATATATAGATTTAATAATGAACCATTATTTATGACAGGTATAGAACAAAATAAACCACATAATACCAAAAAAATATACAAATATATTGACCCTGAAAATGGTAAAGTAACTTCATATATACCTGGTTACCTATTTAACGAACAAAATGGAACACAATACACATTCAGCTTCTGGATGTTTATTAATGGAAAAGAATGGGGCTATCGATTCGGTGAATGGAAACATATATTCCATCGAGGTAGCGCACCTCCTTCAAATACTGAATCTATCAATGCCCAAATAGTAGGATTAACTACACAATTACCTGGATTCTGGTTATCACCTAAAGAGAATAGATTAAATTGTATTTTAACTACAGGTAAGAGTGGGGAAGAGAGACTCACAATAGATGATATAGAAATTAATAAATGGATTAATATAGTTATGGTATTAAATAATAATAGTGTATCATTATATAGGGATGGTTTATTAGAACGATCTACTAATTTGTTACAAAAAGTTAGATCAACTAAAGATGCAACTTATGTAAATTATTTTGGAGGATTTGCAGGTAATATGGCTTATTTACAATATTTCAATAGAGCTTTAACGCCAGAAGAGGTACAAAAATTGTATCATGGATTCAGAGGAAATATTGATAAATATATACATCATATGTTTGATAAAGAACATGAACGAACTAAACATCATAAACCCTCAGATAATAGACAACAGTGTAATTATTTAGCATGGGAAAAAGAATTACGTCAGAAGAAGGATTATGGTAATAGATTAAAAGATATATATAAGACATTATGTACTAATACGAAGAATATGTCAGAAGGTGAGTGTAAGAGTGAATTTTCTAAATTGGATGCGTTTAGTAAGGATGCACCATTAGATATATTGAAGAGTAGTCATAAGAAATTAGTAGATAGTGTTAAACGGACGGCACAAGGATATGAGTATCAGACATTAGATTATAAGCATCGTGTAGCATATTTGAATAAATTTGAATATGATAAAATTAAGAAATCTATATAAATTATTTAATTTATAATTAGTTAATCTAAATATATTATGTAAAAAAATATTTATATAATATATATTAATGAACGCTAATAAACCTATTGGGAAAACTTATGCGAATCGTGCAGGAAATGCTATTACTACTGGATATAGAACTACAAGAAACTCTGCTACACATTCATATTCTAGATTTAGAGGATCAAGCACTCTTGTCCAAATTATAACTGTCATTATTGTCATTATTCTTTTAATAATTCTTATTTTATGGATTAAAAATTTGTATGATAGAGCTCAATATAGATCAAAAGAATCACCATTTATTATTACTAATCCTATCAATGCATTTAAGAAAAATGATAAGCCAGTTATTAAAAAGCGTGTACCATATCCAGTGGATGGATTAGCATTTACTTATAGTTTATGGATATATATTGCTGATTGGAATTATAATTTTGGAAACTGGAAGAATATATTTGTGAAGGGAGATGATAACATGCGTGCACCTGGTTTATGGTTATATCCAAAGACCAATTCTCTCCATGCTAGAATAAATACTCATGCTGATGTGAATGAGGGGTGTGATATTAAGAATATTCCGTTACAAAAGTGGGTGCATATTGTTTATGTATTGAATAATCGTACAGTTGATATTTATATTGATGGAAAATTAGAAAGAAGTTGTGTCTTAAGGGGAGTTCCTGTTTTAAATAACATGCCAGTACAAGTAGGATATGGTGGAGGATTTTATGGACAGATAGCTAAGATGCAATATTTCACGAGAGCATTATTGCCGAGTGAGGTTACAGAAATATATTCGGAAGGTCCATATGTTTCCAAGAGATATAGAATAAATTTATCAGGTTTGAATAAAAAGGGAGAAGATGAATATCATAAGGATGAGCAAGATTTTGAGCAAGATTACGATAATTATTAGAAATAATTTCTATAAATATTTTTCTACTAAAATAGTATTATATTTTCATCTAAAAAAAATATAATATTATAATATAATATATAATATATAATGAATAACAATATTGGAAATAAAGGTTATGGTAAAGCTTTAAACAATACTGTCAATAAATTTAGACAAGCACCTACCAGTAGTAAAGTTTTAGGAGTTGTATCATTTTTAATTGTTTTAGTTCTTATCATTTATATCATTTGGTATATTAGTAGTGATTTTCGTTTAACTAATCAAAATCAACCTTGGTTAATACCTACTACTAGAATAGCACGCACTGGTAAAATTATTCCTGGATCGATGATTAGACCTTCAAGTGATAGTCAATATGGTATTGAATTCACTTATGCATTATGGATATTTGTAACTGATTGGACATATAAGAGTGGTGAGTATAAGCATGTATTTCATAAGGGTAATGCCAGTGCCATGCCATTACAAGCGCCAGGTGTATGGTTATATCCTCGTGAAAATAAGATAGCTATTAATATGAATACTTTTCATTCGGTTAAAGAATCGTGTGACGTAGGTAATATACCGATAGGTAAATGGTTTCATTTAACAATTTCAGTAATAGGTAAGAATATGGATGTATATATCAACGGACGTTTAAAGAAGAGATGTAAACTTATTGGTATACCTAAGATTAATTTTGGAGATTTATATATTACAGAGTGGAATGGATTCGACGGATTCATAAGTAAATTTAGATATTTTAATTATGCTGTACCTTATTATATGATTGAAAATATGATTGCCGATGGTCCATCTAAGGCTCCATGTGAAAGTACTAAAATTGAACCTCCATATTTGGCTAAAGATTTTTGGATGACAACGGGGTTCCCTGATGCAATAAATTATCCCACAGGTTCATAATAAAGTTATTTAAATCATTGATGGTATAACATCAATATTTAATTCTTTCAAAATATTTTTATGATCAAATGCCATATCAGGTAAATTTTTAAGATCGAACCATTGATAATCTACAGCATCATCACCAGCTTTAATTCCTTTATCTGGAATATTTTGTAATTTGCCAATAAATATATTTGTAATACAAAATCCTCGAGGATCTCTTATAGAGTTACCAATTGTTTTCAAATATTCTAGTTTTATATTGGATAAGTTAGTTTCTTCCAATAGTTCTCTGTAAGCTGCAGATAACATATCTTTATCTTTTTGTTCTATTCTTCCACCAGGAAAAGCCCAATAGTTTTTATATGGGTTTTTCCCTCTTTTAATCAATAAAATTTTTGATTCTATTTCAGTAATAATAATAGTATCTACTGTTGCTATAACTTTTCCTGAGTGTTCGATATGTGAATGTATTCCTAATCCTTTTCCAACAATATTCCACCAACCGCCATCTTGATCTTTAACAGTTGTACTCATTGGAATATAATTTCCATCTAAAGATACCATACCCCAAGTTTTATTTCTTTTTCGGAAAGCAAATAAAGTCCATACATCTTTGTCTTCTTCTAACATTACTCTATGAAAAGTATTAACACCATTTAAATAATTAAATGTCCAACGATTTCTTGTGTATGTTACAAATTTTTTTGAATCATCCTTATCTAAAATTCTTTCATCATATTTACCACATAAGATAAAACTTAATGAAGAGCTCCATGGATGGTCATGATATCCTCTATCTGGATCTGATTTTACAAAGTGATGAATACATAATCCAGGACCATCATTACTAAAGGAGAATAAGTGGTATCTATATAAAAATGGTCTACCATTATCATCTCTAATAATTTTTACAGATAGATAATTTGTTAAAAAAATAATAAAAGAATGAATATAACTTTCAATAAAATTCAAAAAACTCATAATTATAATTATAAATATATTAATTTCCTTTTTAAATACTTTTATGTTTAAATATTTTTACCGTGATAAATAGTATAAACTATTTAAAGAAATTTATAATATGATTATAGAGAATGATATATTTTGTAGTAACATGTAATGGTAATTGCATTAAATTTATACAAATGTTTATGCATAAAGACGATGCATTTGGTTATATTTTAGATGAATATATTAAAGATAAACTGGATACATCTCCATATTATGTAGTACATATGTATGAGAAAGATCAAAGTTTAGAAAAAATATTAGAGCAACCATGTACATATTATAGAATAAAATATAGAAATAAAAGACATGTAATATATAGATATGGTAATGCTATATATGATATTGAATCATATGATAATTCGTTTAAGAAATTAGAATTATTAAATAAATTATGTAATATTCCTAAAAATAGATTATATTATTTATATAAACAAATTTTCTCTAAAGATTGTAGCAAATTATTAACTAAAAAGAAATGGATTATTTTAGAACTATACAAATATCTATTAGTTAATAAATCTGATGTACTATTAATCAATCACAATTAATATATTATAATTTATATATAAAGAAAATATCAATAGATAGATATATATAGATTTATGTTATATCTTGTTTGCTTCGAACCCATTATTACTGGATGTTATAGAGTACTCAGAATTTATAAAAATTTTAATGATGCTTTATGTTACATGTTAGATAAGGTAGTTAATGAAAATAAAACTACTACTGAATTAGATGGATATTTTATTGCTAAAGTTGATGAAACTAAGATGATAGATATATCACAATTAATAGGTAAAATCTTGTATTGGATTTGTTATGAGAACGATCAATATTATTTAGCTCATAGCAGGCCTATGTTTGAGGACATAGATGATTCTGAATTTGTTAAAAGATTAAATCTATTAAATAAGTTAAACTCATTAACTAAAGAAAAATTACAAGATACATATGAAATATTAAATATGAAACAATACAATAAGATATTTATGATGATATTTATTACTAGAAAGGATTTAATAAGAAGAATTTATGAGGGTGCGATAAATGATATATATAATATAGATATATTGATGGATCATTTTATATAAAAATTTAATAATAAAATTTTTTATTGTATATATATGATATAGATTAAGTATGAATCAAAATATTTGGGGACCTAAATTATGGTACTTTATGCATTGTGTAAGTTTAAATTATCCCATAAAGCCGACTATAGAGGATAAGAAGAATATGTATAATTTTATAATGAGTTTAAAATCGATTCTCCCATGTAGTTTTTGTCGTGTTAATTATCAAAGAAATATTAATGAAATTCCAATTAGATTAAATAATAGAAAAGATTTTGTATGTTGGATGATAGATATACATAATGAAGTTAATACCAAAGAAGGTAAGAAACATTATTCATATGAAGAAATTATAAAGTTGTATGAAGATAAATTTAATAAGAAGATATCATTTACGGAAGATGGTAGTCATGTAAATTTCACATGTAGTAAACATTGTTGGGGATCCATAAATATATTTATATATATATTCATATTATTAATGATATGGTATATATTTAAAAGATATAGAAAGAACTTTAAGTTTTTTTAAGATAATGATAGATGTTAAAATAGATCATATTATAGACTTTATTTAAAATTTCTTTTCTTCTAACACTATAATCTCTAATTTTGTCAGTAGCTTCTGAAAATGAAAACCATTTTATATCACTTATTTCTATTTGTTGATATATATTATTTTCATCAATTGTAATATTATTATTATTAAAACATTGAGCCAAATAATATGTATGTTTATAATTTATACCATTATTTCCCATAAATATTTCGCTAATAGGTTTCAAATCTAAAAGTTTATAATCATTTTTATTATAACTGGTTTCTTCTTCAAATTCCCTAATTGCGCATGGTAGGTCTTCTTCTTTAATATTTCTCCGTCCTTTTGGAAATTCCCAGTCGGGTTCATTATAATTATTTGAATATTGTATAAAATAGTTTAGATCTACATGTTTTTCAATATTATTATACTTAAATGTTATACCATCTTTTAACTTATCAAATTTAAATTTAGATTGATCATATTCTTTTTTATGGGATACATTAGATTCTTTTAATATCCATAGATTATTCCAAAGATCATCAAAGTTTAAAATTTTAATATTTTGAACTTCTTTTTTAGTCATCATTTTAAATATATTATTGATATAATCAATATCTCTATAATTATCAAGATTATAATTGCCACGTATGAATTCGATATAACCTAGACTATGTTTTCTACATACCATCAAAAATTTTAAATTATTATCTATAATATTTTTAACATTCTCATCATTTAATAATGGCATAACAGTATATCTATTAAAAATTTTATTCTGATTCTTATTTATTTGCATAATCTGATTAATATCTAGATTATCATATTTGATACACATGATACCTAGACTTATGATGGGTTTATAACAATTTTTATAAACGTGGCCTTTTTTACCACAGTTTCCACAATATATAATTTTATGGTTCATTCTATAAATATAGATTATAATATTTTAAGTAATTTTCCGCCAATCAAGTATCAAAAAATAATTATATATAATTAAAATATCACTATAAATATATATTGATGAAGAAAATTAAGATTAAAAAAGATGACGAATTCATGTATTATCCAACACTAGATGACGAAAAATTTTATGAAAATATATACGTTAAGAAAGAATTTTATAAAAATAGAATTCCAAAAGAAACTAAAGATATAACAGAACTATGTAATCCTAGGGAATTTACATTAGCTCCTCAGCAAAATTTTCTAAAAAATTATATATCTATCGAAACTCCATATAATGGTGTACTTGTCTTCTGGCTAACCGGCAGCGGCAAGTCGTGTGCGGCTATATCTATTGCTGAACAATTCAAAGAGCATTTAAGGAAGTATAATAAAAAGGTTTTAATAATTTTGAAGAAGAGTATTCAGAAAGGATTTTTAAAACAGATATATGATTTAAAGAAAGAAGGAGAAAAGACTAAGAAGGATGATGTAGTTCAATGTACAGGTGATACATATTCTTTATCGGAAGAAGATAAAACTCTAACATTAGATCAGAAGAAGAGAAAGATTAAGAGTAACATTAAGCAAAATTATCAGTTTGTTGGTTATGAGCAATTTGCGAATGAGGTAAAAAGAAAAACTAATTGGGATGGTGAGATAAAAGAATTAACTCCGGAGATTATTAAGAAAATAGAACGAGAATACTCTAATCGTATTATTATAATAGATGAAGTTCATCATATTAATGTTAAAAAAACGGCAGATGTTAATATTAAAAAAGTACCACCTATTTTAGAAACTATTGTTAGATATTCTAAAAATGTACGTTTAATTTTAATGAGTGCTACACCGATGTATGATAAACCTGAAGAAATTATTTATTTATTAAATTTATTATTATTAAATGATAAAAGAGAACCAATTAAGATTACAGATGTTTTTGATACTAGTGGTATGATTACTGTAAAAGGTGAGAAAAAATTAAGTGAAATTAGCAAAGGATATGTTTCATATGTTAGAGGTCAAAATCCGATTACATTTCCGATAAGATTATATGCTCCTGGATCGGTAGTACCAAAAATTAAATATGATATTAGAGGAAATATTTTAGAAAAAGATGCAGAGATAAGATATTTGAAATTAATCTTATGTGATATGAGTGATTATCAATATAAGTGGTATACAATATTAATGAGAGGTACTCAAAATTTTGAAGAATTAAACTTAAATAATGTAAATAATGAAGAAGAAAATGAAAAAAAAGATATTGGACTTAAAAACTTAATCTATGCATCTAATATCGTATATCCTACTAAACAAGGTAAAGCTGTTTATGCTAAATATGGGATTACAACTTCAGATGATGGTAATGGAGCATTATACAAAGAGACATTAATTATTAATAAGCGTAAGAGAGTAATATATAAGTATCAGAGTCATGTTATATTCGACAAGGGTACAAAAAACGAGGAGCCATTTTTATCTAAGAAATATTTGCAAAAATATTCAGATAAATTTTATACTACATTAAATAACGTAATTAAAGCTAAAGGAATTGTTTTTGTTTATTCTAGATACTTACCAGCTGGTGTAATACCATTTGCATTATCTTTGGAACAAAATGGAATTCAAAGATACGAGGTAGATGGAGACAAACAGTTATTGGATTACAAGTCTAATAGTAAAGGTGGAGGAGGTAAAACCAATCCTATTTGTTATTTATGTGGTAAATTTGCGTCAGATCCTATTCACAAGCCGACAAATCCGAATTATCATAAGTGGTATGCTGCAAAATATATTTTATTAACAGGAGATAAAAATTTAACAAAAGTAGATATTTCTAAGGCGATGGATATTGTAAATAATAATGATAATGAATATGGCCAACATGTTAAAATAATTTTAGGCAATGAAGCAGTTAGTGAAGGAATAGATTTTCATAGAATTCGACAAGTTCATATTTTAGAACCATGGTATAATATATCATCATTAGAGCAAATTATAGGACGAGCAATTAGACATTGTTCTCACAAAACATTACCGGAAGTGCAGCGTAACGTTGAAATATTTTTATATGCATCTGTAGCTCCTAAAAATGCGACAATAAGAGAGAAGGAGACGGAGACAATAGATGAGTATAATTATCGTTTATCGGAGGTTAAGGATATTAAGATAAAAAGCGCGGAAAGAATTTTGAAGGAGAGTGCTGTAGATTGTTTATTGAACAAGAGTGGTAATATATACATAAATGATAAGGAAATTAATATAGAAACATCAAGTGGAAAAAAGGTAAAATATAAGATAAGCGACAAGCCATATAGTCGAATATGTGATTACAGGGGAGATTGTAATTATAAATGTAATTGGGAGCCAGTTAAAGACAAGGTGATAAAGGTGAATGAGGATACATATAATTTAATATTTGCGAAGACGGATATAGATTTAGCTAAGAAATATATTAAGATGATGTATAGAAAGAATATAATATATGATTTAGATTTGATAGTTAAAAATGTTAAAAATAAGATACCTGGTATCGAAAATAAATTTATTTATAAAGCTTTAGATAATATTGTGAAAAATAAAGATGAGATAGTATATGATAAATTTAATAGAGAGGGTTATTTAATATATCGTGGAAAATATTATATTTTTCAACCTAAAGAGTTAACATATGAATCTATTCCATTATATTATCGTGGTGTACCATTAACTAGTAAATCGAAGAGTTTACCATTATTAAATTATACTATAGATATAGGTGAAGAGAATACGGATGATGATAAGGATATTATAAGTATTATTGAACGTAAAATAAGTGAATATGGTAAAATTTTGGAGGATACGATTAAGATAAATAATATAAGTATAGATGATAGTTTTGAATCTATTTTAGGTATGGTATTAGATAGATTATCTGAAACGGATATAATAAGTTTATTAAAGAGATTAATTATCAAACATAATAAGAATCAATTAGATGATAAAATAGAAAAGAAGATAATAGAATATTATATTGATAATTTATTTTTAGATTCAATGGTTACAAATAAGAAGAAGAAATTATCTGGTGAAATTTTAGGATTCAGATATCATAATAAATATTATTGTTTAAAAAATAATGTTTGGAGTATATGTAGTGATGATATTAGAAAGAAGATAGAATTATTAGATAAGGTATCAGTTAAAAAAGATAAGAAGGAGGGTTTATTGTTAGGTTTAATAACTTATAATAAGAGGGGAGATGTTGTATTTCAGATAGTAGATACTAAGAAATATAGAGAAGCAATTACATTACAGCAGAAAAAGTCTCAAAGATCGACTATTACTGGTAGAGTTTGTGATACATATAAGTTGGTTAATTTAAATAATATCCAGGAAGATTTGAGAATGAAGCGAAGTAAGAAGGGTGTTGAGAAGAAGGAGAAGTTATGTGTAGAGATAGAATTTTTCTTTAGATATAAGAACAATATTGATTCAACAAGAAAGTGGATACGCAACAATGTTAAAATGTTTGTATAAAAATTCTAAAAAAATTGAATAAAAAAAGTATGAAAACTATATAAAAATATTACAATAAAATATATTAATGGATAAGAATATATCAATGGAGAAGAATATATCAATCGAGAAGAATATATATATAAATACAATTCTAAAAAAGCGGATCATTTTAAGATCAGAATATATAAATAAAAATTTTTTAACAAACATTGAAAAATTATTAAAAGATGAAGTTGGTGATAAATGTATAAAAGAAGGATATATTAACGCCAATAGTATTAAAATAATAAAAAGAAGTATCGCTAAAATTATATCTAGTAATTTTTCTGGAGATTTAGCGATTGATATAAATTATTATGCTTCTGTATGTAATCCTGTAAGAGGAAATGTTATAGTATGTAAAATAATACGTATCAATAAATTAGGTGTACAAGCAGAAAATTTTCCATTATCAGTTATTGTAGCGAAACAATATCATAATAATAAAGATATTTTTAAAAATTTAAAGGTAGGTCAAATTATTGATGTTCTAGTTATTGGTAAAAGATATTCTTTAAATGATAAAATTATTGAGGTAGTAGGTAAGTTAACAACTGATAAAGACATTAATAAAACTATTAAAATTAGAAAATTAAAATCTAAGAACAAAGAATTAACCAATATATTTGATGAAAAAGGTCCAGATGAATCCGTCGCAGAAGGAGAATTAGAAAGTATTGATGAAGAAAGTCAATTTAGCGAAGAAGAAGAAGAAGGTGAAGAAAATATTAGCGATGTTGAACAAAATCTTTCAGCAGATGAAGAAGATGATATGTTAGAAAGTGATTTAGAAGAACAAGTTACAGAAGAAGAGAATGTTGAAGATTTTGAATAAATTATTTATTAGAACTTTTATCTAAAAAAAAGAATAATAGTAT
>SDBT01009820.1_pt1 | contig 15490 bp, 11 predicted proteins | sample 2277101 | NCBI WGS metagenome assembly SDBT01 (sample SAMN10404973, study PRJNA504765) | marine sediment metagenome | isolation source: marine sediment core GS10_PC15, 103 cmbsf | place: Arctic Ocean: Southern Knipovich Ridge | collected 2010 | reverse complement strand
AGCAAGCGTGGCAATCTCATGGGATTGCTTCGGCTTCGCCTCGGAATAACAACACGATGGTGGAAAATCTGAAAAAGACCGGATATTAACGCTAAAATAGAGGTTAAGAGTGAATCGCATCGAAGAAAGATTTAGAGACAAAAAAAAACAGGGCAAGAAAGCCTTCATTTCCTTTATTACCGCGGGAGATCCGGATTTTGCTATTAGTAAAGCCCTGGTTCTCGAACTGGAAAAGAGAGGGGCTGATATTATCGAGCTGGGAGTCCCCTTTTCTGATCCCCTTGCCGAGGGACCAGTTATTCAAAAGTCCTCCCAACGAGCCTTAAAAAAAGGAACCTCCCCTCAAAAAATATTGAGCCTGGTTAGAAAATTGCGTCAAGAGACGGAGATCCCCATTGTTTTAATGGGCTACTATAATCCCATCTTCAAATTTGGAGAAAGAGAATTTATAGAAAGAGCATCTCGGGCAGGGGTAGATGGATTAATAATCGTTGACCTTCCTCCAGAAGAGGCTCATTTTTTATTGAAAGAGGTTAAGAAAAACAACCTTGTTCTTATTCTTCTTCTTACTCCGGTTAGCTCAGAAGATAGAATAAAGTTAGTCTGCCAGGAAAGTCAAGGATTTATCTATTGCGTAGCCTACACCGGCATTACTGGTGATGAAAGAAGGGAAGATAAAACCTTAAGAGATTTGGTAACTAAGGTTCACTCTCTTACCTCAACCCCGGTAGGAATAGGCTTTGGTATCTCTTCACCCCTGGCAGCCAAGAAAGCTGCCTCTTTAGCCGAAGCAGTAATAGTGGGTAGTGCCATCGTCAAAAAAATAGAAAAACATCAAGGGAGCAAAACTTTAGTTAAAGAAGTGGGAGATTTTGCTGAAAGCTTAGCCAGAGCAATAAAGGACTAGTACCAAAGGACAGTCTTCCTCTCTGGCTCGATATCCGCTTTTGTTACTTCTGCTCAGATGCTTTTTTTGGTAAAAGAGGTAAAGAACTTTGAAGGAAGAAACATGCTTCGCTACTTCCTTTAAGGTAATAGGTAAGTTTTGCTAAAAAACATCGAATATTCTCCCACCGTTAGCCTACGGCGCAAGAAATTCACTTGCCATTTCTTGAAACTGTTTAAGGGAAGGTAATTGACGACGTTTCTAAAGTGTGATAAACCACATGTAATCCTTTAGGAAAACTAAACTATTACCACAAAACTACCTTGCCAGGTGGGTTGAAGTGGCCCAAAAATACAGAGGAAGGAGTTCTTAAACTACCTTTTAGAAGGAGAAGCCGATAAAAAAGGTCAATAAAAGGTTACAGGATGCCAGCAGAGTTTATGTCAATTTTCCGGTACTTAATATGGGAGATCTTCTTACCTGGGATAAAGCAGTTATTGATCGCTTGGTTTTAGCTGTCTACGAAATATTAGAAAAAGTTGGTATTGAGGTTAAAAGCAAGAAATACCTAAAAGAATTAGAAGCTGCCGGTGCCAAGGTAGATTTCTCAAATCATTCTGTACACTTCAAAGAGAAGGACTTAACCGAAACTGCAAATAGAATGAAGGAGATGAATCCATCATCTCAAGATGGGCCTCACAAAAAACATTTAAGAGTAGAAAAACGACAAAAAACATTCTCTGTGGGCAATGGTGCAAATCTATACTTTGATTGGGATTCCTGGCAGGCTATTCAGCCTACCGAAAAAACCTTGCGGGATATCATTCGCTGGGGGGAGGGATGGGATAAAGTCAGTAGCCTCTCATCTCCTGTTCTGCCTAAGGGGGTCAATCCCCTTATGGAGCCCATGTACTCTTATGCTATCATGGTTCAGAACTCCCACAAGAAGAAGGTCTATCACTACTATCCTACTGAACCAATTCATGTAAAATACCTTTCTAAGATGGCTAAGGTGGTAGAGGAAGAGCGAGGCTATCTTCAAGAAATGGACGGCTGCGAGTACATGAATTCACCACTAAGATTTGGAGAACGAGCTATACGGGCTGCCCTGGCCCGAATAGATTATGGTGCATGTGGCTCTATCGGCATTGGCACCATGAACATATCCGGTCTAAATTCACCGGTGAGTGTAGCTGGTCAAGCAATTTTATCCGTGGCAGAAGTCTTAGGAGCGCTGACTGTTGTCCGCTTACTTCGCCCCAAGATGACAAAACTTCACGGCCAAATTGCCTCAGGACAACTAGACATGAGTACGGGAAGAGTTATTTATTCTTCTTCACGCTGTCATCTTCAGCAACTTGCTGGCGCAGAAATCTTTCGCAAAGGTTTTGGATGTCAAGTTAGGATGATGGACTGGTACCGAGATGCAAATGAACCGGGCTTGCAGGCCTGCTATGAATTTGCTTTTATCGGTATGTTTTTCCATGCTCTAGTAGCAGGGGGAGGTCACTCAGAAATCGGCGGTCTTGGTAATGGCAATGTCTTCTCTCCGGAACAAGCAGTCATGGATGTAGAGATGATGAATGAAGTAAGGGAGGTTTTCCATGGATTTGAGGTAAGTGAAGAAGCTCTGGCCTTAGACACCATTCTAGAAGCTGGTTTTGACCACAAGAAAATTATGGAAAGTAACCATACTTTCAGGCACTTCAGGGAAAATCTACCCTTCAGCCAATACTTCTTAAGGGGTCTGACCGCTACAGCCCACCATAATAAAGAATGCAGCCAAACAAAGGAACTTCTTGATAAAGCACACCAGATTTGTCTTGAAGCTAAAAAGAAAGGGGAAAAGATAGAGCCAGATATTGAATTGGGAAAGAAGCTTTATGAAATAGTTAAAGAGGCAGCTATAGAAGCTAAGGTAAAAGCCCCGCCTCCAATTCCCAAATGATATTAGCAATACAACGGAAAGGAGTTTTTTATGCTTAAGAAAAACAGTCTTTATGCTTACCATAAGTCAAGGGAAATTTTTGAAGAAGCAAAAGAGCTCTTCCCTGGTGGAGTGCGTGAAGCAAGACTACCTCTCACGGAAGAAACGTCCCCTTCTTTTTTAGTTAGAGGGCGTGGCTCTCGCTGCTGGGATGTCGATGGTAACGAGTTTATCGACTTTATTGGTGCTTTGGGTCCTAACATTTTAGGCTACTGCCACCCTGCTCTTGTTGATGCGATTACTAAACAAGTACAAAGTGGCATTTTACTTTCTATGAATACGCCTCTGCAAAATGAGCTCATCAGAAAATTGATTGACACTTTTCCCTGTGCTGAAATGGGCCGTATTCTCAAGACAGGTTCAGAGGCTACTACCTCAGCTATCTGGACTGCTCGCGCCTACACAGGAAAGAATAAGATTATTCGGTGTGGATACCATGGTTGGAATGACTGGTGTGCCGCTGGTAGGGGTACAACTCATCCAGATGAGAGACCACCGCGTGGTTTTGTCCCTAACGTACCAGGCGTCCCTAAGGTCATACAAGAGTTAACCTATGATTTGGGTGATCCCAACGATTTGAATTATCTGGAGGAATTATTGAGAAATAATAAGGGTGAAGTTGCCTGTCTTATCATTGCCCCTGAAGAAATACGTCCTCCTATCAAGCAAACGTTAAGCTCCATCAGGGCACTAACCCAGGAATACGGAGTTCTATTGATTATTGATGAGGTCAAAACTGGGTTTCGAGTAGCTTTAGGAGGAGCACAGGAGTACTTTGAAGTTATGCCGGATCTCTGTACAGTTAGTAAAGCGATGGGTAATGGTATGCCTATTGCGGCACTTTTAGGCAAAAGGGAGATCATGGATAAGAGTGAAGGCGGCGGTACTTTTATGTGCGAGACTCTTAGCCTCACTGCATCGCTTACAACCATTAAAGTCATGGAGGAAAGTAACGGAGTAGAGCATTTATGGAAAATGGGCCGGCGCCTCCTTGATGGGATTAATGCCTTGATTGCTATGGAAGGTATGGAGGAAGATGTGGAGGGACAGGCCTGGCCCGTTCCCAGTATGCCAATTGTATGGTTTAAAAAAAACCGGGATAAGGAAGAACGACGAGCTATGCGGATAGCTTTCTATAAAGAAGTAATGGGTCGTGGCATCTTGATGTCATGGAATCATATGAATTTCATTAACTTGTCCCACTCGGAATCCGACATTGACACAGCAATCGAGATTTGCGGTAAGGGATTAAAGGTAGTGAAAAAAACTTACCAGACACACTAATTTTCTATAGCACACATTACGAAATCCCTATTTTAACTGAATCCTTTGGCATCTGGTAGCTTTCTCCTCTTGGGAGAAATCCTACTATTTGTTTTCAAAGAAAGAGGATAAGTTCTACTACTTTATATACTTTGCAACAAACTTGAGTAAAACCCAGAAATAACTTTCTTCATTTTTACATTTGAAGAGGAGAAAAGGAGATAAGGTGAGTATAGGATGGGGAATTATAGGCTCTGGTCAAATTTCAAATGATAGAATGGCTCCAGCTATTGCTGAGGCAAAAGGATCGCATCTGGTGGCTCTTTTCAGTAGAAGCGAGAAGAAAGCAAAGACATTTACCCAAAAACATAAGATAAAAAGGTATTATACCAATTTTGAGAAATTTTTAGCTGACCAGGAGATTCAAGCTGTGTATGTGGCAACTCCTCCCAGTATTCACTGCCAGCAAACCATAAGAGCGGCTGAACAGGGAAAACATGTATTATGCGAGAAACCTATGGCTATGACTATATCTGAGTGCCAGAAGATGATTCAGACTTGCCAAAACAATAAAGTGAAGCTTATGATAGGCTTCATGCTGCGCTTTCACTCCTGTAATCTGAAAGCAAAGGAACTAATTAAAGAAGGAAAAATAGGTAAAATTGTTTTGGCCCGAGTGCAAGGTTCTTTTTTCTTTCCTCCCGACCCTAACTGGAGACAGAATTCTTCCCTTGCTGGAGGGGGACCTCTTATGGATATGGGCCTTCACTCTATTGATCTTCTTAGGTTCTTGTTGGGAGAAATAGAGGAGGTAGCAGCTTTTATAGGCAATACTGTGTTTGACTACGATGTGGAGGATACCAGTGTCTTAACATTGAGATTTTCTTCTGGAGCATATGCAATGATGGATTCTTGTTATAGCACCTACCATACGGAGAATGTCTTTGAGGTGTATGGCTCGAAGGGTACTATCTGGAGAGCGAATTCTATTAGTCAGGACTCTTTAGGTAAGCTGAGAGCTTATATTAATGGTAAATGGCAAGAGTATAGTCCCAGCATGCAAAATATCTACACAGCGGAAGTCGAACACTTTACAAAGTGCATTGAACAGAATAGAAATCCTGATGCCGATGGCAAAGAAGGTTTGAGAGCTTTGCAAATTGCTCTAGCCGCTTATAAATCTTCACTAACCAAAAAAATAATAAAGGTATAAAATTAATAGAAGGCGACATAGAGCCAATGATTTTGAATATTAAACACCATTATTCTCCCTCATAATTACTAAATCTCTTATGAATTTTATCTATTAGGAGGAACAAAAATAAGTTTAAATAGTGAACCTAACAAGGAAAAGCCAATTTATCTGGATTCCAGCCAGTCAACAGGCGAATTGAGGACTCTTTATCTCGAAATAGTTAATCCTTGCGGAATCTATGTCCTTTCTCAAAGCCTCCTTCACTTCTCCCTTTGCAGTAAAATAGATAATCTGCCATCCGGAACTGGAGATTCTCTTGAGCACTTTCATCTGTCTTTCTAGTCTATCAGGACTGGCCTTTACAAAGGGGTCGTCCATAATAAAAAATCCCTTGTTTTCCTTTAAGAGCTTTTCCCCCAGAGCAAGTCGAATAGAAAGATATAATTGATCGTAGGCACCACCGGATAGCTTTTCTGCATCCAGAATTAATCCATCTTCGCGTTCTACCTCGATTCTTCCTCTTTCCTGCTCAAAGACTACCTTCTGGTAAAGACCATCGGTTATTTCCTTAAAATGCTGCGAGACAGGGCTCTCCTTACCAAAAAGCTCTGAGACTTTCTCCTTTTCCTCTCTTTCTATTTCCTCAAAGATTCTCATAACTTCAAGAACATTATCTTTATTAGTCTCATTTTCATCTATGGATTCCTGTAATTTATTTTCAATCGCCTCTAAGTCTATTGAGGTCTTGCAATATAAGTAATCTTCCTCCAGTTCTCCTGCTAGAATCTCATTTGCTCTTCTCTCTATTTCTGCCAATTCCTTATGGAACTTCTCCATCGTGCTCTCTATTTTCTTCAACTCCTCCTCAAGTAGTTCTCCTTTCTTTTTTAATTCTGCAATACTCTTCTCATTATATTTCATATACCTGGCTCTATCTTTATACTCCTCCAGTTCTTTAATCTCTTCATCCCAATGGGAAATGTTTTCTTCTAAACTCCCACCCTTTTCTCCTAAAAGAGCTTTTAAAAAGCTTTCCTGCTCCCTGGCTAGCTTCTCGCACTTCAATTTTAGTCTCAGTTTTTGGCTATATTTTGCCAGCGATTCCTCTCTTGTCTTAAACTTCACATCCTCTATTTTTCTGTAAGCACTCTTTATCCTATCTTCTATTCCTGCAATCCTCTCTTCCTTCAAACTTTCCCTCTGGCTTTGTAATAACTTTTTCTCTCCTCTAGCCTCCTCTAATTCACCAGCCTTTTTGGAATATTGGTCCTCAAACTTTTGAATATCAAAAAGAACTCCTTCTATATCGTCCGCCCCTGGAGCAAACCGCGAAAGACTTAACTTAATCCTCTCAAACAATTGCGCCAGCGAGCCTTTCTCTTTCTTTAATTGGAGCTTAAATATACTTGAAAGCACAAATGAAATTGAAAATAAGATAGCTAATAGGTAGAGAAATAACCCGGCTCTAATAATAATTCCCAGCAAAGATATCCCCAATAGTATTGTAGAAACTGCCAGCAAAAAAGTAAGGAATTTATTCTTTGCCTCTTTAAGCACCAGCTCTCCTTTCTTTGTCTGATAATTTTTTATCTCTGGTTTGACCTCATTATCCAATTCCTTTTTTCTTTCCTTAAAAGTATGGAACTCTTGCTCCCTTTGCTTCAAGTTTTCAGATGTCTTTTGAAATCTTCCCTCTTTTTCATTAAGCTCCACCAAAAGCTGCTCTTTTTCTTTTTCACCAGTCTTAATGTCTCTCTTATTATCTCTCCACAACTGGCTATCCTCTTCCTTATAAACCTCCAAATCCTTACTCTTTTTAGAAGCTCGCTTAAGAGCTCTCAGGGCTTCTTTTCCCTTTTCATATTTTTCTCTTTTACCCGCTTCTTCCAATTCTTCTATTTTTTCCCTGATTTCATCTTTCTCTTCCTTCACCCGTATAGACTCCTCTTCCAGTCTATCGAAGCCCTCTTTTTTAATCTCATCTTCTAAAGTGTTTATCTCTTCAATAAGTCCAGCAGCTCTGTGGAGACGGGATTTTATCTTGCCAAATTCTTTCTTATCCGAAAGAGATGCCTTGCCGTCAGCACCGGTTAATTTTCCTAGTTCCTGCAGTTTCTTCTTTATAGAGAGAATCTGTCTTGTTCTTAGACCGGTGAGACGATCGGTTACATTAGTATAAAACTCACTCTCGGCGGCAATAGAAAGGTCGCTATTTCTTATGATAAAGATGTTACGGCATTCTGAAGAAGTAAGATCAGCCAGCTTTGTTAAGTCCCCTTTTTCGGGTAGCTTAACTTCCTCTTTTTCTTCATTTTCTATAATTACATAACCTTCTGGATTTTCTTCTACTCGATTTATGTTTGGAAAATCCCTGATATTTCGTCTTAAGAGCATTTTCACCAGAGCATCTATGGTTAGGGTTTTTCCCTCCTCATTTCTGCCAAAGAATAGATTGAAATTGCCCAGTGAATTTTGCACCATTTTAGATAAGGGACCGTATCGTATTATTGAAAATTCCTTTATCTTCATACTCCTGCCTCTGACATTGCTTTGATGGCTATATCACGCATCTGTCTCTTTTTTCCCTCATCATAATCGGCTTGCTCGAGTTTATGCAAAAGTTTTTTAAACAGTTCGTCCTCTAGTATCACCTGGATGTCTTTAAATTCAAACTTTGGGAGTTCAGCACACCTATTGGAGGCAATTTTCTTGATTTCTTCTACCAGTTCGGATTCATTCATTCTAATCTCTTTGCTGTTAACATATCCTTTGATGGTGAGAATAATCCTTGCCTCAGGCGGAAAACTGGCTAGATGTTTCTTCACAATCTCCAGTGGATTCTTGTCTTTCAAGGGGTCAAATATTATGTTTACTTCTTCTAGATAAGGAGTATTAAGAAGATATTCCCCGGGCGGATCTCCTACTTTAAAGATATTAACCTTTCTTTGTCCTGTCTCTCTCGTTGTTAGCCAAAGAGGAGAACCCGGGTAAACGAAGTATCCGCTGTTTGCCAATCTCCTTACCTGGAAGTTAGAGTGAAAATGCCCGGCCAGCACATAATCGATATTTAGGTCTTTAAAGTAAGAGAGTTTAACCGGCATATATCTATCCTCCCCCTCATCGCCAAAATCTTTTCGGGAAAAGAATGCATCAAGTAGCTCTCCATGGTAGAGTAAGATATTTTTCTTTTTATCGGGGGTAAATTTATCCCTAAGAGAGTGAAGTTTATAAAGAATTTCCTCTCCTCCTATGGGCTCAAAGGGAATACCAAATATCCTTACCCCTTTATATTCAAAACAATTCTCTGAATCAGTCAAAATAGTAGCATCTTCACCAAAATACATACCACTCTTGTAGGAATCGCTGTCATGATTTCCCCGGATGAGGACGATTTGAAAGCCACTACTAGAGAAGAGCTCCCGTATCTTAGGCCTCAAGTTTTCAGCATCAATATCTTTGTCAAAAAGGTCTCCACTTATTACAAAAATTTTGACCCTTTCCTTCTTTCCAACCTCAATCAGCTTCTCAAGAGCCTTCCATCGCTCATCTTCATATTCCTTTAAATGAATATCTGCTGTATGAAGTATTTTCATTCTAACTCCTCATTCTCATCGAAAACTTGATTTCCAACCCTCTTCAGCTTCTAGTGTTTTCTATACTCCATTTTTCTCTATTACTTTTTTGTACCACCAGCCGCTGGCTTTAATTATCCGCTTCTGAGTAGGATAATTAGTGTAAATAAGACCAAATCGCTTGGAATATCCATGGGCCCACTCAAAGTTATCTAACAGAGACCAGACAAAATACCCAGAGAGCTTGACTCCCTCCTCGATTGCTCTGTGTGCCTGGAGAAAATGGCCCTTAAGATATCCAATGCGCGATTCATCATTCACCTGACCGTTTTTATCTATTTTGTCAGGAAAGGCAGCCCCATTTTCCGTTATATAAATAACAGGAGCACCGTAGTTATTGTGGATGCGCTTCAAAATTTCGTAGATTGCCATCGGATAAATCTCCCAATCCATTTCTGTATATTCAGCACCAGTGGGTTTAACCAAACTCAGGCCTAAGAATGCTTCTTTCTCATCCGCTTTAACCACAAATCGGGTATAATTGTTAAGTCCCAGGAAATCTATTTTTGCTGATATATGCTCTAAGTCTTGAGTTTGAACTTCAGGAGCTTTATCACCGTATAGAGCGAGCATATCCTCAGGATACGACCCTTTATAAATGGGGTCTAGAAACCACCGATTAAGATGGCCATCATATCTCTCTACCGCCTTCTTATCCTCTTCACTTTCTGAGGCTGGATACACCGGATGAAGATTAAGGGTTATTCCTACCTGGGTTTTTTCATCACCGTTATCTCTTAGAATGGCTACTGTTTCTCCATGAGACAGTAGCAGATGATGGGAGACTTTAAGAGCCATAGAAAGATTCTTTATTCCCGGGGCATGGATTCCTGAATGATACCCAAGAAAGGAGACTACCCAGGGTTCATTATGGGTAATCCAAAAGTGGACACGATCACCCAGCTTTCTGGAAACTTCTGCAGCATAGTCTTTGAAATAGCCTACGGTATCTCTATTTGCCCAACCTCCTTTTTCTTGCAGAGCCTGGGGCAGGTCCCAATGATAAAGAGTAGCAAATGGCTCTATGCCGCAATCAAGAAGTTCATCTACCAGTCGCTCATAAAAATCGAGACCGTGTTGATTTACCTGTCCTTCCCCCTGAGAAAAGATACGCGACCAGGCAATAGAGAATCGGTAGCCATTAAGAGAGATGGACTTCATCAGTTTAACATCATCCCGGTAGCGGTGATAATGGTCACAGGCTATATCTCCTCTATCGCCATCTTGCACTTTACCAGGAGTCCTACAGAATCTATCCCAGATAGATTCTCCCTTGCCATCTTCATTGTAGCCCCCTTCAATCTGATAGGAAGCCGTTGCCGTACCCCAAACGAAATTCTCAGGAAACCGCACTATCCTCTTAGGTTCTTCCTTCATAGTATATTACCTCCTTATCCATCTTTCTTGATGTTATCAAGGTCTAAGTTCACTTTCTACCCTTTCTTTATAGACTTCTATGCTTCCTGTTGTCTTGTTTTATTGACTATTACCCCTACAATTGCAACAAAGACTGCTATTATTCCAATTAAAATAAAAACATCAAGACTAACAGTTGACCAGCCTCCTCCTTTCCGTGTTATTTCCATTATGGGGTTCATAACATAGTAGGTAGGAAACAATTTGCCAACCCATTCTGGAATTTGAGGAAAAATTTTGATGATACCAGGACCATAAATGACCAATCCAAGTCCTTTTATTACAGAATACAAAGATGCCGCATCTTTTATGAATGCACCGATTATTAAACCCAAACAAGAAGCCATTATTGCAGCAAGGAATAGAATCAATATTATTAAGCTCAAATGTGCATTAAAAGCTTGATTAAGAACAAGAATCAATATTCCCATGATAAGGCTTACCATTATTCCCATTAACCCTTTTGACACAAAAATATCACCTTGAGTTGCCGGAGTACTCATTACAGCTCCAATTGTTCTTTTTTGCTTTTCATCCACCAATGATGAAGAAGGGATAGCAAAGCCACTTATGAAAAGAGCCATAAGGACAATTAGCGGAAGAAAACGGTCTTTTAAGGGAATACTATTTGCATCCCCCAAAGAAACCGGAGTTATGTCCACCGGTGCTTTTTTCCCAGAAACATCTCTAATCTGATATAGAAGTGCCGAGCTTAGAATAGCTCTATTTTTTAAAAGGCTTTCTCCCCAGACATATACGGTTAATTTTGTTAGTTCTCCTTTTTTTATCATAGAATCAAAATTTTCTCCTAAAACAACTCCTACATCTCGTGCACCAGTTTCAACCGCATCCTTTAATTCTCTTTCCGATGAGTACTCCTTCAGGTTAATAGATTCCATACTTTTTAGAGAGTTAACAATTTGTGAATGACCTTGATTTATAACTCCAAGCTTGGGCTTACCAGAAAAGAGTGATCCGAAAAGCAGATTCATAAATAATGTAAAAATAAGAGGAGCAATTATAGCAAATATGAAAAAGTAACTTTTAAAACCATATCTCAATTCCTTGCTTAGCAGTACACCTATTCTTCGGATACTCATTTAGCCTTCCTTTTCAGAGTGATAATTCCCAGTAAAACAAAAACAATATCAAAGCCAATAAGAAACAGAATATTGTTTAGGTTACCGCCCCACCCAATATCAAAATTTACTGCCCGATGAAGAATATCTACCAGGAAGAATGATGGAATGACTTTGATCCATCCAGAGACAGGACCGGGGAATATCACAGTAAATGCCGGTATAAAAAGGACAATCATTAAGAGAGTTCCCCATGCTATAACAGACATCATGTCTCTAGAAATTGAAGCAATGAAAAATGCCAGACCGGTTACCATAATTGAACCTAATAGCAACGAGGTGATAATGAGTAGAACGTTCTGGGTCAGACTTCCGGTTATTATCATTAATAGCACTGCCGGTGAAAAGGCTAAAAACACGCCGGTAACACCTTTTCCAATGAATAGATCCGTTACTTTCATTGGTGTGGTCAATAGTGCCTGAACCGTCCCACTTTCCTTCTCCGATGTTATTAGATTGGCAAGTCCCATTGTTTCGGTGATTAGTAGCATAACCGCAAACAATGGAAGCATGCGGTCTCTATAAGGAATCTGTTTACCGCCCATATCCGGGCCCAGGACAATTTCCACCTCGTCAATATTTATTTCAAAACCACTCATTTGGTTTATTATTTCACCAATAAGGATTGTGTACATTTCTTTGATTTCGTCTGATAAATCTGAAGAATAATAAACAAAGATTTGCGGTTTTTTCCCAGACATAAGTGATTTTTGAATATCTTCAGGAAATGAAATTCCGATGTGTAATTCTTTGTCTATTACAGCTTGTTTCAATTCATCTTCGCTCTTCATCTCTCGAATTGTCAATCCTTCCTCTTCTATTCCTTGGTCAAACGCAACAAGAACAGGCGGCGCATAGAAACCAATTTCTATTGTCTCGCCCACTACATTTGGCATTATGAAATAGAAAACAATATAGAGGACCAAGCCGAAAATTGTCATAACCCCAAAGAATCTATTTCTGAAAAAAAGCTTGAAATCTTTGGCAATTAGGGTCTTAATGGTCCGCCAATTCATCCTGTCAGTCCCCTTCCCGTAACCTGAATGAAGATATCTTCCAAAGTAGCTTCTTTGCTGTGAATTGTTATAACTTTCTCTTTATCAAAAAGCGTATGGACTTCGCCCGCTGTATTTTCGTTGTCCATTGATATTTCTCTGTCTTCAATTTCACCAATTTCTGTTGCTATTTGAGCTTTTATTGAACGTTTACCATATTTTTGTTTAAGGTTATATGGCGTATCAAGAGCAATTATTTCTCCGTCATCTATAAAGGCAACACGATCAGAAAGTTTATCTGCTTCCAACATATCATGTGTTGTTAAGAATACAGTGGCTCCTCTTTGTCTTTCTTTAAGAATTACATTACGAATATTATCGGCCGATGTTGGGTCCAGGCCCTCAGTTGGTTCATCAAGAAATAGTATTTTTGGTTCATTAATGAGAGACCTCGCTACCATTAAGCGCTGCTTCATTCCTTTGGAAAAACTTGATACACGGTCTTTTCCTCTGCCCTTAAGGTCTACTGTTATTAGAAGCTCATCTGCATCAAATTTTTTGACACCGTAGAGGTCTGCAAAAAGCTTTAGATTTTCAATTGCACTCATTTGTTCATACAGGTTTGTTCTTTCAAAACAGATTCCAATTTGTGCCTGTACTTTACCACTCTTTTTCATAACATCCAGCCCGAGCACAGTAATTTTTCCATTCTTAGGATAAAGCTGGCCAGTGAGCATTTTTATTGTGGTAGATTTCCCGGCCCCATTTGGTCCTAAGAATCCAAAAATCTCACCTTCCTTTACAGTAAAAGTAATTCCTTTTACTGCTTGTATATCACCATAATTGTATTCTATATTATCGACTATGATCGAATCTGTACTCATAACATCTCCTTAGGTCATTCTTATCTTAGAACTCCATCTTTTATCCTGGACGCTTGCCTTTGCCTGCATTTTGAATGAGCCATTGTTTCATTTCTGGATCTTCCCATAGAATTCCGCTTCTTTCCCAATAATAAAAAGCCTCATCATCTCCGCCAACAGTGTATCTATCCGGGTCAAGAGATTCAGGCTGTATATGCCTCTTCTTCAAAAGCTCTTTAGCCACCTTCGGGCTGAATCCAATAGCCTCCCTTAATAAAAGAGTAGCCTTCCCCTTGTCGCCTAGTTTAAACAGCGCGTAGGGTTTTCCGTAAGTAAGCTCCACCGTAATGTCACCTTTGTATTTATCACACGTATCCACAGCTGCTTGGTAATTGCCAGTTTTTAAATATCCCTCCACCAGCATTGCTCTTATCCCTTGATTGTCATTGGGATTTGCTGAGATGATGAACTCAAACAACTCAATACCTTTGGCCAAATTTCCTCCATCAAAAAAACATAGTGCTAGACCATGAACACATCTTAAAAAAGGACGGTTGTCCAGCACTCCCCACTGCAACAAATCTTTCCCAGGGGTAAAACTATGAGGAAAAGCTCGTCTTCCTATCTGGTAACCTCGTATCCAGCTTTCAAAGGCTAATCTGTCCCTGCCTGATTCCTCATACAATAGACCCAGCTGATTATAAACATCAAGGAATCCCGGGAATTCGGCAATAATCTCTTTATGAATCTTTTCCGCCGCTCTAGTATGACCCCTTTGCCACAGTTCAATGCCTTCACCAAACTTATCCATTAATTCATCATATTTGGGAGGATAAATAAACCGCCACTCATGCTTTGCGACCTCTTCAACTTTTAGCACTTTTCCTACCTCATTATACTATTTTAGCAAAATAGATAGAATTGTTACTTCAAATATCAAGACCTGACCCCTATTTTTTGCAGAAATTTCTCAATCCCATGAGCTTTAAGTTTTTTTATAAATCTTTATTAAGCAAATTCTCAATTGCCATTAGTTAACAAACTTCTGTCTTATCGTTGACTTCACGAAATCCTCAAAAACACTATAATCATTTCGGATAAACTCTTCATTAAGTTTCCGTTTGCTAAAGAGTCCCTTAAAATAACCTTTTCCTTCCTCATCTTTGTTAACAATAATGACTTCACAATCCCCTGGTATATAACTTTGCAACATAAATTTCACTGTCAAATCAGTCTGAGGTATTGAGTATCCTATAATATACGCCTTCTTTGCTTCTTTAAGTAGGTTTTTGGCTTCGTTCCACATAGATTTAATCGTGCTATGTTCAAAAAATCCTGTTTTGTCCAAAACAGGAGGAATTATCACAGGGACTAAATCTTTTAGTTCCCTTTCTTTTTTAGAACCTATGGATAAATATATTTGTTCAAAGGTTTTTTCTTTTGTGGCTGAATAATACCAATTGGTAGAACCGTGTAATTTAAGTAATCTATATGTCTCATAATCCGTTCCCGCCCAAGCAGCTGCTGTTCTACTTTTTAAATAGGCGACAGGTATTTGATATAAATTCAAGTAATTTATATGTTCCTCTTTCATCTGACTTTTGAATGTAGAATACGCACTCTTCAAATCATTTTCACATTTATCATTATTAAAATTGGTTATTGCGCTTTTGAAATTTTGCTCATCAACATCATAATTATGAAAATAAATAACAATAGCTCTCTTTCCATTAGACTTTATCTTTACTTTGTTTTCTTTAGATGTATGCTTTTCATCGATATCTTTTGAATATCTTATTTCCTGTAAATATTCAAAATTTCTTCCTTTTTCCTTGGATTCTGTATAGATTATAGGTTTAAGTTCTGCCACGCTCAAGTCTTCCAAGAGAGTATCATAATTTAAAGAAATTACATTCGCTTTAGTATCGTTAAGATAATTAAGAAATTTTTTAATGTACTCTTTGGCAAGTAGTTCTTTTTCAACAGAAGTTTCTTGTTTTTCTTTTATGACCTCCGTAACAATCTCTGCTAAGTGAATGTATAAGCTATATAATAAATGTCTCTCTTTCTCTGATTTCCAGGGAAAATCCTGATAAAGATAAGTAAGAATTTCC
>SDBT01009819.1_pt1 | contig 15491 bp, 11 predicted proteins | sample 2277101 | NCBI WGS metagenome assembly SDBT01 (sample SAMN10404973, study PRJNA504765) | marine sediment metagenome | isolation source: marine sediment core GS10_PC15, 103 cmbsf | place: Arctic Ocean: Southern Knipovich Ridge | collected 2010 | reverse complement strand
ATTTATATCAAAAATTATATACATAAGAAATGTAAAAAACCCCTTCAATGGTATAAGGGTGTGGAATAAAAAATTTACAGCAAAACTAAATTTTTATATTCGTTCCAAACAAAAATATCCACTTCTTGATGTTGTACCTAATTTTTCAAAAAAATAATATGATTTTTTCTTTTCTCTGCGAGAACTATAGCTTTTTTTACAATAGGATCAATAATTTTTGCATATAACTTATAGGGACGCAAGCTATGCAAATCTGTATAATAATTTTTTTTAAATAATTCTGAATCATACTTAAGATGATCTTTGCGATCAATACGATGAACAGGCACATCAAGAAGTGTACAATTAGAATAAAAATGCTCCCATTTATTTACACTTTCAAATAACATTTGCTGATCAGTAGATATTATTTTATGAAGTTGCTTTCCGCGTTGTTGTTGAAACCATTTTTTTACTATTACAGGAATTTCATTAATTGATTTTATATTAAATATATCTTGGTACAAGATTCCTTTGCCTGCGACATAACACATGGGATACTCCTCTTTAGGAGGATGTAAACAATGCGTTCTATAGATAACAAACTGGTCTTCGTGAACATCTTTCACCGAATCGATAAAATATTCTCGCTGCATAGGCATCATATCCATATCGGAAATAAGACAAACATCATCAGGATAAAGTGCTGGTAATAAAAGGCGTATACACATAGCAAAAAACCATGTTGGTACTCCAGGAATTGGCTCAAAGCGAATAACATCACCTATTGATTCATCAATATCTCTAAAATTGGGACCAATAAAAGCTAACGTTGGACGTATTCCAACAATTTTTTTCCATGACTCTGCAACGATAGGCCAAAATTTTAGATAGGTTTGGTTATCATTTGATGATACAATGACACGATTCGGTGTAAGAGCATTTAGTGAAAAATTATAGAATAATACTAGAATAATAATTAGGTACCTTATAATATCTCCTAAACAATAAATATGTAATTCGTTTGTGACAACTTTATGTAAGTAGTATTAAAAAGTCAATTTTAATGATCAATAAGGTAATCAGTTCATGATTCTAAATTACTTAAAACGAGGATTGCGAAACATAACATTGCTCGGTACAAGTCAAGTTTTTTCTCGTGTTATTCATATGATTTTTTTACCCTATTTTGTTTCTCACCTTTCTTTGGAAGAATTTGGTGTATGGGATTTTTATCAAATGCTAACAGTTATGGGTACAAGTATGTTTACTTCAAGCATTGCTACACCACTACTACGATTTTATTTTTACTACCAAAAAAATGAATCACAGCAAAATAAAGTTATCGGTACCACGTTGTGGGGAATACTGTTTACAAGTCTATTCATTGGTGGTATATCCTATTTTTTTTCTTTACAATATGGATGTACATCATATATTGTTCTTTCTTTAATAGTAATAGCAACCGGTATACTTATTAATGCTATTGGTATCTATTTACGTGCACGTGAGTACCTATGGTATTATTCTAGCTTACTCATTAGTAGAAATGTATTGTCGTTAGCGCTGACAGTTGTCGGAATTTTTTTGGGGCTTGGCCCACGTTCATTTTTTTATAGCCAGATAATTTCGGCTACTGTATTTTTTCCTATATTCGGTATTTTATTATTTCGCTTCAAAGATTTTTCATGGAACATATTTAAAAAACAAGTCGTTTATGGAGCTCCATTGTTTATCTATAGCATGCTTTATAGTAGTATATTTATAATAGATCGGTTATTTATCCGAAGTTATGGTGGTTATTTATTGGTAGCTTTATACGCTGTTTTATGGAGGCTTGTAGCTCTTTTTCAATACTTTGTTATGGCATTAACGGAAGCCACCCCTGTTATTTTCTTCCCGGCTCAGCATGAACCAAAATCTGATATATTACTCCCTAAGCTTACAACTTATCTTTTTATAGCATTATCATCAGTTAATTTATGTGTTGCAGCTAGTAGTTACTTTTTTACACGTTATTTTTTTGGTAGCGAATACCAATCAATAATTTCTTACATTCCTCTTTTTTGTTGTAATCTTCTCATACTTGAGTCAGCTCGTTTTTTTCACCTTGGCTTACAATTTAAAAACAAAACTATTTATATTCCCCTCTTGCTGAGTATTAGTTTACTGCTACAGTTAATTTTTCAATATACAGGTTATCGATACGGGTTATGGGGCATTTTAATAGCAAATTTTATTACCTTCAGTATCTATTCAAAAATAAGTTGGTACGCAAGTACCTCTGTGTATAAGCAGCCCCTATTTGCAACAAACAAAATTATAAAAATAGGAGCTTACTATATTGTATGCCTAGGAATTTTGTGGTATCTATTTGCAACATTACAAAGTTTAATATTTGTCGCGTTAACTCTACTAGGCTGGTTAACGGTTATGGCGCTAAGTAATATTGTTGATAAAGAAGATAAACAACAAATTCGTACCTTACTATGGAAAAATAATTCAAAAATTCTTTCAATTACTGAAACCACTAATATTGAAAAATCAAGTTATTGGAAGTCATTATACAATAAAAAAATTATTATGTGGGGCGCTTATCCGCCACCGTTAGGAGGAGTTTCTGTACACGTTAAACGTGTTAGTAAAAAATTGCAAGAACAGAAAAATAATGTACAAATTATCAACCCCACAAAAAAATCGCTTATACCTTACAAATATTTAGTTAAAGGTTTATGGCGTACAATTTTTTTTCGACCAGATATTCTTATTTTCCATTCTTTTCACGGATATATATCATTTGTTAGTATTACTTTATTGCGCTTTATATTACGGTTTCATCTAATCTATATTGAACACAATTCTCGTCATATGCAACGACTAACTCATTGGAAGAAAACGGTAATAATGCCTCTATTCAACCTAATTGATCAATATGTTTTTATTGGTATTTCAACACTTAAAAGTCATTATAATTCAAAAACATCTGTAATTAGATGGTCAATAGAGTCAGCCTTTGTTCCACCACATGTTAATTTTACCTTGGCCCGTGAAGTGTTAGATGATAAAAATATTTCATTTTTTTTGAAAAATCATAATCCTATAATTTTGGTTAATGCTTCTGCAATACGGCAAGAACAAAAAAAAGATATATATGGTATCGATTTTTCACTTATGCTTATTAGCTTATTACGTAAAAATTATGCTCATATTGGTATGATAATAAAAATTTCTTGCACAGAAGATAAAGTCTATTTTTCGTATATACAACAGATTATGCAACAAAAATCGCTTAATTATCATGTAAAAATAATTGTTAATAACCAAGAATTATGGCCATTTTTTACTAAAATAGATCTTTTTTTACGACCAACGCTTAGTGATGGATATAGTATAAGCGTTGAAGAAGCACTATATTTTAACATTCCTGTTGTTGCAAGCGATGCAGCAAAACGCCCTCTAGGTGTTTATACCTATAGAACAGAAAATCTACATGATTGTGCTAAAAAGATAACACAAGCTTTGTCTAAACCTAATACCATTATAAATAATTCAAAAACTAAAAACAAAAATTTTATAAAAAATATCTACTAGATATTTTTTATAAAATTTTAATTGACAGAAATAATCCATTTTTTTTCGTTTTTATATAGTTTAAGTTCAGACGTTCCCTTTTTTAATTCGCTAGCAATGTTTTCGATAAAATCTTCATCTGGAAAAATATTACTTTTCGTAATACCATTAGTCAATAGAGTTTCAATCATTCTCATTTCATCTTCATTGTTTTCATCATTTTCTATAGCAATAAAAGCCTTACTAATCGCAAAATCCAACGGATAACAATTTTTGACTTCTGTTACTTTTGTTATAATATCTAAAGTATTAATAATATCTTTATTATCTTTAAGAAATTCATTCATTTTTACATGATCTTTTGTATCTAATAAAATCGTCAAGAATACATATCTAAAATCAGTACAAAGATCGTATTGTTGATTTGAATAAGAAGAGATACCATATATTTTATCACCAGCTAACCTTAAGGTATTTTTCATCTTTTTTACTTGATCAGATGAAGTAAAATCTACTTCTGTTCCATTAAAATAAATCTTCCCTTTTTTGCATGTAGCTCCATGAAGAATAAGAGCACTCATTATACATAATACATTAGAATTTATATCATCAGTGGTTTTCTTGTCTAGGTTGCATATTTCTTCAACCACGTTAAATAGTAAACTTTTTTCATTTTTCATTTTAATATTAATGTCGGCACCATATTCCATCAATAAGTCAATCATTTTAAAGTCAGAACAATTTATATTAATGTAATGTATGGGAACCTGCCCGTTCTTATTTTTACCATTAACTTCTGCTCCATGTTCTAATAATAACTTTACAAGTCCATTATATTCCTGTGATACTGAAGAAATTAAAGAAATATTATTATTATTATTTTCTTTTAGAAAATCATTATTAAAATTAAATAATGATTTGGAAAAACTATATTTTTGATTTTCATTTAATCTCTTTGATAAAATTATATATTCTAAGATTGATACCCATTTACATCCAGAATGGGTTGTTAACGTACCACTGGGTGTTATTAAGTTAATGTGAGGTTTTGATAAAAAATGCATATGTAATTTTTGTTCTGAATTATCACCATATTTTAATAAAAGTTTAAAAACTTCAAGCTTATTCTTCTTGACTGCTACGCATAAAGGAGTTTCTTGATTTGAATTTTGTTCATTAAAAATAGAATCGCTCTTATCAATGCTGTGTAATTCAATATATTTTTCACATTTTTTTAAGCCGCCAGCAATAGCCTTGAACCATTCATTAGGTTTTTTATTGGGGCTTCTTAATGGACACGCTGGTTTTGTATTACCATCTGTTATAACTTTTTTTGTAGTGTTTTTTTGCTTCTTTTGTTCTTCTTCTTCTTCTTTAAGTTTTTGTTTTTTTATTTTTTGTTCTAATGGTTTACACTCTTTTTTTATTTTTTTTATTTTTGCTTCCAGTTGTTGTTCTTTTCTTTTTTGTTCTAATAGGTTCTTAATATCATAAAGAAGCTTTTCAGTCGACATATCTTTTGGTGCAGATTTTATATGTGTAAGTATAAATTGTGCAAAAATATTTTTACTATTTTCAGCTTTTGTATTCGGATATTTTTTTAAAATCATTTGTATAATTTCTATAGATTCTTTTGTCAAAGGACGATCAAAAAATACATCAAGAACAGTTTGTTCATGGTAATCAAATTTTATTTGTGCTCCACACTGCAATAGTCTGTGTACTATTTTTACATTTAGATCAAAGCAAGCAATGTGTAAAGCTGTTTTTCCAAATTTATTTTCTTGTGCATCAACATCAATTTTATAAATTCTAGAATCTTTTGTTAAAATATACACTAATCCTATATTTCTTTCTTTTGTTGCTACATGAAGTGCTGTTTCATGATGATTATTTTTTGAAAATACTAAATCAGGATAGTATCTAACTATATAATCAATAGTTTTTAAAGATAAATTATTTAAGCCCCATAAAAAAAGGTTATTGCCGTTATTATCTTTTATTAACCAAGGGAAAATTGTTTTTAATTTTTTGTACGGAGTTTCATATCGTGTTGTAGGTAAAATTTTCTCTATATTCTTTTTACTTTCAGTACCAGTAAATAAGTCATACATATTTTTTATGGCACCAATAGATGCTATAAGACTAAAAACCAGTTCTTTTTCTGCGCTATTAATCACTTTCTGGCATGGCTGATTAATAATAATTTTTAGTTTATTACATAATTTTTCTTTCTTTTTTAGGTAATCAACAACCCATTGTAAAGAAACGGGATCTTTGTCTATTGTTTCATATGTTTTTTTTATCTTTAAAAATCTTATGCGACCTGTAATCCAATTAAAAGTATTGTTATCAATAAATTTTTTACTTCTAAGTGAGGCTTTAAGTTTTTTTTTATTATTACGTATTTTTATAAAATCATTATCTATCTCCATACCATGAAGCATTGAAGTACACAAAATAAATAAAATAAAAATAGTAAATGTTTTTTTCATAAAAATACCTTTTTGGGCTAATTATTTTAAACCTTCATTATTTTTATGTTATCACTTAATTTCAAAAAGTCAATAGACTTAGATAGATAGGTATATTTTAGACTGGCTCTTATTTTCTAATTGAAATATAAAATTGACAGAGTGGTACGGATATAGAAACATTCACTAAGTTCACGCACGAATATAAAAAATACATTTTCCAGGCGGCATAGGGCCCGTCTGTAGTATAAAAACTTCGCCGGGCAAGCCAGAATATATGATATATAAACAAGTATAGTAGCAAAAGTAATAATCAAGTTAAGAATTTCGCATTATATTTAGATACCTTTAAGCTCGTTTCAATGAGCTTTATCAATGTTTTTCTCTAATTTTAAACACACCCATTTGAGTTGTACGACCTTTTCCATGATGTTCTAATGTACCTGCAACAACACCTACTTGTCCGAGGTTGACTTTTTTAGTGATGACTACTTCTTTAATAAAATATCTGCCTTTTTCATCAGGAACAAGCTTGCAAGTTACCTTTTTGCATCTAGGAACTACACTTCCTTTAGCAAGATACATAGTATTAGCAAGATACATAGTATCTTTACGTTTATAAACCTTCGCAAGTTCGTCATTTTCCCACTTATACTTCAAGGGAAGAAGACTATACTTTTGCATGCCAATAACATTTTGTACTAATAAAAATAACCCAATTGCAGTGAAAACTGTTCCTAATAATTGCTTCTTCATTGTTTTTTCCTCCTTTATATCTCACTCTTTTGCAATCTAAACACACAAAATTTCAAACACTTTGGTATGGCTCTCATTCACTATTAATAGTACAAAAATTACAAATAGAAAGTCAATAAAATTATTATAGTTTGTTTCGACAGCATTTTTAATGCAAAAGAAATATAATAAAAGTATTGACTTTAGCGAGTAAAATTTTTTATCCTCAATGAAAAGGATAAAAACGTGAAAAATAATCTAGTTAATTTGCATATGTTTTGTGCTTTGAGCTTAATATTTTTATTTTCAAATGGCTTACAAGCTATGAAAGTGAGTAAGTATGATACTCCTTTAGAACGTTTAAAAGCTACAGGATCATGTGAAAATTGTAATTTGAAACGTGAAATATTTGTAGGACAAACATTTCTAAAAACAAACCTCGAAGGATCACACTTAACAGAGTCAAATTTTACAGATACAATCATTAAAGAATCAAATTTTAAAAGTACAGTTTGTGAAGATACAATATTTCAAAAAGCAACCATTATAAAAACAAGCTTTCATAATTCACACCTTGTCTTGGCAAGCTTCGAAAAAGCAGACATTATAAAAACAAATTTCAATAATACAACTTGCACAAAAACAAATTTTAAAAAAACTTTTTTTACAATAGTGAGTTTTAAAAAAGCAAGCTGTCAATATTCAGATTTTGAAAATGCAATATTATTATCAGTAAATTTAAATAATACAGATCTTCAAAATTCAAATTTTCAAGATGCTTGGATGGAAGTTGTGAATTTTGAAGGCGCAAATTGTCGAGGAACAAGCTTTTTAAGAGTACGTAATGGAGATGGAACAAATTATATACCTGATAAGAAATTTGAAGAGTGGGGTGCCATAATGGATGAGCATACAACATTGCCTTCAGGTAAAAAATATAAACCAAGTAAAAAAAGAAAACAAACTCGAAAAAGAAAAACTCCACCAGGAAAAAGAAAAACTGACAAACAATAGTTTGTATACTTTTTGTATAAGTATATATAATTTGATCAAGAAAAAATAACCTAGTATAGTAAATCGTGAATATATCCCAAAATATGAAATCATCATAAGTATTGCCAAACAGTACAGGAAATCTTATTTTTATTATCTCATCTATTTTCGAAAATCTTCATAAAAAAATTACTCGAAATCCAGAACAGATACTGTGGATGCTATTTTCAGTATTTTTAACCATCCTTTTTTTTTCTCGTTTTTCAGTTAACTTTGACCAAGATGAAATTGAAGCTGTTCATACCTCTTGGAAAATTTGGCAAGGGGGAGAGCCTTTTCGTGATTTTTTTCAACATCATCATCTATTGCTACACTATCTTTTAACACCACTTTTTTTTGTATTTGGTGAATCATTTGCTGTTTTACAAGCTGCACGTGCGCTTATATTTTTTAATTTTCTTGGTATATGCGCCATTACATATGCATTAGGCAAAAAAATATTTAGTCACCTGTCTGCACTTGCTGGTACCATACTCTATGCAACTATGTGGCTTGTGTTCAAAAGCCTAGAGATACGCCCCGATAACCCACAAGTTTTGTTTGGTTTATCTGCTCTATTATTTATGTATTCATATTTTGACAACCAAAAAATCAGCTATTTAGTATTATCTGCACTATCATTTAGCATCGCATTTTTGTTTTTGCAAAAAGCTATTTTTCTAGGAGCATTTATAGGCTGTTATTTTTTGTATCAGGTATACAGAAAAAAAATGTCTTTTACTCATGTTATTATTTTTTCTTTTATTGCTGCTTTACCATTTTTTTTTTATTGCGTATATCTCCAGAGTGTTGGTGCATTCGACGCATACATAAAGTTTAACTGGTTGATAAATATACTGCATCCAGGAAAGTTTGGTTCACACTATGCGCTTTCTAGGATTGGTATGTACGAGCGATTATTATGCGCTTTTTATGTGTTAGGATTGTGTTATTTTTCAGTAACACCTTACCAAAAAAGCATTGCTATAGCGTCACTTTGGCTACTGATTGTTGCTTCATGTATTGTAAAATTTGCATATTTTCAATATTATATTCCAGTGTTTCCTTTGATAGGTTTAATAGCAGGTCACGCTGTATATAAAATATTTAAAAAAAAACGATCTATGTTGGTGCTTTTTCTTAGTATTGTTATGATAGGCCCGATGATTGAAGCAACAGTTAATATTGCAAAATTCTTTTTACGTACCAATAAGCGACAAGAAAAAATGAAATACGTTCTTAACGTTACACAATCAGGTGACTATGTTTATGACGGTAAAAGCTATTTTAATTTATTCAGACCCGATATTGATTTTTTTTGGTTTGAAGCGCGTACCAATCATAGTAAATTAGATTTGATAACATTGTTAAAAAAACTAACCGGACGCACCTATGATTGTTATGCGGCTTTAGAACATTATAGGCCAAAACTGATTTCAAATTATTATCTTGATATGAATCATCCATTTATTAAAAATAATTATATACAATCACCTGTATATGACGATTTGTATCTATACCAAAAATGATAAAAAATATGAATAAGTTATTTGGTAAAATAATTGTGACTTGTGTTTTTTTGGTTGGAGGTTATATAGCACATCACAGATTCTATTCTATTTGGGCACCATATCGTGATTTTGATACCTCAATGGTAAACGGTAGTAGTTTTAACTTAGATTATAAAAAACTCCTACAGCCTGGTAGTAAAACAGCCAGTCAGTTTGCTTTTTTACGAAAACTGTATAACAAAAATTATTTTACTAACATCGCACCAGCGCACGAGGTCAAAATACCAAAAATTATTCATCAAATTTGGTTAGGAAGTCCATTTCCTGAGCGTTATAAAGCTTGGCAACAGACTTGGAAAAATAAACACTCTGATTGGGAATATAAATTATGGACTGATAATGATGTAAAATCGTTTAAGTTGACCAATCAATCACTATTCGATGCGGCAAAAAATTATGGAGAAAAATCAGATATATTTCGTTACGAAATTTTATATCGTCATGGTGGATTGTATGTTGATACTGATTTTGAATGTTTAAAGCCGCTTGATTTTTTGCATTATCGCTATGATTTTTACAGTTGTCTTATTCCTCCAGACTCTGGATTGCAATGTGGTATTGGTATTTTAGCTGCAAAGCCAGGCCATCCAATTTTAAAAAAAGTTATTGAAGCACTTAAACAACATGCAAAACACAACAATACTTTAACTCGTACCGGGCCTACATTTTTTACAAATATTTTATTACAAGAGTTACCACGAGTTGACGGAACAAATATAATTTTTCCTGCCAACTATTTTTATCCATTTAGTTTTACGCAAAAGCGATTAGGATACTGGTTTCCTTGGTGGTGGACACGTCCAGAAACATTAGGAGTTCATTATTGGGCGGGCTCATGGATTGAACAATCATGGAAAAAAAGTCTGCAGTATCATATGTCACGTCTCATGGACAAGTTTAGATAAAAAAAATAAGTATTGTATGTCACAATTATTATCAATTATAGTTCCCATATACAATGAAGCAAAAAATATATCTATTTTATATCAAGAACTTCTACGAATTTTAAAAAATGATTTATCTGACTTTGATTATGAAATAATTTTTGTGAATGATGGCAGTAAGGATAGTTCGTGGCGAAAAATTTGTGATATTTCAAAAAATAATAAAAATATTAAAGCAATAAATTTTAGTCGCAACTTTGGCCATCAAATAGCACTTACTGCAGGGTATGATATTGCTGCTGGTAATGCAATTATCACCATGGATGCCGATATGCAAGACCCTCCCTTTCTATTAATTAAGCTTGTTGCAAAATGGAAAACAGGAGCAGATATTGTATACGCACGACGCATAGATCGCCAAGATACCTTTTTAAAACGAGTAACCGCTAACTGGTATTATATTCTTTTAGATGCTGTATCTGATGTACGTATTCCACGCAATGTAGGTGATTTTCGCTTAATTGATAAACGTGTATTGCACGAATTAAAAAAATGTTCTGAAAAAGCACGCTACTTACGAGGCATGGTTGCCTGGATGGGTTTTGACCAAGCATTTGTAGACTTTAAGCGTCCCGACCGTGCTTCAGGAATAACTGGATATACTTGGAAAAAAATGTTCATGCTTGCGTTTGATGGAATGACCGCTTTTTCTTTATTTCCATTAAAAATTGCAGCATTCGTAGGTATATTTGTTATTGTAACGGGTATGCTCATGTTCAGTTACATTACCTTTGATGCTTTTATTAACAACGTACGCTACCCGCTTTTTAAGTGGCTTGTAACCATTATTTATATTTTTATGGGAATACAGTTTTTGTTATTGTGGCTTATTGGTGAATATATTGGACGTATATTTGAGCAACAGAAAAATAGGCCTCTGTATATTGTACAAAACACGATTAATATTTAATAAAGCTATATATAAAATCGTAGCCCCCAAAGAAATTTGGAGGCTATAAAACTATTTTGTTATGCTAGTACAAATTATATCAGAAATCAAAATTCATTCTATCATTCAACTGATATTGTTGAAGTATTATCCTTTTGAATAGAACTACAATTAACATTTTCATCAACAACCAAATGTGAATTATTTCTAAGTTCACCGAGTGCTTCAGTTGTAACTTTTTTACTTCTAGAACCACCAAACGCAGCATAAGAACCATCAGTCAAATGCACACTAGACTCTTGTCCTGATACTGTAACTTCTTTTGGTCCTAATTCTTTATTAAAAGTACTATTGCTTAATTTTAAGTTTAATTTTTGGAACCTTCCTTCGATTTCAACAATACTTTTCTTCATTTCATCATCGGTTTCTATATCATTTTTTGTTGATATCGATAGTTCGTTACAAGTAATTTGTCCTGTCACATTTGCCCCTAGTAATATTAATCCTAGAGTTTTCCAATCTGAAGGAATATGAAAAGTAAGTAAAACATTATGATCTGCATTTATTTTGTTACAAACTTTTTTTCTTTCAAAAATTTCTTCTTTATTATGGCCTTGTACCATTTTCATTAGATCAATACTTAGCTTATCATTTAGTCGTTCTACTTTCAAAAAATTACATAGTACAACAAGAGGAAAATCAGATTCACAAAATGCTTGGCTATTTTGGGCAAGACGTTGAAAATTTACAATGAAGTTACTATTACCGTTACCTGCTAATTGTAACTGATCAAAAAATGGTAAGTAGGTTGCTTGAGAAAAATCTGAGCCTGTTGTGCTAGCAATGGGCTTATACAATTTCCAAGAAAGTATTTGACTTTTTTCTTCCATGGAAAGGTTTTTTACACTGCCAATTTCATTTGACATTTGTGGAATAACCTTATTAATTACCATATTTTTTGCCATCATAGAAGTTCCCTTACCGGTGTTGTTCGAAATAAATGTTGATCCGCCTTTAAGTTTTTGTTTGTTTATTTTTTGTTGCATTATATTCTTCATCCATTCGTCCATTCCAAACATTTGTCTACTAGATGCTATACAACCTAAAAAAGTAAAAAGACATAACAATTTACACTTGTTCATTTGTATTCCTTATTGTGTGATATTAAAAACTTTTAATCTGTTAAGTAGTTTTGTGTAAATTTTATTTTATTTACCATAATATACTCCTTAAACTGGTCATGACCACTTTGTCTATCGACTTTGGGTCATAATACACACTAGTGATTTTTACTATTTATTATCAAGTTAGTTGCTAACTAAAGACTTTATAACAGAACTTACAACTTTTATTCTTTCATTTTTGTCGCCATATAGAAAAATACGGTTTTCATATTGTATTTTCTCATTTTTAGCGATTTCTCTTTGCTCATTGTTTACTGCATTTTTTATTTTAAGATCAAGTAATTCTACAATTTTACCCACAGAATGTTTATTTTCTGTTTTATTTTTCAAATAATCAATTCTATACTCTATTGCTTTCGCTTTTATTTCTATTTCGTGTTCTGTTTTTGGATTGAGAGATATAATATATTCAAAGTAATTTTGGGCTTTTTTAGTGTTTTTTAGCTTTTGTTTATAAAGTAATCCTAATTTAAGTAGGGATTTAAAGTTTTTTTGTTCTCTTTGCAAAGCTAACTCATAAACGTTTATAAAATTTCCTCTGTTAGTTTTTTTGGACACATCTTCCCTGCTGCCAACATACGTTATATTAATGGGATCCTCTATTTTATAATTTTTGGTAGCACACAAATTAATTTTATTGATATCTATCTTATCAAAATCTAACTCTTTAGAATCCATAGATTTTGTTGTGTTAATATCGGAGGTAACTTTATTGTTACTGCTAGATTTATTCTTTTTTTCTAGAAGCGCTAATACATAATAAACGTTTTCAGCTCTTGTTCCTGTTGATGGGATAATCGGTTGTTCGCAATTTTCATTAAACTTATTAAACATAGAGCCATCATAGGGATGTATTAAATTAGGATAGATTCCGTTTGGTCCTTCCATAGCCAATGCTATAAAAATAGGAAGTCTATATTTTTGCATTAGGAAAAGATGTTCTTTGCAATTTCTAGATAAAAAAGAAGTATCTCCAGCAGGTATGGTGAACCTCTCTTTTATTTCATATTGACCATTTTTTTCTTTTTGCATAAAATATTCTTTTGAAACAGGAACTCCAACACTATTTTGTATTTCCCTTAGTTGTATAGCAGTCATTTGATTTACATTAAGTGTTGTGCGATTTACTACTCGTTGTTTGGAAGTGTCCTCATATCCATAATCACCACCGAACGTTACTGTGTTAAAAAACAATACAAAAAAAAGAAGTAAATGTTTTTGTTTCATAGTCTTCCCATGATTAATATTTAATTAAGGTGAAAATGTTTTACATTCCGTTAAGCTTTTGTTTTTATAATTATATTTTCCTGTTACTTTTGCTCCTATCAAAATCCACTCTAAATTTCTATAACCTGAAGGAATATATAAATTAAATAAAAATTCAGCATTTTTTTTGCTAATTTTTTTACCATCAAAACCTGTTTTTTCTTCTTTTAGTCTTAATATTAACAAATCATCCCTTTGGCATATTTCTAAAAAGTAGTTTTCTTGATAAGACGATGTAAGAAATGGTTCATTTTGATTGCTTATTGTTGTAGGTATATATTTAGTATGTACAACAAGATCATTATAACCTTCTAATTTTACTTTTCTAAAAGAACTTAATTTAATTGCATTAAAAAATTCGTCTTTCTCATTTTTGTATGGCTCCCAACCAGTTTTTTTACTAATTTTTGAACCATTATTCATTCCAAACATTTTTCCACTTAATGTTATGCAACAGCAAAGAATAAAAAAACACAGTAATTTACTATCTTTCATACATGTTTTCCTCATTTATAATGATTAAAATAAATGTCCTATGTGTTAAAAAAAATTGCAAAACTTCCTAGCACGATGCTATGATATTATACAATAACTTAATGTTTTTTCAATAAAAAAGCCTAAGAATCGTCTAATCTATCAAGAAAAATATTAACTAATTCTTTTTCATTTGGGTTAAGTGATTTATATATTTCTTTAAACAATTCTAAAAAATCATTTCGATTCATATAATTTTCATTTGATTTTTTATTATACATAATAGCCTGCAAAAGCAACAAACAATCGATACTAGCGTTTTCTATATTTTCATCAAATAAGTTCCATGTTACCATTTCTCCTTTGCTATCAGTAGACATAAATTCTTTCCCATCAGGACTAAAATCAATTGAAATAATTTTATTGTTATGGCCTTGAAATGTAGTAATTTTTTCAAATGTTTTAACATTAACTAGAGTTATATTTCCTGTTATATCGCCAAAAAAAAATGTTTCTTGATTTGGATGAACAGCAATTGAAGTAATCTTATATTTGTGGTTATAGTTTGCATGTATTTTCTTACCATTCTCAATATCAAACAGACTTCTTTTTCCATTATTGTATCCAATAATAATTTTTTTCCCGTCAGGATAATATGCAAGTGATGTAGCCATAAAACTTATTTTATATTTTTTTTTAAATATCCTATGTTTTATACTAAATGCAATATTCCATATATTTATTTCTCCATCTTTAGATAAAGAAATAAATTCTTTTCCATCTGGACTAAGTGCAATTGAAATAATTTTACTTTTGTGGCCATGAAGTGTGCATAATTTTTTGTTTGTTTTAACAATCCATAACGTTATTGTTCCATCTTTATATCCAGCAATCAATATTTTTCTATTATTTAAGTTTCTTTCATAGTAATAATCGCAGAACTTAATAGAAGTAATATCTTTGTTAAAAATGCCCGATACTTCAATCTCTTTATTAATAGTATTTTTTTCTTTTTCAACTACAGTATCGTTACAATATGTTAGTTTTTTTAAATAAAGTTCATTTTTAAGTCTGCGCAAAAGGTTTTTATCTGCTTTACAACATGCATTTAAGTCGTTTAAATACAGATCACCTCCATCTTTAAGCCATTCGTAAAAATAATCAGGTGATTTTAAACGATCTAACAAATATAATAATACGTGTGGCATTAGCGGCGTATTAATGCCCAAAAATGATATTGCTTGAAGTAGTTTATTTACATTTTGATTTTTAAGAAAATTAGAAAATTCTGTAGGCTTTTTTGTGATTTTACTTATACATCCAATAATAAGCTCAATTTGCTCTCTGTCTATTTCTTTAAGAACTATGGGGTT
>SDBT01009818.1_pt1 | contig 15491 bp, 27 predicted proteins | sample 2277101 | NCBI WGS metagenome assembly SDBT01 (sample SAMN10404973, study PRJNA504765) | marine sediment metagenome | isolation source: marine sediment core GS10_PC15, 103 cmbsf | place: Arctic Ocean: Southern Knipovich Ridge | collected 2010 | reverse complement strand
CTACGACCTTTTTCAGATCGGTTGGCACTTCAGGGACCTTACTTACTTGACACGCAAGCAGAGTGAACCGGGCAATATGCAGCAAGAGATAGGTACCGATGGACGCCCATGAAATCCAGGGCCGGGTCATCACACGCCATAATTGAGCTTTAGGAGAGAGATCTGCTGCGTTCCCAAAGAACGTCATCTCAAACTCTCTACGCTTCTGGTCCTCCTCGGCCAGCGCCTTTCTAATTTCAGGATCGTTCTCGGCTATCTTCTCGCCTTCGCTGAAAATAGCATCAATTGTTTTTTCAGGAACCCCTACCTTTTTGGCTGCTTTCTTGAATAAAAGCGAGCCTGCGCCCTTGAATATTGACTTGATTACAGACCCCCCGGGAATGAAGCCGCTTGCTACTTTAAAAATGTCTTTAATTTTTATCCCCATGACTTTCTCCTTTAGATCTCAAAGTGACAATAATCCCTGAGCTTCCAACGACCTCCCCATGTACCTCCTAGGCCTTCCCAGAATTCGCCTAATATCTCATAAGGTTCAATAGGCCTCCATTTGCTCTGGAACCTATTGCCTTCCCATGCCAAAACCAATACGTCGCCAGCTCTCCATCGCTGATGCTTACTCTTCTTTTTGTAGCCATCTACATTCGTCACTTTTTTACCGGCTATTGTCCGACCTTTCTGATAGCGGTCGAACTGCTCTTTGGCTGTCCGGCGTATGCAAGTGGGTATGAGATAAATCTTTTGTGTCCATGCGTAGATAAACAGCAGGGAGAACATGAAGGCGAACTGCAGCCTGTAGCTGTTTTTGGAGGTTTTGTGAGGGAGGGCTTTAAGGTAAGACTTGCCTATAGCGACAAGGAACTTCTCCGTATAATTTCGAGATGCTCTTACCATGATTTTAAAAATAAATTTTTTACTTTTTCATGATCATTTCCAGAGAGTCATTCTATAAACCCGTCTCTTTTATCAATTCGCTAATAATATAAGGGGTAAATTTAGGTGGGTTCGCCAAAAAAACACTAAATCATGTTTTTTGACATAAGGAAGTTGTTTTTTTTATTAAAATAGTGAGGAAATAACGTGGATTTTGGTCTTGACAAACTATTGAATGAAGATTTTTTGGAAATTTATTCTACCCGATAATCCTTTATGTTTAATCCAAATCTCCTTTTTCACATTAGGTGGAACCTCGAAATTCTTTATCTCTTCAAGTTGTTCATCGCTCGGTTTGTTAAGCATTATTTTTATATATCTAGCCTCAAGCCCACGAGTAGCATGGATAGAAAAAAATCCATCCTCAATTGTCTCTGCCAGGTAATCCATATCTCTGCACCTTTTGACAACTTTTCTTCTAAGTTCTCTTAATTGCCGTTTCTCTGATATAACTTCGGTCATAATTTTTCTATAAAGTTTTTTAAATTATTATCGTATTTAAACCATTCTCCCTTTACTTTGAGATGATGAAATATTTTCTGATATTCCTTTTCATCCCTACTGGGATTCTCTGTTTCAACCGCTTTTAATAAATCCGCCGTGCCAAAGATTTGGGTTCTAATCTCCATTATGCGTCTTTTTGGATTATTTGAATTGCCTATCTTTACCAAATTTTTATCTTGCCACAATAAAAAATAAACATATCCCCTTTTTTGTCCACTAATTTCCGAGGATTCTTTTATTAATTCAATGAACCCTCTCATCTTTAAATTCACAAAATGAAATAAGGTGCTTTTCAAATATTTTCCTAACTTCTTTTTTTAACTGATATGTATTCATTATATTTCCCTATCTTATTATTTTACAATAACTTGAGGGTAAAAGCCAGCCCTATCTACCGCTCTTTTGTGTCTTTGCTTAAACGATTCCATTTCACTCAGGGTTTAGTTTTCCTTTTTTTTAGGTGTTATGTGGATTGTCAATCTTCCCTGTTTTACTAATATCAGAGCCCAGGTTAGAAAAAACCAGGCCGCAATTCCTGAGCCTATGAGAAGGCTTCCAATTAGTTTTAATAATTCGCTCATTTGCGGCCCGAAGGAAATGTCCGGGTAACTTTCTTTAGAGGTCCAATCTCATCTTCTTTTTTCACCGTTCCCATTAAAAGATCCATTTCCTCTTTGTTGGTAGTCCGCTCCTCCTCGGATTGGACCTTCTTTCCGTTGTTGAATACCTTGACATACTTCACTCGGGGATGGCCCAGGGACTCCTTAATCATCGGGAGGAGATCCTCCAGGGTATCGGCCGTTTTTACCTCGCCGAGCGATCCGTCTTCAAAAACTTCTTGCATGATTTTTCTCCTTATTTATTTTCAATTCTTTTCTCCAAAAGATAACCGGCCGCAAAAACCAGTATCGTGATAACGAAGGCCAAAAGCATCGCACTCCAATCGATCATTTCTCTTCCTCAAGCACGGCTAATGCTACGGCTTTCAGGCAGGCTTCGAGGTCAGTATTGCCTGTCTTAAATAGGTCTGGTTTTTCATCCATAGAAAAAGTAATCCACACCTCATCTGCCATATCATAATGACTCTTTAGCCGATATCCCTTCTCCCTCAAAAACTCCAAGCAGTCGGATATAGTCCAGAGGGGGAAATAATGTTTTTCATCTGTAAATTTTAAGTGAGTATTAATACAGCATTTTGAAGCTAAGAGTATCATTGGTTTTCCATAATTATATTTGATCCAATCTCCTTCCTTAATCTCCTTCCTATGCCTCTCCGACACCTGCTTGCACAGGTTTATTTCTTCTTTGGTGAATTTCATTTTCCCTCCTCTTCCGGCTCGGGCTCGATGATCACATCCTCATTCCATTCCTTTATCTTTTCGATCTCCCATTTCGTCTCGTTGTATCTCTCTATGATCTCCACCAGCTCTTTAATGTCGATCGTGACGATCACCAATGTCCTTGGCATGACGAACCTGCCCACCAGCAGACCAGCTACAAAGACGACGGCGGCGATGAACAGAGCGGCTAAAAATCTTTTCATTTGGTGAATTCCTGTTTGGCCCAAGCTAGAGCGTGAAGAGCATCAGCCTCGTCATCGCTCGACAGGTCTGGTCTATTGAATTTTGCCCGGGCCGTTATTATCATATCTTCTTTATTTGCCCGTCCCTTTCCAGTAGCAAATTTCTTCAATGTCGCTGAATGAACAGAACTGTATTCAATGCCCTTGCTCTCACAGAACTCCTCTATCCTCGTCGTCATCCCCACAAGGATTTCTGTAGCATGACCGCCCCTAAAATGCGCTAATTCGTATACCACAATGTGGGGCTTTATGAGCTCAAGCATACCGTTCAACCAGGTATTGAATCTCAGGAATCTTATGCCTTTGCTCTCCCCCCTCTTGAGGCTGAAATCCTGGACTCCGCTTTCGATTCGCCCTTCGACAATACTTGCCCAACCTGTTTTTGTCCCACAATCCAAAGTAAGGATATTCATCTAACCCTCCTAATTATTTCTCCTCCTCGGTGCATTACCAGCCTATGTTTTTGCTGGCTCTGACGGCTGCCTCTTCCCCTATCTCTTCTTTCTTTTTTCTCATAATCTTCTCGAAATATGTCCCCACTTCGCCTTGGAACCAGGGGCTTCCGGTTGGGGCAAATCGCCATTTTGTGAGTAGCTCCTCGTAGCTGGCGGTATCAATCCAATCTTTCGTTTTTTTGGGTATCATTCAGTCCTCCTCGCCGGCAGGATCTCGGCTGGGACCTTGCCTACTAAATTGACTCCGGACTGCAGGAAGACGTCTATGAGCTCCGTCTTCTTGCAGCTACTAACTTGCTCGGGCTTCTTCTTTAGCGTTTTGATCATGTAGTCCTGGACCTTCTTGCTCTTAAAGATCCCGGACTTCTCTCCGAACTCGAGCATTTCCCCGATCGTCTTGTGCTCCAGATAGTCTTGAGTAACGGCGAATTCCTTCGCTAAATCAATCCCCAGGTGTGTAGCTGCAGCCAACCGGCCGGCGCAAGTAACCGGATATTGTCGTCTCATTATGATTAGAAGAGCGCATTTCTGTGTTAACTCCTGGATCTCCTCGAGCTCCATTTTGGCGATCCACTCAAATAGTTTTTTGTCATCGTGGTAATCTTTAAACTTGTGTGTCGCAGCCACGCGAGCTATGATCACATGGTCCAATTTGACAAATGCGTAAAGTCCCATCCGTGCCATTTTTAGATCGGAGGGTTTGAATTCCTCGTATCGTTCCGGCAGTCGTTTTTTCAAGAACTCTTCCCGGAAGTGCTCGCCATGCCAGGCCACTCGCGGGCCCTCCGGCTCCTTCCTTTCTTCTTTCTCTTTTGCCCTTTCTATTTTTACTTTCTCTCTCCGGATAGTATTGAAGCAGCTTTCCTCTCCAAAACAAACTTGGCCCGTTTCTATTTTCCCGTCGATATCTATGAGCGTCAAAAACTTGGGACATTCCTTGCATTTCTTACCCGGCTTCGGGCCGTATTCGAAGCTATTAAACTCACCGTATTGGACATCTTCCCGGAATCTAAATCCGTTTGTGCCGTGGCGTCTTCTGTGTTTTGATTGCTTCCAGTTGGCCTGGAGGAAGTTATTCTGATTCTGCTTAAAGCAATTTTTATCGAGACAATGGATTCCCTCCATCCCGCCGATCTCCCAGAGCTCCTGCTGGACGTCCGAATTCTGGCCACAAGTTGTGCAGCCCTGTTTTTCAAGGTCAAAAAGGGCAGCCTCGAGCGAGGGCGCCGCGCTATCTATATGCTCTTTCAACTGGCGCTTCGAAGCCATCCTGTCGTCTCCAATCCCGAACCTAGCCCCTGTAGCATAATCGAAGGCTTCCTTTAAGACTTCCTTGCTCTTCAGTCTCCGCAGTTGCTCGAGATGGCTGAAGGAGATCTTTTCTTTCTCCCAGGCCTTGAGAACATATCCCGGAAGCGAGAGGACGGCGATTTTCCTTCGGATATAGCCGGCACTCTTTCCGATCCTGGCTGCCAGTTCTGGGATGGATCCCTTTCCTTTCTTCTCAAAATATTGTTTGAAACTCTGGGCCTCCTCAAACGGAGTCAGATCCTCGCGCTGCAGGTTCTCGATGACCATAAAATCAAAGGCCTCCTCGTCCGAAAGGTCTCTTATAATTGCCGGGACCTCGAATTTCACGTCTTTTTTACTTGCGGCGATAAGACGCACAGCCCTTAGCCGACGTTCGCCGGCGACCACTTCGTATTTTTGGCCGGATAGCAAGCGAACGATAATCGGTTCGATAATCCCTTTTTGCAGGATCGACTCCACGAGCTCCTCAAACGCGGGCCCGGAAAAGTTCTTCCTGGGATTATTGGGATTCGATGAGATCTTAGATAATGGGATTTCTTTGTAAGTTTTGGTTTGCATTTATATCTCCTTATTAGGGAATTTTTCCTCACAGTCTTGACAGTAGAGGAAGCTATGCCCTTCCTCGGTGAGGATCCCCATTCTCCTGTGGATACACCTGGATTGAATCAGTTGGATTACTTCCTTCCTTGTTTTGGCTTCCCTTCTCTTTGGGGGTATTTCATATATAGCAGGCAAATATGGCCACCCAAGATTTTTACTTCTCTTCTTTTCTTCTTCTGCTTGTTTTTTAGTCAATAAAATGGGTTTCATAATTCCTCATCCTCCTTCTTTTCTTCGACCTCGGTGGGGTGTCCACATTTCTTACATCTGTAATAAAACGATGGTGAGTCTGGATGGTGAACAGGTGATTCGTAGGCATAGGCTTCTTCAACCTCAGCCCCACAACATTTACTCCTTAGTTCACTCATCACTCCTCCTTTATCGGTTCGTCAACACAGACAACCTCATAGCTGTCACCACCACCTAGGTCAACTCCGCCCTCGCAGTTCTCATGCGGATCTATGCCATTGTCTGCACAATATTCTTGCCACTCCTGCCAGTTAAGCCTGATTGTCCTACCTGCCATTTTCTGCTCTTTCAGTGCTTTTAGGATGTGTTTTTGCATTTAGTCCTCCTAGTTGACTGGTTATGCGACACAGGGAAACTCCTGTATCAACGGTTCTCCCCAAATTTCCTTGAGGTTGTCTTTGAGAAAAATGGGAGTATTAAATGCTTTCGCATGATACGTTAAGCTCGTTATCCAATGGTTTTTGGGATCATATTTATGGCCATGACCAGTTAATTTTCCAACGATAATCCAATCGAAATGCTTTCCTAACCATCCTTGAAACCGAAATTGACCAACATCTCCTAAGAGTGGTTCAAATGATACGAACCTTAACTTCGCTCGTGCTTCATAAAGAGCTTTTATTCTCGGAGCCATTTCTATCGGCTTGGTTATGCTTACCCCCAGCCAAACATTATTAGGCATCGGGCGATCTATGTTCTGGGGAAACTTGGTCAGGATTTGAAAGGTATGCTGGGGATTCTCTTTTATTGCCTGAAATATAGCATCTCTCCATTCTTTATGAATCTTTGGGTGAAACAATTCGCATGTAGAGCAGATAAATATTTTGCTTCCTGGCTTTATGCGATCAAGCATTTCATCTACCTTAATATTTGGAGCAAAAGCATCTTGGCAACTTCCAAATAATTCCCCATCAAGACTCAATTCAGAATCCCACCCAAATCTCTGGTACATTCGCCTAGCATAGCAATACCAACACCCGACAGGACAGATCCCTTTTATCGGATTCCAAGTATAGTCAGTCCATTCGATTTTAGATTTTTGCATTTCCTATTCCTTGATGCTTTCCTTGATCTTTTCTTTGAGTTTCCTGTAGATCTCCCTGATAAAAAACTTCGTCTTAGGATCCTGGACCTTGGCTTTGTATTGAGGCGAATCCAGGGCATTTAATATCATGTTTTTCTCGAGCGCCGTCAGGGCGACTTTTATTTCCACATCAGAATATTTATCCAGCTCCTTTTTTAACTCGTCTATCTCTATTCCTTTCTGCCGGAGCTGATCTGATTGTTTCCCTCGCTGTTCTATGAGCTCGTTCCTGTCCGCCTGCAGCTGTGTGTTTCTTTTCCCCAGCTTGAGCACACGCCATCCGAGAAAGGCGCCTATCGCTGCCATCCCCAGGACAATGATCAAAACAAATAATTTCATAATGCCTCCTTTTCAGCTTCCGGAGTCATTCCCCATTGCTTCTTGTGATACTCATATGCCGTTATAATGCGCTTTTTCCAGGCGTCATCGCTCCATTTCCCCTTCTTCCCCAGGGCTTGTTTACAAACGGCGTAAAGGCACGAGCAAGGCCAGGCTATTGTCCTCTTTTTTTCATCTTGGCCCATTATCCAGCCACCGCCGTGGCATTTCTTGCATCCGGCTACCGTGCCTATCTGCCCTTCCTCCGGCCGGGCCATATCTTCGATTGCCGCCCTAATTTCAGGTACGGTCACGATTGAATTTTGCATAAAAATATCCGTGGGATCTCTGTCTCGTAGGGCCTTGTCCATTCCTTTGGTGATTAGATCGATTGGATATTCTTCGAGCTGGTTGAAATAGGGCTCCACTTCGTCTGAGGTTATTGTCCTTCCGACCACGGTCGCCATCGCCACGAGTTTATTTCTGAATTCAGGCTTATCGTTAAAGTTCATTTTTACCCCTTCTTTTCCCATTCATCCAGGTCCTTCTTTGCGGCGTCCTTCCTCGTCATCGGCCGTCCGCCCTGAGATTTCAGGAATCGTTGGCTGCCGCCTTTTTGTTGTTCTCTCCTAAACCAGTTATTTAAAAATTGTCTGTAATTTGATTTTGCCCTTGTGGGGTTCGCGAGAAGCCATTCCCTTGCGATCCTTAGCTCCTGGTCTATATCAACGGCTGGGTAAGCGTCCTTCCATCCAGCCTTGTCTTCGATTTTAATGTTGAGGAATTTTCTTTCTGAGAAGCTGAAGTCGATTTGAGCTGTAGTAGTTATTCCTTTCTTTCCTTTCTTTAAACTTAAACTTAAATATAAGGCGGGAGTAGTCCCGTACATAGCCTGCCCTTGGGCGGGCGGTCTCGAGTAAATAGAGGCAGCTTCTTTATCTTTCCTTATTTTTTGAAAATCATGGAATGCGATGAATTCAACGACAGGTTTTTTGGTTTTCGAATCTTCGTATAAAGTTAAAAGCTCGATATCATGCATGTCGATTATTGATTCGGCTATTTTCTGAATTGAATATTTTAAATAAGGGCAGCACTCGGTTTTTATTTCTTCTGGGTCGCCGCTGAATCTTCCCTCGCGGTCGGTGTAGGTATAAATAAGGGTGTACAAAACTCTCGATCTGTCCACTTTTAGGGCCGCGTATTTTTTTGATTTACCAAGTCTTCTGTCTATCATCCTTCCTCTCGCCATCAATTAACTCCTTTGAGAGATTCAAAATCACTTTTCCTTCCCTTAAACACTCATGCGAGATGGGCACTTAAAGGAAGGGGAGGACGCTCTCCACAACGCCCTCCCAATTCAATTGAAAAGTAAGGCCCCCATGAGTTAAAGAGCCTCACGCTCATGCGTCCTCTGGCTTGCCTTGTATGACTATCTCAGCCTCAACATAGGAATTCTTCAAGTCCTTGACGCTTCCGCATCTCAGGCATCTGACCTTGAAGACATCCAAATGCTCGTGGGCAGTGATGTCTTTGCATCTGCGGCAATGGACGAGCTTGTGGGAATTGTTCATCCTGCGGGCGCCCTTGTTGCTATGCTGCTTCTGTAATAGCTGCTGGGGATCTTGTCTCTGTCCTCGATTTCCCATTTCCATACTGGGTAAATTTTGATTCCCGGGATCTGTGCCTGCCCTTTTGTGGTGGCCACGAATTGGTTGATCTTCTCTGTGTCCACGATCCGCTTAAGGCTCAGGCCCTCCGGCTTGGTGAAAACCGGGGCTTCTGGTGCGCGAGCCGGGAGGGGGATATCCTCGATTATTGCGTCGGCCTCTTCTTCCATGCCCTGGTCCTGGTATTTCTTGGCCCGGTCCAGGTCGTCGTTCTCTTTTTTCTGTCGCTCCTGCTCTTCCTGTCTCGCTTTTTCGTCAGCCTTTCTTTGGATCTCTGCTTGGTCCTCCAGGTAGGAGGTGATGTGGATCCGGACTGTTCCCTGGGCCTCTTTCAGCGGGTCAACGAATTTCTTCTTTTCCGCTTTGGCATGGGAAATAATCGGGTCGTAGGATCCAGAAACTTCTTTTATCATTTCCTTCATGGTCTGAATAAAATCGTTTGCGGCCACGAGTGTTTTATCGTCGTGGACAATAAGGTGCTTTGCCTGGGCCGGGTAGCCCAGGGCGTCCTTCTTAATTTGTTCAATTTTTTCCATATTTTTTCTCCTTAAAGTGATTTTGATTCGGCAATTCTTTGCCGGTTGATCTGCCTTGCTTCCACCCATGCAGAAACCGCCTTCTTATAATATTCGTCCTGTGCGAGTGCCTGGGAGTGCGTTGTGCCATTCGTCTCCATTTCGTCCATGAGGTTCCAGGTTATTGCGAATCGCTCCGTGCTTACCAAATCCTTCAGGATGAGGTGGAGCATTTTCAGTCGGATATATTTTCCTCGCTCATATTGGGAGTAACTCATAGTTATTTAGCCTTGTTCATCTCCTCAATCGCGCCCTTGAAATATTCTATAGCTTCCTTATTTTGCTCTTTCGTCAGTTTGGTTGTCTCGTCTCCGCCGAACATTTCTATAAGTTTCCCAATTACTTGCTCGGGTGTGAAATCGTGCTTGTCCACCAGGATTACCTCGAGCTTGGTCAACTCCATTATCTCTGCCTGCGTTGGCCTTTCCGATTCCATCTCTGCAGCGGCGGGTTCCGGTTCCTTTTCTTCATCGCCGGGAAAGACGGCCGAGGTTTTCTTCTCCGGTTCCTCCTTTTTTGTGGCCGCTTTTTTTGCTTGCTTTGCCTTGCCTTTATAGGCTTCAACTAGCGCATAAAAAATTTTCGGGATGTCCTGGTCCGGGATCTGGTTTGATTTCTCGTACCCGTTTTCGCCCAGAACCTTATAATATAATTGTGGCCCGAGCTCGGTTTTGGCTTCCTTGAATCGGTCGAGCGCCTCGAATTTGGTGTGCATGACCGTTTTGCCTTTTATTGTGATGGGGATTGTTCTGTATTCCTCTCCTGGGCCTTGGCTGGCTATGTCTGCGATGCCGCCATCGTCAGCTTGCTTCTTTTTTGCCGGCGGCTCGATTTCCCTCACCTTTTTGTTCTTCTGTGCGAAGGCCAGGATCTTGGCTTTTATTTCATCCGGGATTAGCCGGGCCTTGGCGTTCCGGAGCGCCTTCTGGGATCCCTGTTCGAACCAGAATTTATTCGACACAACTTTCCTCTCGCCTTCAGTCGCCCCTCTTCTTTTTAGCATTATCCATTGCCGCTTGGTGCCGATCGCCGATTCCACGGTCGCCTCGTTGCCCTTTTCGTCCACGACGTGCTTTGAAACTTTGGCTGTAAAAAGGACAAATTCCGGGTGCGTGGGGTCAATCATAAAATCGACCGAATCTTCTCTCAGGGCAATCCCCTTTTTCCCCATTTCCTTCGCGCAGCCGTCAATGCCGGCTTTCCCTATGCCCCAGATATCCTTGTCTTCCTGCTTAAAATGGTATACCCAGGCTTCCGCGACCTGGTCTTCGAGTAATTGAATTATTACCTTGTCATCGAGCTGCTCGAATCTCTCGAAGATATCCTGGGATTCAATTACCGTTGGTAAAGTTTCATTGTCTTTTTTGACCATTAATTTCTCCTTTTATATTTTTCCTGAAACATCAGGCTTCAATTTAACTACTAGTTTCTTTCCAATCGCACCCAGATAAAGGCTTTTCCCGCATTTGAAAAAGAGAAGCGAATCATCTTCCTTCCCTTCTCCATCTTTTGCAGGCCTTAGAATGTGTTTATTTTCACATTGGGGACAATCTATCTTCTGACCCTTATTCGCAGTAGGTTGCGTTGAAAGAGTATCAAATCCAAATCCTATATAAGGCGTTTTACCCATTTTTCATCTCCTTTGTTTAGCTCGATTAATGAGCCAAAGTAGGCCGAAAATCACAACCAGCGTGATCACGGTAGCATCGATTGCCAACTCTATTGGCATGATGCTTCCCTATCTGACTTTTCTAAATTCCTGGTATCTCTCCAAAAAAGTCCCCCATCTGAACCAAGCTCTCGCACGTTTGCTACTGTACGGTCCTTTGAAATCCAAATAATTTTCCCCTCCCATTCATGTTTCAAGATTTTGCCACCAATACTTCTTTCATTTACCCGAACGATATCGCCCACTTTTAATTCCTCTTCATCCATCATTTCACCCTCTTGACATTGGGAGTGGAATCTGCTAATAATTGGGTTAACCTTTTCTTGTCCACGAGGACAAAATTACCGAGCCTACTTTTGCAGGGTGGGCTCTTTTGTTTCTTGGACATTTTTCACCTCCTCAAACAGATGCCATACAAGCGGGGGCATCTGGCTCTGCTGTGCCGTGCCGATGTAGTGGAGGCCTTCGTCTTTCGGAATATTCTGGATTGGATGACCTGTGCCGAACAGCCTGAAGCTCCTTTCCTCTTCGATGTGTGCCGTCTCGCCCATCACCCATATGACGGGCACCCCGTTCTGGCATTGGAATGACAGGATCGCCGCCTCCTTAGGCAACCGCAATTTAAACACTCCCTCCAGCGGTACTTCATGCTTGTAAATCGTCTTCATGTTCATACCTCACATTGTGGTGTATTTCCCTTCGCCCTATGCCTCCAGGGGAAGCCGAAGCCTCCCCAGGAAACACAACAGTATCCATAAAGCAAATCAATTCTCTCTGTATCACCTCCTTTGATTTGGATTTTAAGCCTTTCAATCATTCTTCTTTCCCTGAACTTTCAATTGCCGACAACAGAACCTTGACCATGTGAGAAAACATCTTTATAAATTCCTGAAATAATCTTCTAAACCTAGTCTTTTTATTTTTCTATGAAGCCAGAAGTTATAAACAAACGTGCAAATTAATAGATTAGAATTACGGTTATCAGCTCTATCGAAATTTATATGATGAGGAATTTCATGAGGTTTTAAATATCTTCCTAAGGCTTTTTCTGCTATCAAGCGATGTTCAAGAACATAGCTTTTTTTGCTAGCAAAAGGATGATTTGGTTTATGGATAAAAATATATCCATCAGTATTAATTGTTCTTCCTCCCTTCCAAGAAGGATTTTTTTCACCACTCATATTTTCGCTTATTTTTCTTTTGGTTTTTTCCGCTCTTTTTTTTCCAAGCCAATAACCTTTTCTACTAGTTCCATACATGGGATTTTTTTCACCTGAAAAACATTCACTTTTGCTTCTTCTCTTTATTTTAAATTTTTTCATAAAATATCGAACAGCCTCGGCATCCACTTCACAAATTTTTGCTATTTTTTCCATAGATAATTCTTCAAGCCAATATTTCCGATTAAGCCAATCTTTATCTTTATATAACTTCATTATTTTCTTGACTTTTAATTACTTTTTTTATATAATTTTAGTGCGTAGGAAGCGTGGTTTCATTAAATAAAAATTCATTGAATATTTCGCTCTGCGAACTTTTGAAGATTATGTTTATTGAGATATTCGATAAGCGAATCATGGGGAATGAGATATTGTTTTCCACAAAGAACACAGTCGTTGAATTTGCCTTCTTTGATATAACGTCGGATGGCAGAAACGCCACAATGAAGGATAGAGGATACCTGCCTGGTAGTGTAAAATCGGAGGTCGACGCTCATTGTTCGCCTATGAACTTTTTGATTTTATAAATAGTGCGATCGTGAGGCTTTGTTGTTTCGCCATTTAGGAGCTTGGCTACTCCCGTATGGGACATTTTCAGCCATAAAGCTACTTGCTGTAAGGTTAAATCTCGTTCCAAAATGAATTGTTTAAATCTTTTGATTAATCCCTCTATATTATTATTTTCAGACATTATCCATATCATAGGGATTATTAATAACCATGTCAAGTATATTTTTAAACTTTTTTCACATTTGCAATTTAGACATATTGTGTTAAAAATTAGCCATGACAAGTAAAAAAGATATCGGATTATCAATAAAAAATATGAGGCAAAAGGCGGGTTTGAAACAAAAAGAATTAGCAAAAAAAATAAAACCAAAGCCCATAAGTGTAAATACTATAAGCCGTGTGGAGAGGGGAGAATATAATTACTCAATTGATTTACTTTTCAAAATAGCCGAAGTCCTTGAATGCGATATTTCTGATTTTTGTTCATTAGAAAAAACTCCTAAAAGAATGTCTATGTTTGAAGGAGTCTTAGAAGATTTTGGTAAAAAGATTATAGAAGAAGAAAGAGCTAAATATAAAAAATAAATAAGGAGGTTTAAATGAGAACCAAAATTTTAGCTTTGGGATTAGCTTGTTTGCTTTTAAGTTCTTTTCTTATTGCTCAAGAGAAAGCTAAGATTAAAAAGGATTTAAAAGCGACCACAGAAGACGGAAGAAAAGTCCTTTTAAAAACCGATGGAACTTGGAAATTTATTAAAGAAGAAGCCAAGAAGGATTGGCAAGAAGTAGCGAAATGGAGTGGAAGCGCAATCAAAAATACCGAAACCTTCCACATCTCTTCGGATACATGGGTGATTAGTTGGTTGACAGAACCAGGCAAGTTTGGCGAAATGAACTTTCAAATTTATGTTCACAAAGCAAATGGAGAATTAGTGACGGTGGCCGCAAATGTTATCGGAAAGAATGAAGACCATTCAGTTATGAGGGGAAAAGGTGATTATTATTTAATGATTAATAGTGCTCAAATTTATTCTGTGGTTATTTTAGAAAAGACAAAGTAGTTATTAATGGGTCTTGTCAAGCGAGAAAAATACTATTGGCTCGATATCAGGATAAAATCCAAACGGATCCGCCGGTCGCTTAAGACGGAAAACAGGAATGAGGCTCTGGCCAGATATGCCCCCTTGAGGGAGAAGCTTCTGGAGAAGCACCTGGGCGAGAAGGTCAAATTCTCCGACTTCTGTAATCAGTACCTGGAATGGGCCTGGTCATCTCATCCTAAGATCGCACTCAAAGAGCAGCAAAGACTGAAGCGGATTCAGGATTTTTTCGATAACCTTGAAATTGTCTATCTCGATGACATAACTCCTTATCACATCGAGAAGCTCAAGGCCGATCTGCAGGCGAGGGGACTCAAGAAAAGCACGATCAACGGATGGCTGCAGACCCTCAGAGGCATGTTCTACCGAGCGATAGACTGGGAGCTCTATACAAAGCCGAACCCATTAAAGAAAGTCCGCTTTTTCAGGGTTCAGAGAGCCGTACAGGGGCTTTCTAAGGAGGACATGGCCAGAGTATTGGAGGCTGCCAAGGCCATCTCGGAGTCGCCATTATCCCAACTTCAAAAAATTTATTACGATCTCGTCGTGTTCGGCCTTAATACCGGCATGAGACGGTCGGAAGTGCTGAATCTCACCTGGAGAAGCGTGAAAGACGATAGCGTTGAGATCATAGGGAAGGGCGAGAAAAAGCGAACCGTACCATTGAACAGGACGGCAAAGGAGATCATTCTAAAGCAACCCAGAAGAGAGAAGTTCGTCTTTGATGTGGAGAACAGAAACAACGCCTCTCTCCTTCACAACACGACCAGGCGGCTCGAAAAGATTGCGGGAGTCAAATTTCATTATCATCTTTTGAGGCATTCCTTCTGCACGTCACTTGTGGAGCGTGGCGTTGACTTCGTCACCATCGGGGCCATACTCGGCCATAGTGCAATGTCTATGAGTTTGATTTATGCCCATACGGATGAGGAGAGGATGAGGAAGGCGGTCAATTTGTTGTGACGCAAATCAGGACACCCTGAAGAATAACTTTCCCCTAACTCCCTGATTTTAAACAGTCTTATCTTCTCATGAAATATCAACTATAGTCCTTTCATGCTACCCTGACAATCCCTGTTCTCTTGAGGAAGAGGGCATGGTAATAGATGATAATAGAGGACAATAGTTTACGCCCTTCTGGTCACATGTGTCCAAATTTATAAGGCAAGAAGGTGCGTTTGATAAATCAAGCCCCTACATGGTGGTCATAATTTGGCCACACTCACCTTGACAAAAGAATCCACAAATCTTATCTTCTAATAGCGGGGTAATTAATATGAGAGCAAAAATTCTCACTCTGGGGTTGATTTATTTTCTGATGCTGGGCTCTGTTCTCTCTGCGGAGAAAAAAGACATTATTAATTCATGGCAAGAGCTTTTCCCCGACCTTATTGAAAGAATCTATATAATCATGAAAGACGGAAAAATATTCAAACATACCACTCTTGAAGAGCGCCGTATCAGCTCGAATGCTTGGATGCTGAAGGATGCCCTGAAGCAGACGCCATATAAGATAAAAGATATAACGATAATAATTCATAACCACCGCTTCAAACGGAAATTCTCCACAGGTGATTGGACATTTTACAGAGACCTCAAGAGACGGGGATTCAATGGCCGCTTCCTACTCTATTGCCATAGGACGAACAAGATTTATGATATAGAAGATAAAGCAAAATCTAGATAAATTTCCAGCTAATTCAACTGCTGCTTCAAA
>SDBT01009817.1_pt1 | contig 15492 bp, 13 predicted proteins | sample 2277101 | NCBI WGS metagenome assembly SDBT01 (sample SAMN10404973, study PRJNA504765) | marine sediment metagenome | isolation source: marine sediment core GS10_PC15, 103 cmbsf | place: Arctic Ocean: Southern Knipovich Ridge | collected 2010 | reverse complement strand
GCGTCGCTGCTGCCCCCCGACGTTTCAAAGAAGGTGAAGTTGATCATTTTGTTTGCGCCGTTCGACTCGTTCGACACTCTCTTTTATGACTGTGGTGGCTGGCGGCGATTGGTGGCCGGTTTGATGCCCATCTACCGACAGCTTTTCACTGGTGATTATCCGTACCGTTTTTCCCAAATAGTGCCGACACCGTTGCAAGCAATTGGAAATATCTCTCGTGACATCCCCATAGCGTTTGTCGTGTCAAAAACAGACAAGGCAGTACCCAAGGTCTCCACAGATCGTCTGCTAGCGGAATTGGCAAACACGGGGCACAAGCATGTCCACCAATTGGTGCTGGAGGACGCGACACACGGCAATCTGATGGAACACGAGGAGTGTTTAAAGTTTGTCCAGAAGTTGCACGAAATATACATCGACTAGAGAGAGAGAGAGAGAGAGAGAGAGAACAGGTTCTTCTGGATGTTCGGACAGTGCCACCCCGTTCACTTTTGCTTTCCTATGGATTGTTCGCTGACGAATCTGCCGGCTGAAATACAACTTCGCAGTTTAAGATACTGCGGATTAGTCCCTGTTGACTATGCAGCCATGCGCCTCACGACGCCCGATTGGCGGATATTGGTTGATATGTACGTAGATTCTGCCTATCCACATACCTCCCTGTTATGCCGCCCTTTGATACAGTTCCTCCAGAGATTATCTGCCATCACATTTTTTCGTGTCTCACCACAATCGAAGATTTGTTTTCTGTGGCTGAGGTTTGTCAACGGTGGAAAGTCATCATTTGGGACAGACTTTACTTTCATGCGCGTATGCATAGGATTCACGAACAAATTAACTGGGGTAAAACTTTTTGTGACGAAAATGGTTACAGTTACGACGATTTTGTTGCAATTGCCAACAAAGCTGTTCAATTTGATGCTGATGCTGATTTTGATGGTGCTGATCAGGTGAATAGCATCTGTTCTTATTTTTGTAAAGCTGCTTCACTGCCAGCACAAAAACAAACAGGTGTCTATAATTTTAAACGTCGTGTTTTCTTTCCAACAACGCGCGGGCGAGCAGTTATCTGCACAATTACGAACAGATGCGTGACCTATAACGACATACTCATGCTGGGTTTATGATGCGCGCGTGTGTTTTACCCACCGCGTAGCCGGTGAACGAGGTGGGTTCGTGGCGCGGCCGCTGGTTGTGGTGCCTTCATCACTGACATGCGCTGATGCAGCTCGGCCTGCAGCGCCCGTATCTCCGCGTCTATGTCGGGCGCGGGCCGCCCCTTACACTGACGCCTCTTGTTCCTGAGCTTGTTGATTTGGTGTTGGATCTCGCAGAGCAACGTATCGAACGGTAGGACGGAGTCGGCCATTGCGAGCAGGTACCGGGGGGGGTATGCATTTTTCCCTGGTCTTATGGGCAGCGCCATTTGGGGGGCGTTGGGTGCAACTTTTCATCCTTCGCGCGGATGCGGGGTGGATGCAGAATTTATAGAATTTGAAAGCGTATCACATGGAAGGAGTTCAGATGGTCGATTTTGTCAATGTCCATCACTGCTATTTTCAGTCCAGTTATGCCTCCGCAAAGAAACCAATCAAGCGAAGGAGCTTGTGCTTCTTCGCTCAGTTGACGGACTCCAGCTTCTGTTTTCTCCTCGGTAGACCACAGCCTTTCGTGACTGGGATCCAACGCACCTAACGTGATATGGTCACCGTGCAGACGTAACCATACATCCTCTTTTGCAATCTTCACTCGGATGGCTTGTCCACAAGGGCGGGATTGACCTCCGCTGTACAGAATCTCTCTCTCGACTACGTAGCAAACTTCTCGTCCGTCTCTGAGTTTTATATTTCGCTTTCTTTGAGACATTTGCTTGTGTGTGTGTGTGTGTGTCGGGCTACGACGACAAAGTTTACTACTTGGGGAAAAAAAAATAAAAACCTTCTGCCTTCCCCTTACTTCTTCCCAGGATAGACGCGCAATGCCGAAATCCAAGTGCGCCGTCGTCGTGTACATAGATCACCGCGAGAAGCGCGGGTTGCAAAAGACGCTGGACCTGCCCAAATTTAAACGCGTAAAGGCGCGCGTGAAATGGCGGCAGTTGGACTCGGGCGACATCCGCATCGTGCGGAAGTGCGCCGATGGGGAACGGCGTGTTCTGGCGGCTATCGAACGGAAAACAGCGGACGATTTGCTGCAGTCATCCGTCGGCAAGGGCAGTCGCTTGCACGAGCAGAAGACCCGCCTGCTGCAAGAAAACCCCACGCGCTTGCTCTACCTCATCGAAGGCAAGCCGTCATACCACGCCCACAAACGGTGGGAGAAACGAGGGGGCGCCGCTGTCAACGTTGAACGGCTGACCAATGAATTGGTCAGAGAGGACGGCGTCCACGTTCTGACGACGGCGAGCGCCGAGCGCACGGTTCGCGAACTTGAGAAATGGATGGAAAAGGCGACCAGGGAGGAAGAAGAAGAAGAAGACGACGACAATCCTGCTTCCCGATCAGAGGGCAAAACCGAGGTAAGTCCGCCGCTGTTGGGCATCAAACGGGAGGAGCTGACGCCACAGCGATTGTTGTATGGGACGCTGGCTGCGGTCCCTGGGGTGCGCCGCGCCCTTGCCGCAACCCTTGCTGAAGAATTCGGCACGTTGGCCAACTTCATTCAGTCTTCCACGACCGACACGCTTGAACGCACGCCGTATACCTGCGGCGTCAATAAGAAGAACTGTCAACTGGGGAAAGCGGTTGCTGAACGGATCGCGAAACTCTTTTCTTTGTAGGGAAGAGTGGTATATACATATATTTCTTTTTTCGGGTTTCAAATATCACACACACACACACACACACACACACACACACACCACTAAAATGGGGGCTTTTTTTTGTGGAAGCAGTGCGACATTTGAAGAAGAGGCGGAGGCACAGATGCCCCTGATGGCGACACGTCGTCGCCAACCTCCACAGAATTACGACTGGAAACAGAAAACATTGCTGTGGACAAACGACCGCATAGAAGCTTGGCAGCGACGCAAAGACGCATACAAAGCAAGCAAGAGTGTCGTTCAACAGTTAGAAGACGATCAAGCGCGTGCTCTGTCCACACTGAGAAAACACCAAGATGGCGGCGGAGAGATATCCGCGCGCAAGTTGGAGCGGTGTTCCAGGCGGGCCCAAGATTTCAAAACGCAATTGAGGTATCACTACACCTTGATTGCGCAGTTTGACGACGCAAGGCGGTTTCTGCACAGCACTTGCACCAAGGCGCTGGCAGCCAGCGCCCGGGAAGACTGGCACCTGTTGCTGGGGAACAACGACACGCGGCGCCAGGTGGACGCAGAGCGTACCCAAACGATGGCGGAGACCCGTAAAACCCGCGCGCAGGTAGCTGCGACTGCTATCATGGAGCGCAGGGATAACCAAGAAGATCAAGTCGTGAAGAAAACTTTATTGGATTTGTTGACACCTACAGCCCCTGACACGCGCATCGGCACGAAAGAGGAGGACGGAGAAGAAGAAGAAGAAGAAGAAGAAGAAGGGGAAGGGGAAGAAGAAAATGAACAAGGAAAAAGGGGAAGGGAGCGCACTTCGCCACAGGTTGGCTAGTCGAAGTGCCCGTACGTCGACGGGTATTCGCCGGTAGACGCCCGTTGCCTCATCTGCAGCAGCTGCTGCTGCTGCTGCTGCCAGGCAACGGCCTGGTTGGGCGCAATACCCGCCGAGAACATTTGGCCTGCCACCATTTGTGGGAAGCTGCGATATTTGGCGCAAAAATCGGGATGCTGCAGGGTTCGCGCATCGCTGATCAAGTCCTCGACAGAAAAGGTTTGCGCTTGGTCTTTCGTTGTCTGCAGATACAGATGGGCGTTCGTCGCAATGTTCTCTTTCATGTTGTCGCCCAAGGACATTGGACCCATCGGCCTCCCGGTCTGCGCGTCGATCTGATACCACTTCTGTGCTGCAAAATCGAGGCTGTAATGGTTGTGTAGTTGCTTCCACCGTCGCGAGTCGCTGTCTGCCGCGACTCGCGCAGCCATTTCTTGCGCGCTTGGGGAGCCTAGTGACGGCGCTGGCTGCGCCCCCAGAAAGGGGCCATAGGAATAGGAATAGGGGGGCACATGTCCGTAGCCTCTGTCGCTGTACCTCCCGTCTTGCATCGGCGGACCGTGGGGGAATCCCCGATTTTGAGGTTGCAGGCCACACATTTGTGAGGCTGTGGGAGAAATGGGAGGAATTGTGCTATAATCGTGAGCGCTTGGCTACGCTGTATATGTCTGTTTTGCACTGTCATGCACGCACCCCCTCCTTCAGAGCGTCTTGATTGCGGATTCGCGCCGCGTGCCCCAATTTTCCTGGGCTGCGTTGGCGTGCTCCTGGGAGCCGCCCTTTTACTCGCGGCGGTGCTCTCGCCCGACGGCATTGGCAAGGAGCCTTCGGGCAGCACCGTGTTCAACGTCAAGTCCCCCCCCGTCGACTTCAAGAAATGTGTTCGAGGCCTGCGTCGCGTTTCGCCAACGTTTTACGCAGGGGTGCACTACCTCCAGAAGGACAACACCCGCGCAGAGCTGACGCTTGTTTGGATGACCGCCGTGTCCTTCAACGTCTCGGCCGCCGCCCAACTCATCGCTCCGCAGGTTCCGAGGCCAGAGGGGGGCGAATGCTGTGTCGTCCTGTTGGACGAGCTGCGTTTGCGCAGCGACACCGCGGCATTCATCAACCCCGCCAACACCCAAGGCCTCTCGCCGTCCTTCACACTGGGGGCATTCCTCAGCGCCAACGATCAAGTGCGGAGTGCGCTGGGCGAGCCAAAAACGTTCATCAAGGGGTTCCATTTGGTGAACGAAGCAATGACCACCGACAACAACGGGCGCAACGAAATTTTCTTCGCCGAGTTGACCAACGTGCCAGGATCACTGCGCATCGTTGCCATTTCCATCGTCTACTTCAGCTGCACGGACTTCGACCGCGCGACCGACCAATGTGTCGGAGAGCTGGCGGTAGAAACGCACAAAATCATCTTCAACGTGAAGGACTTCACGTTTGGCGATGCCACGCACCAGGCCCAGTTGATGGACTTGCCGTCGATTGCCGCGCACGAGTTCCTTCACCCGCAAGGTTTGGGGGACTTCAGCGGGAGTTCCTGCCGAGAAGCGACCATGTTTGCGACGGTTGGCACAGGGGAAACGAACAAGCGCAGTTTTCATTCGTCCGACGTGCGCTGTCTGCAGAGTTTATACGAAGAACCACTCAGTGCCAAGGCCACTGCCCTGACGCTGATTGGTCTGGACGCTCTCAGTGTTCTATTTGCCTTGTGTACCCTTTTATCTTGATAATAATAATAATAATATATCGTGTATGTGTGTGTGTGTGTGTGTGTGTCGAAAGAGAAGAGGGCACGAGCTGGTCTAGCACGCAATCACATCCTTCAATTGTTCGATCGGAACTCTGTCCAAGTGTCCTACTCCCTGCTGCGTCTCGAATTGTCCAGTCTTGCGGTTCCAGTATCTCCCCGTGCCCTCGAACATCAGTCCTGTCAGAAGTTTGTCGCGATGCAGCGCGACGAGATTTCGGATCGTTTCTGGCTTTTGGCGGCCCAATATGCGCTCAGCCCACTTATGCATGTAGCTGAACAACACCGACGACGGCCACGGCTCGCGCTTGAATGCCACGTTGTCCAACGGGACAGGGAATTGTTGGACGTGATAGAGGCCCGCCAACGACAGCATTCCTTGCTCGACGTGCGTGACATACTCGCGCGTATACTTGCCCCCCAAGTTCACGAAATACGCAGTCCGTTCTGTCGCCGGCCCCGCGACCTTCAGATCGCCACCCCGGACGTAGCCCGCGACGTATACGTCGGGGATGGCGAGCACCGAGTTCATGGCGGTGACGCCTGCGACCAGATGGAAGTTGAAGTTGGCTGTCACCACTTCGTGGGTGCTGTCCACCGTGGCCCGGTTGGTCCGTCCCGTGGACAGCCCTGCGAGGTAGTCGCGCACAAACAAGGACCCCACCTGCGCTTGCGTGAACAACATGTGTGACGTGTCAAACACCACTGCGGGCTGCATCAACGCGTAGGTGTCCAGCGGAATGGGCTGTTCGCAGGCCAGCATTGCCTCGAGCGATTGTCGAGTGGCGCGCGACGTCGCCACCATCATTGCGCCCATCCTCTCCAGCGGATCTTGCAGCTCCTGATGAGAGTGTTCGATGCGCCTGACCAGGTTCTCTCGATGGAAAAACATCAGTTCCGTTCCGGCGTAGCCTCGGAAGATATCGAGCCACTCGCGCATGGCGCGCCCCTTGCTCGCACCGGTGGACCGCGCCAGCTTGAAAAGGGGCAGCGAGGGCTGATCGTCGTCGTCGTCGTCGTCGTTGTTGTTGTTGTTGTCAGTCGTTGCTGGTTCGTACGATGGGGATGACGTATCCACGAATAGTGATGGATGCGCAAACGCCGTTGCTTCCAGTGGAGATTGGCCCGGCCTTGCGGTGGCGATGATTTGTGCATAATCCATGAACTGCAAATTTTTTTTCGAATCGACGAACTGCAGTGGCCGCGAAGGGTTGTCGGGATGCGCTGGCAAGAACAGTCCATATTGGGCAAGCAATGCAACGTTGCCCCTGGCCATGCGAGTCAGCCGTTGCAGCTGTAAGAATGCCTGGGCGCTGATCGTGTGTCGCGCATTGGCGTACTTGGTGGCAGAGGCAAGTCCGCCCCCCCCTATCCTCTGGCTGCGTTCCTTGGCCTCGGTGAATACCTGGGTTGCTTGCTTGCGAAGCGTCCCAAACCATTCATCGTCCACCGTAGTCCAATGGAAATTGGCCGACAGTGCTTCGAGCAGCATGCGCAGAACGAACAGCCGTTGCTCAGGTGGCTTGTCCGTGGGCAGTACTTCCGCTTCCACCATTTTTTCGAATGTACCCTGCTCACGCAGCGTGAGCAGGGCGTGGGACTTCAAGTATTTTAGATCCAGCCCTTTGGCTTTCCACACGTCTACCCATTGTTGCAACTGCTCCAGATCTTTCATTTGTCCGCGGAACTCGCTCGGCAGCATCAGCCCCCCTTCGACGCTCCGAAGTAATTTTGCTAGCTGCTCACCAGTGGCAGTCAACGCTAACGGCTCGTTCAGAAGCACCTTTGCAATAGCTTTGCTCTCGGGGAGGGAGAATGCCCGCGTTGTGACGGGAGCCCCTGAATGTTTCAGAAAGTATGGATATTTGACGGCAAACATTGTGTTGCTCAACAACGCGATCACCGTGTTCAAACCCTTATCCTTCGTTTTGTGCATGTGCGGGGTGTACCGCACGCCATCGAGAAAAATGCAATCGGGATAACAGCGCTCGGCCAGAGTTGTCAGCGACAGCGCGAATTTGTAGAAATCGCCCAACAGGCGCAAGTCGGGGTTCTCGGCCAGCCAGTCCTTCATTTCTCCCTTTGCAATCTTGTCGCCCAACATCAAAAGGCCTGGCACGCTGCCGAATCCGTAGGGATATCTTGGGGCATCGATTCCTGCACCGTTTCCGGGAGCGCCTAAGACAAACCCTCGTTCGTCGTCAGCGATGATCACCTGAGGGTGGCCGTTGACTTGAATCGTCAATTTCCCATCCTTGATACCCGGGAGATCGGGCAGCTGAAACACGGAGCTGTGGCCGGTAAACATTCGCGTGTAGGCGTCTGGCCCGTCCGGTTGTTGCAGAGCGGGGGCGGCCAAGAAAGCGCGCGCGCGCTCGTCGCTCATGTCCGGGTTGTCCAACCGCTCAATCAAAGCGAACACCTCGCACAACATCGCGGCCATTTTGCCTTCCGTGCTGCGGCACGCAGGGCTGTTCAGCACGAAATACCGCCAAGCGCGTCCGTTTCGCGTCGGTTGATCCCAGTCAAGGTACTCAGGTTCAACATCCCCCCAGAAGTCGATCACATGAAAGCTGTCCTTCGGATTTTTGTACTTGTCTGCCAGTGGGGTTTGCTTGTGCACGGCGAACACGAAGGGATCGAAGACGGGGAGCTCCGAGGCAATGCCTTGGCTCTGCAGCACGCCCCTGATCTGCTGGACCATAACGGGCAAATGTTCGGTGATTTTGCCCGCCTCGTTGAAGTGCTCGTCGTGCTTGACTGCGTCGCGCAAAGTAAACTCTTGATAGATTCCCGTTGACATGTTCGGGATGTACGAGGTGATCATGTTTTCGAAGTCGTCGCGTCCTTTAGGCGGCACGCTAACGGTGCCGTACTGCCGAGCGTCGAGCACATTAAACTTGGACGTGGGCGTTCGTCTGCCCTCAGCCGCCACGACCCCGTGGGCCACGAGCTTGGGGTCTCGCACAAAGTTGTGTTTGGACAATGTCGGAAAGATCCGGTCCAGAGGGGCGTCGGGGCTGGCGAGGGTGGCCTCGGTGATTGCCGTTCCCACGAGCGCCGCGTTGATGAAGTTGTTGCGAAATTGCCCGCCGTATGCCACTGCGTACGGCACTCTGGCGTCAAAAATCATCCGTGCGAAGGGTTGTTTGGAAATGTCGCGTTGGAATGCGTCGACCGCTGTCTTCAGTTGCAGCAGTCCTCCCAACGTGTCCATCGTGTTGAGCACTCCGAACATACGGACTTGGGACTTCACAGTGGACTTGACGTCCAGCAGTGCTTTTTGCATCTTCCCCAGGAAGATGCGATCCAGGAACGGGCCTTCCAGCAAGGCCAGCATGCAAGCCAGCTTCTTCGTTTTGAGGAACGACAACTGGATGATCGCGACCTGTTCCGTCATGTCTTCGCGGAAGCCCTGCTCGTTTTGGTCGATCAAGTTCAGGTCGGCCTCCAAGGCGATGCCATATGGCACCAGACTGAACTCAATTCGTTTTGTCTGACGCTCAATAGTTCGATTTGGCGCGTGTTCGGCGCGAATTTCCTGCAACGGAACTTCCGCATAACGCAAGTCGACGCTGATCTTGACGGCTCTTCCGTCCGGTGGCATTGCTTCCAACGGGAACATGTCGAAAAGGTACTCTCCCGCCCAGTCGTCCAGAACGATCATCGTCGGCCTCACGAATATGCGATCTTCGTGCCATGCCCATTCTCCGATCGTTCCGACCGTTCGCATCTCCTGAATCATTTTGTCCTGGGCGCGCGGGCTCGTCGTTTGCATTGCAACATTCAGCAGCGACTGGGCGGCCGCTTGAACGGCCGCACTGCTTGTGTTGGGGACAAGAGAGCCAATCAATCTTTCAATTGCGCTTTTGGCGGCTGGGACAGACCCCGCCGAGTCGATCTGAATGACCTTTCGGTGCCCAAGTGGCAGTGATGGTTCAGGAATGGTGGGAACGCGAGCGGCCATTGTTGTTGCTTGCTGCTACAGGGGTTTTTTTTTTCGGGAGCACGAACTGCGGCGTTCTGAAGAAGATATAACACTGTGTGTGTGTGTGCGTCGCAGTATATATAAAAACCAGGCTGAATCAAGGAAACGAACATCCTCCGGTAGCGATGACGCTGACAACCAGCAGAGAGAGAGAGAGAGAGAAAGAAACGAACGAAAGCGTACAACCATTTTTTTTTGGGGAAAGCGTGCCCTCCTGCCCGACGATGGTCCGCCTGTCTGTGACTCTGGAATGAACACACGGTCTCCCGACACCTCTGTGCTACGGGACGCGAGCGTCATGCCCACCGAGTATGCCATGGTCACCTGGCACAACAGAAAACGCGGTTGCGCCGTGAACGATGCCTACGAAGGTCGACGCGACGCTTATCCTGCCGCGAAGCCATACTATGACGAACTGGATAGAATCTACGAGCTAGCTCTCAGTCGCGCCCAAGTTTTCGCTCGCCTGCATAAGACAGTAGAAGGTTTCGGCGGCGAAACCTACGCGCAGTACAGGCTCTGGATCTCTCGACAGACCAAGGAAGGGCTGCGATCAGTAGACAGTGGCGACGGGCCAACGGTGATCTTCAGTAACAAGAGCGACACCCTCGGTGCCGCGCGTCAGCACAAGAAGACTTACCCCGCCGCAGAAGGCAAGATTGCTGCCGTCAACTTTGCCAACGCCGTCACGGTTGGCGGGGGAGACGCTCGAGCACGAGGCACAAGCCAAGAAGAGAGTTTGTTCCGCCACACGTACCTTCGTGTCCCCCTGGAGCAGTTCTGCCGCTCGTACATAAGCCAGAATGCCGCTGCAGTGAAAAGCTGCGGCCGCTACATTCCTTACTATGGCGCGATCTGGTCTCCAGGCGTGCCAACAATGGGCAGGGAAGATTCGGAAGAGTTCAACTATATCTCCTCCGCTGCACCAAACCTGAGTATCTATTCACGGGAGTGGGTGGTTCTCGAGCTCGCGCGGTTCACACATCCTGGCATCGTCGAACAGATTCTTGAGCGAAAGACGGAAATGATAGCATCCATCGCCGCGGCCAAACACCAAGAGGTTCTCGTGCTGGGTGCTTACGGGTGCGGGGCTTTTGCAGGAAACCCCGAGCAAGTGGCCAATGTCGTTGTGAGGGTATTGCAACACTACCCAACAATCAAGCACGTGGTGATGCCGATCGGCGCCCACGACGCCAACAGGGCCCCCTTTGAGCAAGCATTCAGAAAATCTGGCTACAAGTTTGCAGGAGAGCTTCAAATCCCCGACGATGTATGATAGTTATAGCACAGGCAGGAGGCATATATTATATATATGAAAAACGAATGCACGAATAGAATAGAATAGAATACAAATACACCACAAATCAGTTCAACCTAGGTTTTGATTTTTTGAAAGTCGGTGTCGCCTGGCGATGTCTGAGGACCCGACTGAGATGCACGGCATCTTCATGCTGAATCACGTGATCCCGCAATTGGTGGTGGCGGCGTTCACCCAGAACTTCTACTTTGGCGCGTTTCTGCAGCTCGTCGTGAACGTCATGATTTTCAACGTGCTGTTGCCGCCGCGGCCACTGCCTTTCGATTTCCTCGTCGAGCTCAACGTGATCTTCGTCGCGGCGCAAATGGGTGGCACGCTGGTCGGCACGGCGTTAGCGCAAGCCGTGGGCGTGCCACCCATTCTCGAAGTGACGCTGCCGTGGGAGGTGCGACAGCACAGACGCGACGGGCGGTACGCGTGGGGCGCCGCGACGTGGTTGCGCGCCGTGTTCACCGTGGTGATGCTCACGGCGATCACCGGCGCCACCTACGACTTCGGCGTGAGCGTGTGGACTCCCGGGGCCTTTGCGCTGTGGGGTCTCGCGAGCAGCGCCATCGTCGTGGCGCTGTACGCGGTCGCGTACGGCATCTTGTCGTTCGACGTCGACGTCGACGACCAGCAATGGAACCAGCAACGGCAACGCCGGCCGTTCCAAACCCACAAGCAACTGGCGCATTTTCTGCTGCTGGTGGGCGGCATTCATTTCTTGTTCGTCAACGTGTGGTGGCCATTCAACACGCGCTTCCAGCGTGCCACTGAGCTCGGCTGGGTGATGTTAGCGCTGCTCGCCTTCGCGTTTGCTGTGGCCCTTGTGGTGTACATTGCCCGCGCCTCGCACGGCCCAGGTGAACGGCGGGGAGGAAGAAAATCTTGATTTTTCCTTCCACGATCGATCCATTCATGGATCGCCCGGCCAATTCCAATCTAAACATTCTTGACTTTGGTCATGCCGAGGCCCCGAGTGAACTGTGGGGCATTGTCGCCACGAAGGAAAAAACGTTCCCAGTGCCCAATCCGAACATTCTCCCCTTTGGTCACGCCGAGGCCTCGAGTGAGCTTTGGGACGTGGTCGCGCCCCCCCCAGAATCTGCTTGCGATGAAAGCACGTTGACGGTGACCTTGTCGCGGGAAGTGCTTGCTCGGTGCATGTGGTCGAAGGAATGCAACGGCAAGATTGGCGTGTGCGCTATTTGTCCCACGTGTGGCGGTAGCAGCGCGTCCTTTTGTGCTTGCCGAGAAAAGGAGTTTCGACAGAGAGTGACAGACGCAGCATTGTTGCGTTTTTTGGGGAGTGAGTTGGGATTCGGTGCGATTGTTGCTTCCCCTCCCCCTCTTTGCGACTAAACGATCTCATCCGCAGATTTTTTTTATTAGCACGATTTCAAGATTTTACAAACATCCCCCCCTCCTCCCCCTGTCTGTGTTTCTGCAAGAACGTCATGGTCGAAATAAACGTTGACCAGAACACCGACGATTGGTTGCGTATCCGCCGTGGCGGTCCAGTGCGCAAAGACGACCCCGACGACCCCATCGATCCCAGTCGTCATTTTCTGCGTGTCGGTGGCAGCGAAGTGGCCAGCATTTGCGGCCTGTGCCCGTTCCCGGGATCGAAACCACACGAGAAATTTCAGCAGATTCTCGACGAACGGTGGGAATACCTGCAGGGCAGCCGTCCGCAAGGGATCGCCATAACCGCTGCCATGACTCATGGCAGCATTGCCGAACCCAGCACGCTGGCTGTGTACCAGCGGCAAATGCGCCAGCACCCACAGCACGGCGTCCCCTGCACAGCCGCGTTTGACGCGGCGACGCTTCGCGTGCAAGCTGGCCGCTACTTTCACACGGAACAGATGCCCGCGGTGCACGGGTGTTCTCCAGACGGCCTGGTGACGTGCGAGCTGCGGGGAGGAGGCGGTCGTCGCCCCATCTTGCGATTGGTGGAAGCAAAGTCGCCTTGGAAGCCGCTCTACCCCAGCACGCCCGCCTACTACGTCCCCCAGGTGCAATATCAAATGTGGGTGACCGGAATCGCGGAGTGCGACTTCGTTGCCGTGAAGTTCCCGCGCTGTAGCGCGGGGGCGCCGGCGCCTGCCGTCGTCGGGAACGAACCGTTCATGATAAGTCGTCACCAAATTGACGTGGGGTTCTGCGAGTGGATGCGTCAGGTCGTCGAGCACTTCTCTGGACAGCTGCGCGACGCAACGCACCGCGCCGTGAAGTACACCGCGCCGACGCATCTGCCCCCGGCACCCGACGTGGCCCGCGGAGTGTTGGTCTTGGAGAACCGCCCGCTGTCACTCCAGGAGGCTGGTGGGCAGCCGACCCACCTCGCTGTTGGTCAGCCGACGCCTTTTTGACCGCGGAGCTTGATCGAGCAAGTGCCCGTGGGACAGGGCGCGGACGTGACGCTCTGCGCTGGCCGATCGTTGGCGTTGAAGCAGGCCTCGCTTTTTCCGTTGGCTAGCGCTCGCTGCAGTTGCTTGAAAATGGCGCTCAACGAGCGCCATGTATTTTTGTCCCTCTCGCCAATCTAATGTTTCTTTGTTGCCAACCAAATTAAAACTACCCGTGGCATACAGCGTGAATACGCGCTTTTTTTCCGCTGGATTGACCACACCGATGAGGGCAGGGAACGAATCGATGGCACCTTTGCCGCTTGGCTGGTAGGTCGAGCGGCCCTTGGGTTTGAGGACCTCGTGCAAGGCGTCCAAGTCCAGCGGGCCACGCAATTTGCCGCTGACGCAGACGTTTCTGATCTTGAAGTCAAACGGCTCGATCTCTTGATGGAAAACCTTCAATACGAAGGTGGTGAACAACGCAGTCTGCCTGCGGCTCTCGTATGCACTCCTCGCGCCAATCTGCACCACTTTCCCCTTTTTGAAGTACAAAAAGGTGACCAGCGGAACGTGCTGACGCCGGGCAGACAGCACCAGTTTCGCTGCGGGAAACCGTTTGTCCTGATAAAGATTCTTGCAGAATACGTTGGGCGTTGCTTCGGTACGTTCGATGAATTCTGGCAGGGAGACGTTCCATGGGAGCAATTCGCGTCGTTGTTGGTCCCACACTTTCAATTTGTAGGTTGCGACAACGTTGGTGATCCACACATTGGGCAAGGCGTGGTCAATTTTTTCTTCGGTCATCGGCACAGCGAGCAGCGAGGAGGCGAGGAAGGGGAAGGGAAAAAAAAATCGGCGCTCACCATGGACCAGCTGCCGGCCCAGTTGATTTTCGAGATTACCACGTATCTGACTTTGGTCGCCGATTTCCACGCCTTGAGCAGCACGTGTCGCAGTCTGCGGGCTGCAGTTTCGCAGCCGTGGATTCAGAACGCATTTTATGCTGGCCGGTTTCGCGCAAGATGCAAGCTGCTGCCGCCTTCGCCTAGCGGCTTCTACAAAGCACCTTGCAGACGGAAATCCCGAAAAGAGACTTGCAGATGCACGCGCCTTGCGGTAGTGGTTAGCGCATGCGCCCTGTGCACAATCGCGCAGCCTGAGTTTGCCAGGGTCCCCATCAGCGAAGCGGGTTTCCTGATCTTCAGGGTAGTTGACGCCGTGGTCTCGGTTTGCGTGGAGATATTGATAAAGTTTTTGGGCGCCTTATTTGCCTTTGGTTTCTGAAAAAAAAATGTGACACTGGTATCTGCAGACCCCCCCCCCCAAAAAAATATAATAATCTTCTTGATGAGCAAACATTTGCAATAAAACAGAACGAACCAAAAAGCCAAGCGTGTTTATCGGTCGCCATGGGAAATGCTTCTCGCAAATGTTTTCTGGGCGGAGGCTATCCGTGTACATGCCAGAACACGTTTTGTTGCCTGTGCGCACGGTGCGCGTGTTATCAACCACAAGAGGAGATGACACGCAAAAGCCAGAGGCGACCCATCCCTACCCCTGACATGGTAAAACCCGCACCGCCACCCTTGGAGATGGTGATAGCGACGCCTTAGCGAACCACACAGGGGGGGGATTTGTACATACTGTATTTGTCAGACTGTTGCCCTGTCTCTATCAATTGTGTGTTTTTTTTATTCGTGCACGCGGCGATGCTTGAGATCGGGCAGGGCTCCGTTGAATGGAGCCGGGGCCGATCGTTTCCGCGTCGCCCTGGCCGAGTCGCCAGTTTTCAGTTCGCGCATGCCTTGTGTGGCTTGTTCGCGGTCAAGGCGTTCTTGCGCCGCTGTCACGCACCGTGGATCGGCCTCTATGCCCAAGAAGTGACACCCGTGCCGCAAAGCGGCAACTCCGGTGCTGCCGGTCCCCATAAACGGGTCCAGTATCAGCGCGCCAGCGTCAGCGAATCGCTCGAGGAAAAAGTGCATGTGCTCGATGCTCTTCTGCTCGGTGCGCAACGGCGCGCCCTTCTGCACGTCGTGGACTCGTTCGTGGTACGACGGCCGCGGGAAACTGCGGAAGTTGTCCATGCAAGACGGGGTTGCCTGGAATGATTTTGCGAGGCGAACTGCCTTCAAGGACCGCCCAGCGATCATCCATTGCGTGACCGTCGAGCGGAACAGATCGTGGCCAAACCTCGGCTGCCCGGAGGGGCTCTCTTGGGCAAAGAATGGCACGCGCGACACCTTGAATCCGTGCAGCTTCATGACTTTTTTCCATTGACGGCGGTGGTCGAAATTGTGCGAAAAGATCATCAACCCCCGTTCCTTGTTCAGCAGGTTGTCCAACAACGACGCAGTCGCGTGCATCACCACCTTGTCGATGATGTCGTGCGTGTTCTTCACCCTGGACAGGGCAAACGGCGGGTCAAACAAGGCGAGCGTGACCAGGCCGTGCCACCGCCGAAGTTGCTGCTTGAGCTCGGGCATCCCTACGGTCCCCCGAAT
>SDBT01009816.1_pt1 | contig 15492 bp, 18 predicted proteins | sample 2277101 | NCBI WGS metagenome assembly SDBT01 (sample SAMN10404973, study PRJNA504765) | marine sediment metagenome | isolation source: marine sediment core GS10_PC15, 103 cmbsf | place: Arctic Ocean: Southern Knipovich Ridge | collected 2010 | reverse complement strand
TTCATTCGAAATTTTTCTCATCCATGATTAATTCTTTTGTCGATTCTCCAAATATTATTGGGTAGTACTCTCTAGCACAATTTCTATAAAAGTGTTATTATATTATAGCAAAATTGAAAAGAGTATTGAACGCATGAGTGAAGTCTTTTAAATTTAAATCTCCATATATGTTTGATGAATTTCAGGTGTCTTTTTTGAAATTTTCTTAACTAATCATAGGTCAAGCGTCTTGAGGTTGTACGTAGCCTTTTTCCAAAATTCTCTCTAAAATTATCAATTTGTAATTCTATTGTTTGTAAATTAATCAAAATAAAACAATTCATTAAAAAACCAAAACATAACAAAACAATGAAAAACCAAAACATAACAAAATTATAAGCGTAACAAAACTAATCTGTTAGTTTATCTATACAAACCTTTATTAACGTTGACTTCATTTACTATTATATAAAAGGTGTAATTTAAAGAAAAAACCTGAAAATATTTATAATAAATATAATGAAATTGTCTAAACATGGAAAAATAGATAAGAAAAATAAACAGATATTAGAGATTAGCGCTACAGATGTATTTGAATATGTGAAATGTCCCGCATTTTTCAAACGATATATTAGTTCTGGAAGGAGACTAGAAGATTGCTATGAAAAAAATTACTATGATATTATCTTCCAATCAGGGAAAGATTATGAGCTCAACGAGATAAATAAATTATCTATAATAGAGAATACTCAATTATTTGTTGATACATTGCGTAATAAGACAACTTCTGCAATAAGAATTAAACCTGGAATGATTCTTAAAAGAGAAATAAATATCTCGGATAAAAAATTAAAAAAATTTAATAAGATTTGGGCAATTGGAAGACCAGATTTAATAATAAGGAAAAAAGACATGAATACATTCATTCCATTGGATTATAAAACCTCTTTAAGTCTATATAATTCAATCCGTTTTCAGCTATATCATTATTGCTATATCTTACAAAACTATGATCCTAATATCCCGTATTTAGGAGCTCTAAAATTAAAAAAGGTAAACATTATTTTAACCAATTTAAATGCATTAAGCCTTGATTGGAAACAGATTATAATAAATATCGTTTTGATAAAGGGGGGAGGGATTTCAGAAAGAAAAATTGCAAGAGAAGATGTAAGATGGACTAAAGAATGCAGAAAATGTTTTTTTCACTCTACTTGTGAAAATATTGTGAAATCAAATCTTACAATTCATGATTTACCTGAAGTAAAAGAAAGACGATCTCAAATGATTAATGCCCTTGGAATTAAAAGTATTGAAAGATTAGCAAAGATGGAACCTAAAGTCATGTGGGAAAAATTACTTAAGATTCCTGAAGGAAAAGTGGTTTTCAATCGTGAATTAACAGTAAAACAAATAATTGGGACGGCAAGAGCGTTTTTAGAAAAGAATGTTATTATATTATCCCAAAAATTAAAACCGTTGAATATAAAAGCCAATGACGTTTTTTTTGATTCTGAATATAAAGCTTCAAAAACAAATCCAGAAATTTTTTCAATTAGCCTTGGAATCATCAATATTGATGGAACCCTATCTCTGAAGAACTGGTTCGCAAATGCGATTAGTGATGGTAAGAAAATTGTCTCAAATTTTTATGAGCATCTAATTACAAAAGGAGTAAAACGAGTTTTTGGATGGGGTATTAAGGGAGGAGATATACCTCAATTGAAAAAGATTTCCCCGCTTCCATCTGGAATAAATTTTTATGATCTTCTCTATGATATTAAAAACAACGTGGCAATGCCAGTCCTTTCTTACAATTTAAAATCCGTAAGCCAATATTTGTTTGGAAACCAATTCAAAGATAAGATACATATAGGCTTAGCAGCTATAGGTTTATATAAAAAATTTCTTCAAACAGGAAATATTGAGTATAAAGAGAATATTATCGAATATAACAAAAAAGATGTTCTTCAAACTTATGAGATTGCCTGTTGGTATGAAAGTCTATGTAAAGAATATAAATAAGTTGATTTTCTTACATTCTCAAATTTGGATGATCCTTGAATGAGTTATGATTTTTGTCATGTTAATTTACTGCTGTTTATGGAGCTTTCTTATACTTAGATACCGCTTTACCACAAAAAGATAAACAGAAAATTTTAGAATAAAAAAATTACAATAATTACAAATGATTACATAAAAATTATAGGAAATAAGAAATAGAAAGACTCCAATTATAATACAAAGCAAAAAGGTCAAGAAAAGGCGAAAAAAGACGTGATGGCATGTTTTCTTTCTTAGATTTAAATTGAAGTCTTATATAAATGAATCAGAAGTAAAAAAATATAAAAATAATGAAAAAAAAAAATACTTAAATTAAAGCTGAAGATTTTTAGGATAATATTTTATGAATACAACTTTAATGATGGAAAATAGGATTAAGGATTTAGAAGAAGAGATAAAAGATTTAAAGGAAACTATAGAGGAATTAATATATTTATTTGTTGAACATAATAGTAATGAGCATACACATGAACATAAAGGAATATTTCTTAATGAAAATGAAGAGGAAGCAATTAATTCCTTTAAACATTTTTGTAGTTATGCTTCAAAAGAAGAAAAAGAAGAATATATAAAGCGGATTACTTATACTGCAACAAAGATATTTCCAATATACGACAAATTGAATACTAAAAAAATTGAAAGAATGAAAGAAATCGGAGAAATATTAGGTATTGATTGTAGGGACATCTCTTAAACTATACAATTTAACCCAAATAGGAGAAGAAGGAATCAAGAACTTTATAAAAATTGAAAATATGATTGAAAATATATTAAATCCTTGAAGGAAAGGGTTAAATTTTTTACCAATAGTTACGTAATTCTCAAAACTAAACATAGAGAAACTACAACTAAAATAAAAACGGCACTTTTTAAAATAGAATTTAATAAGTAATACAAGATATGCATAAAAAAATATTTTGTACTACGAAATTCAAATTACAGGAAATAATAAGAAAAGATTATCCATACAAAAATGTTTTGTGCTACGAAATTAAATTCGCTTTCATTAATTAATTACTTTCAGACCAGCTATTAAATCTTTTTTAAGTTCATTCCATTTGCTTAATGAAGGATTGAATATACTTACTTCTAAATATCTGCCACGGTTACCCATTAAGTTCTTTCTCATTTCTGTTAGATTAGGTTGGATTTTCTTAATATTAAAGCTACCATTTATTAAAAGAAAGGGGTAATACGAGAAATAACTATACTCATCTTCAAAGGGTAAGTTAATAATATCTGTTGAAATAAAGTACTCCATATCCTTTATTATCTCACTCAAATTTAGTTTCTTTGAATCAGGATTATCTTTAAGTAGAATAATAATATCTTGATAAATATCATTCGAATTTGGCGATATATCTTTATTGTCCCATTTTTTCGAAGCTCCAAAAATATCTACCTTAAATAAAAATTGCTTAATTTTCTGGATAATCTTACTCAATTCTTTAGATTTATCGAATTCGTTTGGTTTTTGATCTTTATGAAACATTGAGGCAATCATAACTGAAGAGTTGTGCCTTGTAAAGTCATTTAAAAACAAGAAAAAATTCCATCCTTCTATTTCCTTAGAGAACTCAAGTTCATTGGAGAAATCTTTATCTGTTATTTCATTAAAGCTATTATTTTTAGCAATCTCTCTCATTTTACTCATTTTTATTTCTTTAGACCTGTGTTTAATTATATTTTTGATTGAAAAATCGTATTCACTGGTATAATGCATACTTAGAAATAGATCGAGAAATTTGTATACTATTCCCAATCATACTCATTATAGAATTTATTATACCATTTGGTGTTTATATATTGTGCCATTCAAAATAATTAAGATCCATCTTGAAAATTTATTAAGTTATAAATTTTCATAGGGAATGGATAAAAGAATTATTGAAAATAATACAATAAAATTCTGAGGCAGAGAGAGGGGTGATTGGAAGTAAAAATAAAGACTCCAAACCCTTAAAAAAAAGTCTCTTTTAACATTATCTGATTTGCTGATTTTTTTATTATTATTGTTGATTGAAAATTTGTAGTCAATGGTTTAATGACACCCATTGGGTTTTTTATCACTTTGAATCTTTCCTCCTTATAAAAGATTGAAGATCTCTTCTACTAGTTTCTTGATTCTCTTAACTAAGATTTCACAATATATACCTACATTTTCATTGATTTCATCGAAAATAATGTTTTTTCCTATATCGTGTTCAACAGATAAATTAGGATTTTTTAGTAAATTTTTCTTAAACGGATCTAATTTGGTATTTTTCTCACCAATTGGTTCTGCCCATGAGACCCTAGTTCCTTCATCAGGTGTGGTAATTGTATAGTGTAGAAAATCCTTTCTTTTTTGGTCTTTATATTGTTCATGTTTTCCTTCTCCTGCAATCTTAGTCAATTGCCTTAACCATTCATTTCTTCTGTGCTTATATGGTTGAATTGATAATAAATAATCGTAAAGAGCTTTGTTTTTAATCTCTAAATCTGCCATTTTAAAATGCTTCATTTTTTTTGAAAAATTGCTATCAGAAAAAACAATTGGAAAATAAATATCATGTCGATCTTTATTTGATAACGAATAATTGTTCCATATAGTTCTCATAATTTTATCAAGAATATGCCGGTCTTTTTCAATTATCTCATGAGTTATATTTTTTAATCTTTCTGTAATTTTATCTTCCGAGATACATTCATGATATTCATTAGATAGATCATGAAGTAATTCTTCAGATCTTTTTAACATCCCATCAATTTCTTTTGGAATCTTCATTCTTCTTCTATTTATATCTTTTTTAATATGTTACCTGACAACTTTGTTCATTATTTAATTTTCTAATATTTTAATTTTCGGTTTTTTATATCGAATTTATGAAAACAATTAATTGATTTATTTAAGGTTTTCCGACTTAAATCGAATGAGAAAGCGTTGGAAGTCGAAACATGATAACACGAGATATTTAGACAAGCTGGTTCGAATGTTCCTTTATAATTCGTGGAAGATTAACAAGGCATAGCTTAAAAAATGCCGAAAAAAAATGAAAGAACACCAAAAGTGGACCTTACAAAACAAACTAGACGCTTTAGTTGATTTGTTTCTCGAAGTGTAAATAAAATTAACAATAGTATATCAAAAAGGTAAAAATAATGTCGGATCTGAAAAGAATAAAAATTAATAGAAAAAAATTACTTCCTTAGATACTGATTATAATATTATGAACGAAAGGGAAAATAAAGGACTAGTTCCTATGGGATTAACACAAAAAGAAATAAAGAAGTTAATGGAATTAAAAGATAAATTTCTATCACTCAATAATTTACTAAAAAACTCAGAATATAGCGTTTATAGTGATTTATATGAACAATACATATATTTAAACAAATTCAAGAGAAAATTGGGAAATTTTAATAATGATCTAAGCTATATCGCATGTTTAATGGCAAAACAATATTTACTTAAAAAACATAATTTCTCCCATGATATAGATATGAGTCTAAAAGCACAAGGAGCTAAGGGATTAGATATAGATGAAACAACACTTGAAAATGAAAGATGTATCGCAGAAATCAAGACTATCTTCCCTTATGGAGAAAATGATTTTGGGTCAAAACAGAGAGAATACTTTAGAGCTGATTTTAAGAAATTAACAAATAATGATGCGAAGTATAAATATTTGTTTGTAATTGAAGAAAAATCATTTAATATCTTAAAAAAAAAATATATCTCAAAATTAACAGGTATTACAACTGTACTTCTCCCAAGTGGGCAATTATTTTAAAATTTTAGCGATGAATCAGCTTTAATTTGTCATACAACTCCTTCCATCATTATTCTTGAAAAAATATGATAAAAATAATATTAAGAGCTTTTGAAGAATATTAATACAATTTAGCATTTAGTAAGAGATTAATGCGAAGATTTAATAACTAGAATTTTACATTACATCATGAATTTGAATTAAATTTGATGTTATTAGAAATTTATAAGTGGAAAAAAATAATGTTTAAAGTAGAAAAAATGAAATCAAAATTTAAGTTATCTAGTATTAATTTACATAAAATAACGCCGACAAAACTAAAAAGAGGAATAGGAAAAAGAGCTCTTTATAAAGACATTTTATTGAGAAGGAAATACCAATTTTAAACATTCAGAGATTTTTTGCTCAAAATATGGATAAATTTCTTCTACATGGGTTAGATCTTCACAGAAATATCTCAAGATTTCTTTAAAGATGTCGGATAATATTTCTTTAAGTTTATTAGCATCGTGTAAGTCAGATGTATAAATAATTTTCTCGAAGTCAATGATATCTGTTGTACTGTGAAAATGGATGTCTGTTATATTTATTATAAATTTTACTGGAATACATAATTGGTTCCATAGACTCTTCAATCTTGATAATCACTACCAATTTATCTGGATCAGAATCTAATTCTATTGTTTTCACGGAAGGTACAATTTTGGGTTGAGAGTGAGATATTGCAATATTAGTAATTTTAGTTGTGTGATCCGCTTTATCAACACCAAATATTTTATCAGGTACTCCAGTATTTTTATTATTTACTCTTACTTCTTCAATTCCAATAATAATATAACCACCAGAAGCATTGGCAAAAGAGAGCATTAATTTTGCCAATTTTTCATTTTTTGGATAATCAACCTTATAATCTAGGTTATATGATTCTGGTATTTTGTTGATACAAACTAAATTGTTGATATCTACATACTCAAGATTTTCAATTTTTTTTTCAAAAAAAGATAAAGTTATTGGATTCACCTTTATGATATAATTTTTCTAATATTTTACTAATAATTTTTTTAATATATACGTCTATCTATATTTTCAAGCTTTTCCTTAGGATTTTTTGTTGAAATGATATTATTATACAAATTATCATACATCACCAGGTTGCGCGCTATTCGCGTCACTCCGGTAGTGTCGCATTAAATATGTATCCTTCGGTAAAATTTTATTAATAAATCCGTGAAAATTTAGTAAAATTAAAATCTGACTATTTTGTATTAGTTATATTCATTTCATAAAAAGAAAATCTTAGTGCAATGAGCGATTACACAGTAAGGAGAGCTTTCATTACTTTAGTCCGAGAAGTTAATGCATTTTTAGAAAGAGGTATTGAATCTGATTTGAGTCTTTTTGGTCTTACATATGAAACTTTAAATGATATAGAAAACCTTCCTATGATTTTAGAATTAGCAAAAGATGTTATATCAAAAGTGAGAGCACATTATGGACCAACTTGGGATGATTTTGGTTGGAATTATTGGAAATATGCAGATATTATTGAAGCTCAAATTAAAAACTTGGAACCAATAGTAAAGAAAATGATTGAAAATAAACCTCTTGATCTTTTAGAGATTTTACACAATATTAAACCTGTTAAGATTTTACCTGATGGAATTGATTACAATAAATATAGTGATATTATAGACGATTTAAACCTACCAAATCAAATGTTTCAACTTATTTTTGTATGCGAAAATATCTTGAGAAAATTTATTATTAAGATATTAAATAATAATGGGATATCATCTATAAGCTCTTTAGGATTTACTGGTCTTACGAATAGAATAAACTCAAGAAAAAACAATGAATCGAAAAGAACATATCTTCCAATTAGAGGTGATCATGATGTTTACTACTTAGATTTGGGAGAATTAAAAAAAGTTATTATCAATGGATGGGATTTTTTCAGAGGTAAATCAATTACTCAAAGTTTCATCTCTGACAAAATTGATTCTTTACATGCTATTAGAAATAGAGTAGCCCATAATTCAGGAGCATTGACCGAAGATGAGCTGAAATCTGTTGAAACTTATTGCAGAGAAATTATTAAGCAAATAGATCCGTCTATTTAGAAAAAAATAGGTGAAAAATTTGACTGATAAAACAGAACTAATTTTTGGTTATGGCTCTCTTATGAGCTATCGTGGGCTTTTTAGAGAAAAAAATACGGAAATTTTAGATGTTTTCAGGGTTCGAATTAAAGGGCGGAGAGGTTTTGCTAAACCCTCCTCAAGTAATATTATATGCATGGATATTGATGATTTTATGTTGAAAGGAAATACTATAAAAATAGATCCCCAACCAGGTTCAGTGGAAGGATTATTGATTAAGATTAAACAAGTAAACTTTCCTAAATATTGTAGGAGAGAGGGGTACTTTAATGGAAATAAACTGATAACTTTTTCTTCAGATTATGAATGTATTGGAGAGGCATTATGGGCTTTATTTCAAAAAAGTATCGATATCGATCCTATTCAGTCTATAAAAGAATACAGAAAGAATCTAAAAAAAGCTATCAACTATACATCTGAACATTATATCCCTCATCCATTAGATTTAGGGGATTTAGGATTTGCTATTACATTTATCGCACCAGGTAAATACGGAACTGGAAATGCTTCTTTAACTTCAAGAAAAGAAGAACGAAATATTTCTCATTTATTAGATATAACTGATGTATTGAAAAGAAAATTCTTAGATAAGGAAGCGTTCTTGAATTACACATTGGATTGTCTATATGGTGGAGTTCATGGGATTAACATTCGTGATATAATTAATTTAATTCCAAAAGACTCGGAATTCTATAAGAATGTGCAGAAAAATCTTACAAAGGAAACAATTAACGAGGAAAAAATATGTTTTGCAAATGTTATTATTGGAAATATAGAATTTTATGAGGAAAAATTTGGAAAAATAGATCAAAATTTAAAACGATCTGGTCTAAATTCAATTTTAAACTTTTAGCATTTTTAACAGTTTTTATGAAAAAGCACTTGAAATTTCTAAGGAAATTTCAGAACGATATATACAAAAAAACTTTCACATAAATATATTTCGTGGAATGACTATATCTTTTTTTCTATTGAGAGATTGGGAGAACGCTAAAATTTTCTTAACAAGGTATTTAGCTTTAGAAGAAGATTTTGAATCAGAATTATATTATTTCATAAGTCTATATTTGACTGGAGATAAAGAGAAAAGTAGAAACCAATTAATAAAAGTTATAAAGGTTTTCAAGAACTCTTCGGAACGCTTAATGTTAATTAATGATTGGCTTATTCAAATCATAAATACTTTTGGAAAAAAAACATTTCTTGAATTTATTAGTATGATCGAAACTTTAAATGATGAATTTCAAGAGTTTATTCTATATAAATTTGGTAATGCTCTAGCAGATAATGGTTTTTCAGAATTAGCCCTTCAATTTTTCAAACGAGAGTTAGATTTTATTAAGGATGAGAAAATAATAGCTACGGTCTATAATGATATTGGTGGGGTATATTCTGATCTTGATAATTATGAAAACGCAATTGATTATTTCAAGAAGGCTTTAGAGTTAGATAAGGAATATGATCGTTGTTATAGAAATCTAGCAGAAATATATTCTCGAAAGTTGGATAATATCAGTGCTAAACAATCCCTTGAGAAGGCAATTAAAATTGCTAAAAAACAAGAAAAACCTGAGATCCAAGTATATGAACAAGAGCTTGAACAAATAAATCAATTATTAGAATATGTCTTAAATCTTAACGATATCAGCTCTATTGAGATAAAAAATATTCTGATCACAGCGGAAAGGAAATTAATAGATTATAGAAGCAAGGGTGATGATTTTGATGTTTCAGGTATCATCTTAGGATATTCTAAAGCTTTAGAAATAATGTTAGATGAAAAAGTTGCTAATTATTTTAAACCACTCATTTCTAAATATAAAAAGGAGAAAAGACAGACATCAGAGGATTTTAATAAAAAATTTGGATGGTTATTCAAAAATAAGACAATTTTATTGGGTACATGGCTAAGAATCTTCAAAGACTTTGAGACTAAGTTAATCGAAAGTGATGTAAAAGAATATAGAGATATTATACAATCTAAATTTAGCAATAAAGAGCTAAAGCAATTGAAAGATATATGTGAAATGATTGTAGATGAAAGAAATAAAATCGCTCATACTAAAGCCCTAAATATTAATCAAGTTAGAGAAATTAGAAAGAAAATGGTGCCTCAGTTTAATCTCATCATTAAATCCTTATTCAAGTAAAACTCATTTTATAATATTAAGGGTATAACGAAAGCTCGGCCTACTGGAAGCTTTCTCAACCGCTCAATATCAATCCTTGTTCGCGTGGATAATATGCTTCATTACCGTATCCATGAAGATGCTAAAAAAATTCAATCCTTGTTCGTGTGGACAATATGAATTAAAAGTGATTAAAGAAGATATTAGAATCCTTCAATCCTTGTTCGTGTGGATACTATGTAAAAGGAATAAGCGACGTTTTTGGATAAAAAATCTAAATGTAATCCATTAAAATTGATTTTTATGAGAAAATAATAACTTAATAAAATTCCCAGCTAAAGAAGGTAAACTCTGAGTTTACACCAAAATTATAATTATTCAATTATTTTTCGTGTTAATTTTGCTCCACAGTTAGAACATTTTACTTCAATCTCTCCAACTTCAAACTTAACCATATTGTATTTATGATCTTCTGGATCTCCTTGTATATCCGAACAATTAGGACATTGGTATCCTGCTTCTGTTCCCTTTGAATCTCCCATATGATACTCATTTATCATATTTCGAGTTTCTACCAATGTTTCCTTATTACAGTTTGGGCACACTGAACGATTTCCTTGGATAATATTAGTTTTTAAATTTCCTACTTGTATTGGAGATATGAATTTTTTTTTGCAGTTATCACAAATAACATAAGTTGTCATAGTTAACTTGTATGAAATATTAATTTAAACATTTAACTTTTTATCCTGATTATTTCTGTATAATATGAATCAATATAATTAAAGATAAATGAATGCATAAAAGGAGTATTCAACTCCTACCTTTTCTACATCAATTAATTTTAACAAAATTTAAAACAAAAGTTTTAGACAAAATCTGTTGAGCTCTGATAAAGAATTTTTAAAAGAAATAGAATTTGTATCTTTTATAGCTCTTTTCATTAGTTGATTGGTTGATATAAATAATTTTATATACTATTCCTTAATGAAAAAATATGTAAATTAATAAAACAAATTAAATTGGGAATTAATTAGATATCAGTCAGTTTTAATAAAAATAAAAAAAATTGGTGAATATAATTTGTGATCAATTATATTGTTAAAGCACCGAAGGCTATTGCAAAGCTATTAGAAAATAAGGAATTTTGTTTTGATGGATATTTAAATCGAGAATATTGTTTAAGAATGACATTATCTGATGAAAATGTAGAATTTCCTGAGTGCAGAGTTAGACTAATAAACTTTGCCGATGATAAATTGTTTTATAATCTAAATTTTATTGAAAAAAGCATAATTAGAATTAAAATTGACGAAATTACAGCTATCCATGGAGATCTTTGTAGGATTAAGTTTTTTCATGATTTTCCAAATATGGATAATTCTCCAACAAACGTAGAAATAGATATATTAGAAATCAGAACAGATCTAATTGAACTTCTTAATATATCGAATGAAAATAAAAAGTTGTTATTTGAGATGATTGATTTTTATTTGAAAAGTGATTTTAAATCTGTTCTTAATATAATATGTATTTTAAGTGAATATATCGCTAGAGAACTAGCGCAAAAGGCTATGAAAGTAAAGTTTAAAGATTTTGGGAGTGCAATTAATGCACTCGTTCATGTTAAAAAGAAAAGGAGAACAAAGTTCAATTATATTTACATGGGATCTTTATTATATCCGATTTACTATATTAGAAATCAAAAATTACATCCGTATCATAGGATTGAATTTAATGAATCTAAGGCTAGAATAGTTTTATATAATATTTCAGAAGTATTTGAACATTTAATTGAAAAAAATATAAAGTTAATTTAAGTTCTAATTTTTATTTTAAACTTTTTTCGCATTGACGTACATGATTTTATAGATAGTAAGTATATGAAAATTTGTTAATAAATATGATTAGTATTATAAAACGCTACTTCAAGGTTTTATAAAATAAATTAGTCATATTTCTTAAGTTATATATTTATAACTTTCTTTTTATATTTGTTTTCAAAATTCCACATAAGCTATTATTTGAAATTTCTGATTTAATTCAATTTGGATTTCTATGGGTAACTATCCTTGTTATGTATATTCCCCAAAATAAACAATTTAGAAAAGTTTCACTTTTTTATTTTTACTTTTATTTTCATTTTAATTTATTAAACCTCATGATTTTTATACCAACGTTGCTGAAAAAAGGATTAAAAAATTTTAGATCTTACTTTAATAATAGAATAAGACTTGAAGTCCCATTAAAAAGGTCTAGAAATAGATATACAATTTTGTCAATACCATCATATAAATGCTCTCAATAGTAGGGTTTGTTAAATGCAAGCTACAATGATTAAAAAGAAAACTGATGTTTCCACATGCAAAATCTATCGAAATTTCTATCAACCTTAGAAATTTTTAAAAATATAATTATTTTTTAATTTGAATTCGATTTTTTGAATGGCTTGATGTATTGAAAAAACAAAGCAGACTTCCTGGCATTTAATAAATTATTTTTATTCTTTGGCAAGATTGAGAATCGAATAATTGTTGAAATACCTGAGATATTATCTTTAACATTATTAAACATTGAAGGGTATGCTTCATCTTGCTTAAAATCCGCATTATGACTTCCTAAAGGGATTCTTAAAAAGTCGGAAGTATCAAAATTCTGATTTTGGGTTAGAAAAAACTCAAAATTCAAAAATTCATTTTGCCTAATTTTCCTATCTCCAATATTAAAACCTAAGCCTGTTTTATAAAAATCCTCAATCAAGTTAAGCCTTCTATCAATATCATCTTTTATTTTAATTGGGAATTTTATTAATTCTTTATACTTGGGGGCGTAGAATAACACTTGAGGTTTATCAATTGTTATCCCAAACCAGAAATAATAAATGTTCACTGTTTACCTAAATTCTCATGCTCATCTAATAATTCTTTCACATTCATAGTAACATAATTGGGATAATGGATTTTAAAATTAATTTTAAGTTGTAAAAAAAGAGTTAAAAAAAAACTTAAATTAAAAGGAGAAAAGTCCATATTCTCAAATTTTTATTTTAGGTAATATTTGGAAATTATAGACGTAAACAAAAAAGGTCTTAGAATTTCAGTGAAAGCAAAATTCAATAAAATAATCCTTATAAATTCTTACAATTCTTCCGTTTCGATATTAGATTAGAGAATTTCTGAAAATCGCTTCCTAGTTTTTCTTGCAGTTGTGTATTTATATTACTAAGTCTCTCATTGACTTCGATATCACGTTTTTCTAGCAAACCCAAGATTTTTTTTAGAATGGTGGGTTCGACGTCAATATAATGATGATTTTCCTCATTGGTTTTCTCTTTCGATAAAGTATTCTTCTTAATATTGTATTCTTTCTCCTTAAATGCATTTTCTATAGAGTTTGTTATATTTTTTTCAGATTCTTTTCCTATCAAAAGTTTACCCCGCGATGAAATCTTTCCCTAGGACCAGAAGGATTTATTGAAATATTTACATGTATTAAATTTTATGTCATTCTATTCTTTTATTACAAGGGAATATATCCCCTTTTCTCCTTTTTTCAATAGCTTTTAAATCTTCCTTTATAAATTTCTTTATATATTCATGAAGTCTTAAACAAGTTTCTTTTCCTTCCTGTATCTGTTTATAATATTTTTTTAGCCATAAATCTAAATTTCGTATAACTATACTAGGGTTAAATGTTAAAACACCTTCTTTTTCTTGAACCACCGTTTCAGTTTCATTACTTAAGTAACATCCACATTTTACTTTTCCTTCATGAATTAGACCATTCCTTACATACTTGACAAAGTTATATGCATTTCTATAGTCTAATATCTTAAGTTCTTCTACAAGAAATACCACTATTCTTTCTCCCATTCCAATATTCTTAGATTTATTAACTGAATTACTGAAAAAATCATAACAGAACCTTCTGTAAAGCATGACTTGATCAATATCGGTTATTATTATATCTGCTAAAAAATCGATAAGGGAAAAACATAATACACCTTGAGCAAATGATTGTAAGTTTTTTGCTGGTTGGAGATAATAGTTATTTATACGCTCCTTAAATGCTTTACATAATTTATTTGGATGTAGTTCAGGCAAGACTTCCTCTAGCATTCTATTAACTTTAAAACTAGGGGAGAAAAATTGCTTATAACCATATAACATAATAAGGAATATAATCAGATTAAATATAAAAAAATATCATCCTACTCAATCAATTGCTAAAAGAGTATTTCAAGTTCTTTAATTATTTTCATTCTGAAATTAGTCAGTATCTCTGGTCTCATTACTAAGGAACTCATTATTTTTCAAATGAAGGAATCAAAATCGTTTTTTGATTGGGAATTATCATTTCAAGTGAATTCTTCTAAGAAAAAAAGTTTAATCAAGAAATAATACTTCATTAGGCATGAGTTGTAGAAGAGTAAAAGAAATTTGTAGACAAATAGAAAAAGATTGAGTTAAAATTTCATAAAATTTATTAACTTAAAATTCAACTAATATACTCTTCTGTAATCTGATTATCTCTCTTATTCTCTAACCGGATCTTTCTTGATATTTCTTTTCTTCTTCGAATTTTTTTCAGATTTCTTTCTTGTTCCGTTATTGACATATTAGTTAATTTAATTAAAACTATCAATAGTACTATTTTGTAAAAAATTTCATTTTAGTTAGATTGACTAAGAATTTGAAAATATTCTAAAACTTAGTTCACTTGACTAAGTTAATTATATTTTTGATAACATCGGAATTTCAGATTTGTTCCGTCTAAGATTTATTAGAGCGATTTCTATACTAAAAAAAGCTCATAAGTCTGGATATAAAAAAGCATATAAAATTATAAAAAATCAGGCTTGGAAAATGATTAGAAGCGTTAATGAGGCAACTATTCTTACAATTAATTCCAAGACATTCCAAAATTACTTGAATACACAGGAATTAATCGCTATTATGGAAAAAAATGGTACGGAAATTATAGAAAATTTATTGGGGATATTAATGAAAAAGTGTCGAGTACCTATCAGAGAGCGAACTATTAATATACTTCAAAAAATTAATGATATCTCAGAAGATATGCTCTCTAAAAAAGTCATTTATTTAATGATAAACAAGAACTCCATTTCAGTTTTTAACCTTCTCAGAAATGATGTATTATCCTTACTTAGCGAAAAATGTGAGAAATACCTCTGGAATCATCCTAAGTTTCGTTCGCATTTTACAAAAGAAGGAAGACACCTTAAATTTGCTGAAGAGTCAGGGGAGATCTATTTCCGCAAGATTACTAAATATGATATAAAGAAATATATTGTTGATAGTGATTCAAGGACTATAAAAGTTGAAATACCATTATCTGATATTGAAGAAATACTAAAACATGATTATAATTATAATTTAAATGTTTTAA
>SDBT01009815.1_pt1 | contig 15492 bp, 11 predicted proteins | sample 2277101 | NCBI WGS metagenome assembly SDBT01 (sample SAMN10404973, study PRJNA504765) | marine sediment metagenome | isolation source: marine sediment core GS10_PC15, 103 cmbsf | place: Arctic Ocean: Southern Knipovich Ridge | collected 2010 | reverse complement strand
AAGCCACAATGGAGTCCAATCTATGCGGTTAAGCGGCAGAAGCTTCCAATGTCTTGGTCTAAGTTCCTACAAGGAGTCGTTGACGACTTGTATTGGAACACAGAATTAGAACCATAGGTATACAAGGGAGGAGAGCCTCTGTGAAATCACGGAGGCTTTTTTTTTTGGAGAGAAAAGATGATAGAATTTTTCAATACGTTCTTGGGATATTTAGCAGAGAACCAGGCAATATGTGTAGGTGCGACAGTTACAATTACTGAAGTCTTGATTGTCATATCAAACTATAGGCGACGGAAGAAACAGTTAGCCAAACAGATTGACCTTATGAAGGAAGATGCTGTTAAAGACAAGCCTTTATCATTGTTTTTGTGGTCAGTAAATCCAATTAATTTTTTCCGCCGATAACTCGGTATAATTAGGAGTGGACCATGCAAACTATCGTAGTGCCTGCACTTTGTGCAGTAGCTATTGCATATGGGCTCTGGCCGCTGGTTGAGTTTCTCACTGACAAAGTGGTTGATTTTTTCCTTTGCCATCGGAAGGAAACAAGGGGAAAGAATGGATATTATTACTGATCAGAATACGCTTCGACAAATCTCAAAGCCAGTTAAAGAAGTCAAAACAAAGAAACAGTTCTCTGATATTTATAGTTTCTTGCCTAAAGAGATATCAGATATTTGCAGAACTCTTTTAGAATCAATTCCTGAAAATGGCATTGGTCTAGCTGCTCCACAACTTGGAATATTCAAACGAGTTTTCCTTGCTACATTAGGCAACAAATTGCACTTAATTGTCAACCCAGAAATGACTTGGCGTAGTCCTGATGAGGTTCCTTCGGAAGAAGGTTGTTTATCGATTCCTGGTGTTGCCCGATGTGTGTTAAGATATAATCAAATAAGAGTTGATGCCTATTTAGTTCTATCTATTACTTCACCAGATAAGTTTGATATAACAGATACAAGTTTAACATTACGTGGTTTTGACTCATGTGTGTTCCAACACGAATTTGATCATTTGGAAGGTACACTATTTATCGATTTACCCGAGACCAAAACGAAGACAGAACGAGCAAGTAAGAAGAGAACAAAGAGAAAACAGAAAATTGTGGGTAATAGGCTCAAAGAAAAGCAGGATAGTCATGTAAAACACAAACAAGAGCCTAAACATAAGCAAAGGAACAAGAGCAAAAAACAAAGGTTTCAAGAGAAAAAACAAGCCCGCAAAGAACGGTCACGTTTGAAAAGACGTGTCCAGGTTCAAGAACAGTTTAAGTTAGAGCAAGCCGAAGTATTAGATGTAAAGGAATCTAACTCATTGCCAACCCAAACGCTAAGATGATAAATAATCGTGCGGCAATTCTCTCAAAAAATTGGACAAGGAAATAGAATTGAAACTTTGAATTAGATGCTCGTTTTAGTATGATCATCTGCACGGAGATATATAAATGGCATCTGATAATTCCCCTTTAACACCTGCCGCATTGCAGGTTGCTAACAATAGATATTTCAGGAAAGATAAAGATGGAAATATCGTAGAAGATTGGCGAGGTCTAAGCACACGAGTTATTAATCACGTCTGTCATAAAGAAACCGATTATTTCAAAAGAAAAGTCTTTAATCTTATCTATCACACGAAATTCCTACCCAATTCCCCTTGTCTTGTTAATTCAGGAACAAAAGTTGGAGGCTTGTTGGCATGTTTTGTCACTAGAAGTCCGGAAGACTCATGGGTTGGTATGTGCGAAAACGTTGCAAACTTCGGACATATAGCCAGAAGAGGAGGAGGATGTGGCGTTGACTTCTCTTTGATTCGACCAGAAGGATCTCCAGTCTTTGGCAGTACTCATGCAAAAGCTTGTGGACCTATTCAACATTTGCGTGTTGTATCAGAAGCCATGTCCAGCATTACCCAAGCTGGGTTCCGTGGTATGGCGAACATGGGAGTGTTGCGTGTTGATCATCCTGATATAGAAAAATTCATTGTTTGTAAACAACGTGATAACGCTCTAAAGTCTCTTTTGCGTGAAGATATATTTGGTCATTATGAACAACTGAAAGGGAACATACCCAGCGGTTTGAGAATCATTCTCGATAAATTCATTTCCAACTTCAATTTGTCAGTTGCTGTAACTGATGAATTCATGAAGAAGGTTCAAGACGATGATGAGTTTGATTTAGTATTCGACGGCAAAACGCATGTGTCTGTTAAAGCAAGAAAGATTTTTGATCTTATTGTCCAAAGTGCCTGGAAGAACGGTGATCCTGGTTTATTGTTCTACGATACAATAAATGATGGTCCTTACAAATATAGTAAACAAGAGATAACAGCCGCAAACCCGTGCGTAACTGGAGACACCATTGTGTTGACTCTGGGTGGTCCGAGGCAAATCAAAGATATGATAGGGCGGCGGAACGCAGTAGTTACACGAGATTTTGATGGAAAGTTCAATATAGCACTGACGGATGGTGCGTTTTTGACAAGAAAGAACGCCAAAATCATCAAAATAGAGACTGAAAACTCAGTCTTGAGATGCACACCTGACCACAAAATTATGACCGAAGAAGGAATGAAAGAAGGAAAATATATCACTCCAGACCAAATGATACTTAGTAATCCTTGTGGGTTAGGAGTGTCATATGGATTGGAAAATACCAGTGGAGAAAAATGGAACGGTGTTTCAGAAGAATTTCAGAGAGTATCTCAAGAAACACCCGAGGGAGAAGAAGCAACTACTAACGTGGTATCGAGATGGATACGGTGTGAAGAAGATTATTCAGATGATATCGTGTTCTGGTTGGACATATCCGATGCTGAGGAAATATTTACTGGAAGAGAAAATACTCAGGAGAGGTCGGAATATTGTAACGCAAAAAACAAAAGAGATGAGATCACAGAATGCACAAGGGGAGAAGAATCACTTTTATCAGTGGCCGAACAATCCAGAATTAGTTCAAAAGATAAAAAGATTCAACTGCGGTTGGTATCGCTCACCGATTGCGGGGAAAGTATTTCTGCGAAGTTCCTACGAATGGATAATGGCGATATACTTGGACTCGAAGAGAACAAACTGGAAATTGGAAGTTCAAGACTATGCTCTCCCAAACGGAGAGACATACAGACCAGACTTCTTCATTTACTCAAAAAATGGGAAGCTCAAGAAGATTATAGAAGTGAAGAGCAAATATACGATGGAACTAAGGGGATACAAAGTGGAGATGTTCAGGGAAGTGTGCTCTGTGCCGATAGAGTTAATTACAGATATCATACCATATGCTCCTCCCTCTTTGAAGTCTATTCACAAGTGTCAGCTTGCCTGGAAAAAGTTGTGCGAGTCACAGAAGAAGAAGAGTTAGAAGATGTTTATGACTTAACTGTTGACAATCCAGCACATAATTTCATTGCAAACGGTTTTGTGGTCCATAATTGCGGGGAGCAGGTCATTCCACAGCTCGGCAGCTGCAACCTGGGTTCTATAGATGTATCTAAATTCTATAACGACGAAGAAAAAGAAGTAGATTGGTCTTCCTTACGAGATACAGTAAGGACTGCGGTACAATTCCTTGACGATGTGATATCTGTAAATCTATTTCCTACAGATGAATTTGCGAAATGGGCAAAAGAAAACAGACCTGTTGGATTGGGAATTATGGGATGGGCAGATCTGCTTTTGAAAAAGAGGATTGCCTATGGTTCTGAAGGATCTATCTCATTTGCCAAAAAAATAGCTTCGTTCTTCCAGGAAGAATCTCATAAGAAATCTGTTGAATTAGGACGAGAGAGGAGCACTCCAAAACATTGTCGATATGATGAATTAGAACACAGACGAAATATAACCACTATATCTATCGCTCCAACAGGATCTCTTAGTCTCCTCGCTGGTTGTTCTAGTTCTATAGAGCCCATTTATAGTCCCATTACATATCGTTATGACAACACAGGCAAGAAAGAACTACATCACTCTGAATGTGAAAAGTCACATTTCCGATGTGCTGTAAGTCCAAACGAAGAATACACTGAAGTAACTTGGCAACAACATGTTGATATGCAAGCTGCATTTCAAAAGCACTGCGATAGTGCTATTTCGAAGACGATTAATATGCCAAATAGTGCAACAACAAAAGAAGTAGATAAAGCATATATGCGGGCATGGGAAATCGGATGTTTTAAGTCTGGCAGTAATATTTATATAGATAATGGATTGAAGAACATTGAAGACATCACAGTCGGTAATATGGTTTTTGGGCATGACGGTAAGCTTCATCGGGTGAATCAAACTTTTACATTACCTGAAGAAGAAAGGCGATTTATAGATCTACAAATAACAGGTGCTCCTAACTTAAAATGTACTGCTAATCATGAAATTCTCATGGTTGAGACAAACAAGTATGATTATAAAAAGACTTGGTCAACACAAAGAAAAAAAATGATATGGAAGAAGGCACAAGATGTACAAATTGGTGACCATATTGCAGTACCCAAACTACTTGGACATAAAAGTGAAACATTAGAGATGAAAATATCGGATTATGTTGATTCTCCAATTATAGAGAGAAATGGTCTTATCTATCCTAGTCGCAGATTAGCATGGAAAGATGATAAAGAAGTTGTTGTTTCTAATAGTAACGGGATAGTTAATCTGCAATGTTTGGATGAAGATCTTGCATTCTTTTTAGGGTGGTTTATAGCTGAAGGACATTATCAACAAGTTTCTGCTGTCAGAATGACTTTTGGCATGCATGAACAAGATATTGCTTTTGAAATAGGAGAAATTATTGAGCGAAAATTTGGATTATCACCCCAATATTATGTTATTGAATCTGGTAATGGGAAAAGTTTTCGATTAGAGGTGGGAAGTAAGATTCTTTCAGAATTTTTGTGCAATTTAGTAGGCAAGGGGTCTTATAACAAACATCTTCCAGAATGGTATATGCAGATTGATAATAATCTATTGAAAATCATAATTAATGAGCATTTTAGAGGAGATGCTGGTGTCACAGTATCAGAATCTCTTGCTAAACAGTTATTTCAATCACGAATCAAATTACAGCAGACGCCTCATTTTCGGCAAAATTATGGTGAGGGGTATTGTGTCGTAGACAATAAAAGCTCTAAGGAAACAGTTGCTAAAAAACATGTTCATGGTAATTGCGAATATTATTGCTACCGAGTATTTAACAAGTCAGAAACATTTGAATCTTGTAAAGTTTATAATTTATCCGTAGAAAACAGTGATTCTTATTTAGTCAATGGGGCATCTGTCCATAACTGTAAAGGAGTTACTATTTATCGTGATGGTTGTAAGACAGCTCAAGTACTCAACAGTTCTCGGAAGACACTACTGGGCACGAACGAAGCAGAACCTCGTCCTAAAGAAGTACCATGTAATATTTACAAGACTAGTGCAGATGGCTATGATTGGCATGTAATTATTGGAGTTTATCCGGATTCTCCCTATGAATTGTTTGCTATTAATGGAACAATAGGTCTTCCAAGTAAAGGAAAGATCATTAAAAGGAAAAAACGTCACTATGCTTTGCTGGATGAGACCAACAATGTCTTGATTGAAAATCTTGCTGAAGAAGAAAAAAAGATTGATTCAAAAGTGAGCTTAGAGACTCGGCGATTCAGTCTTGAATTGCGTCATCGTATTGCTCCCAAATTTATTGTTCAACAAATTGACAAATCAACGGAAGTTATCACATCTTTTTCTAAAGCTGCTGGTCGAATCTTGAGGAAGCACTATATGACCGCAGAAGATTGCATCTCAATTGCCGAAGATATTGCTTGTCCGTCCTGTGCCTCTAGAGATGAGAGTGTCGAAATGATCTCAGAAGCAGGATGCTGGGCGTGTCCCGTTTGTTCATACGCCAAATGTGGATAATTGAAGGAATCATATTAGTTCTTGTATAATTCTATTACGGTCTTTCTGAACGTAATAGGTATTATATGGGCAGTCTTTTTGAAATTCCCGGCAGTATCAACAAGAATTATGTCGCCTATGTCTATAATTCTAATGTCAGCAGATCTCTCGAAGTAGCTAATTACTACCAGCAAAAAAGGGGAATACCAGTAGAGAATATAATCTCTGTGTCATTACCAGCTCCTGAATCGGGCAGTTGCGAAATTCCTATTAGTAAGACTGAGTATGAAGATAGTATCGAAACACCACTGAAAAATCTTTTTGGAATAGAAGGAACCGATATACCTAGTGGTGCTGGAAATAACTTTGTCATCATTTTAGGATATGGAACTCCACTTTCCTTTGTAGATGATAATGGAGAAATAATAGCTATTGCGAGTCGGTTGCACCGATTGGGTAAACCACATCAACAAAAAAGACCAAACCACACTTATGATCGAAGAGGGGATTGGCATTTCTTTGATGGAAATGATGCTACTGAATTATTCATTACTGCTGTTTTAGATGGACCTACTCCCGAAGCTGTTATGAAACTAATTGACAGATCAATTGATGTTAGTAATCAACAATTCATAACCGGAAAAATATATGTAGACCCATACGGCAATCCACGAGTAACGGAAAATCAATTACAGTACGAACAAGACATGCTTGACTTTGTTAATACAGAGATTCCCAACTTAGGTTTAACTTCTGTAGTTACTGCTGATCCTGAAGATCCCTATACTGAATCTACCATCGCATATCTGAAAAATGATTCATTTTATTGGGGATGGGGAGTTTCAACATTTTCGAAAAATCTATTTTTAAACCAAAATGAAAGAAGAGTATTTCTTTATAATGCAGACGACGATTCCGCATGCCAGATACACTATTATCAAGATGGATCGCCGTTTGATCCCAATGGTAGCGATCCATGGTGTAATTTGGCCATTAATGTAGAACCTGGATATGCAACAACAGCAGGTGCGGTTACAGCTCCTTCGTCGTACAATGCCAGTCCCGTAGGAGAGGATGCTTATCTAAGACCACGACCTTTCTTTGAAGCCTTGCACCGAGGAGCTACTTTAGGTGAAGCTTTTCTATTCGCTTCCCCATATGTGAACTGGAAAATTATATTGATTGGTGATCCATTAATGACAGTAAACTTTTTGAGTGATTTACCCGCCGATCAGGATATCACACTTAATACGGTAAGCAATAATCGGGCTATTATTAATATTAAAGAAATACTAGAAGAATCCTTAGCATACGGAGCGAGAGAAGCGCGACTACATACTGATTTGTTGAATACAGTCGCTGCCTCACAAGATTTCGGGGAAGAACTATACCTTTTGTATGCACTAGCAAAATGGCGGGATCTTAAAACACTCCAATCCTTTTATGATTTATATCATCATGCAGTTAGAACTTGGGTTTCACATATCGAAAAAACCACTGGTTTAAAACTGGATGCCTGGTTGACGAGAGAGAATGAAAAAGTATCAGAATACCTATCAGATGTACTGGCCGGTATATATGTAATCAGTGACAGCTATGTTTATCCGGAAGAGTCTTGGGTTTATGATTTTGTTTATACACATGATAGGCTGACTCACGAAAATATACACTTTCGGTTGCAAGTAGCTAGTGATGAAGATTTCTCAACAGTTGTAATTGATGAAAAGACCAGTGATAGTACTAGTGGATGGAGATACGAACAAGAACAAAATGTCTTTGTCCAATTTCCAACTACAGGTTTTCCATCGAATTTTGGTGGAAGAAGAATTAGATATATTGCTCTTTCGATAAATTATCTAACTAGAACAGAATTATATTATGTACGTTGGTTAGATATAAATGCAAGTGGCAATCCTCTCGGTATCTATCGTACAGATACGGAACCGATGATTATAAAGAGATAAAAATGTTAGATGAATTTATCTACTATACCGACTATTTCGCAAAAGCAGCTCTTGCAGGAATAACGAGTAGTCGTAAAATTCTTGAAGCAGTTAACTATGCCAAGACAATAAATATCACCACATTCGAAGAGCACAGAGATGCAATAGTTAGTAGGAATGCTCTTGCCACTAGCCTACAAACTGCTTATCAATATTCGTATGCTTTTACTTCTTCTACAGCTGTTATGAAGGATTCTTTCAACGAATTGTCGAAATGGGTGCTAGAATCATCTGGTGCTGCTTCGATAAATGATTACTTGGAAGATAACTCTATCCAGGTCAATTCTACATATGCCAAGTTGTCTGCTGGTTTTGGAGAGCCTATCGAGGATGATAACATAATATAGGAATGAAAGGATGGCAAAAGAAATGATATCTGACGTATTTACAAAAATCAAAGAGAAAATAGCGCTTGAATCAGGTGTGGATAGTGAACCCTATATTCCGGACATTATTGAATTCTGTACCTCTAAACGTTATCTAAATCTCAAAGGACAGGGCATAGAATTGTACCCTATGCAGAGAATTATCCTCAAAACATTTTATCGAGGACAGAAAGGAAATGAGCATATAGTTCTCACCCCAGACGAATTGAGGCTATTGAGTGAAAACAAACTTCAAAATGTTATTGAGAAGTACTATTCAAAGGCTTCCTTTCGAGAACTAGTGCTTGTATTGGGAAGGAGATCAGGAAAAGATTTTATAACCTCTTTGATGGCCCTTTATGAATCAATGAAGTTACTAGAGACTCCAGGTGGATGCCCTTACAGATATTACGGCATCGCCCCAGGCAATCCAATCTATATTCTTACTGTCGCAACATCCAGTGATCAAGCAAAGATTCTTTTCACTGAGATAAAAATTAAAATGCAGATGTCAGAATATTTTCGAAATAAAATTGGATGGACGGATGCTGATAGAATTTGGTTATTAACTCCAGAAGATCGAAAACGAAATAAAGAAACACTAGATAGTGGGATTCCTGGATCTTCTACAAAAGGTTCTGTAGTTATAATGTCAGGACATTCTAATAGCGATTCCCTGCTAGGAAAGGGATACTTTGCACTCCTATTTGACGAAGTTGCTTCTTTTAAAACTACTGGTAGTGGAAGTTCTGGTGATCGCTTATATGCAGCATTAGGACCGGGTACAGTTGCCTTTGGTAGACCAATATTTGATGAGAATGGCGATCCAGTTTGTAATGAACATGGTCAAATCAAGAAAAGATTAGATTCTAAGATTATATCAATTTCTTCTCCACGAGCAGAAGAAGGTGTCTTTTATAGATTGTACAAAACCGCATCAGAAACGGAAGATAGACTGGCATTTAGACTGCCAACATGGAAAGTTAATTTAGGCATTCCTGAAGATATGTTAAGAACTCAAAATAAATACATGAGTACCAATCAATTTCAAATGGAGTTTGGAGCCGAATTTTCAGGAACTGCGGGCGAGAAATTTATTGCAGATCGATATATAGATGAAGCGATGGAACTTGGATCGGAACTTCATCTCGATCAACGTATTGAAGGGCGGCCAGGTATACTTTATTTTGCCCATCTTGACCCAGCAGCCACCTCACACAACTACGCTCTTGTTGTCTTACATACTGAGCGCAGATTCCAAATAAAGATAAAAGAGAATGGAATGAAGGTAAAAGAAAACGTGAGAGTGTTTGTCGTCGACCATATAAAATGTTGGCATCCTGAACCTGGATCTGCAATAAACGTTCATGATGTAGATGAATATATCATTAATCTCGCTAAACGTTTCCGATTCGCTATGGTCTCATACGATAATTGGAATTCTCTATCTAGTATGCAAAAACTTAGATCTAGAGGAATTCCTACAAAGGTTACTGCTTTCAGAAAACAATATAAAATGCTGATTTATGATCAGTTAGAGCATTTACTAGTAAATCATCAACTGGCTTTGCCACCAAAAGGCCCGTATCATGAGCAAATGGGAATGGAACTAAAGTGTCTTAAACGTATTTATACTCCTGTTGGATTTAAGATTCAGCCGGATCCAGAAGCTCAAATTACTACCGATGATTTCTGCGACGCAATAGCTGGAGTATGTGGTATTGCAACTGAAAACACATATTCGGGTTATGCTAGAGGCACAACGGTAAATATGCCTCAGTCACGAGATCAAACACAGTGGTCAATTGGCCGAGGAACATACAAAGCAGCTAATTGGAGATTCTTGCATAAGAAATTTGGAAAATTTGGTTAAAAATACAGGACACACTTGAAGACAATCCCAATAAGAAGAAATAGATTGGAGATATAGGTCATGTTTAATCTTAAAAATACAAAAAAAGCACAGATAACTTCTGAAGAGAAATATCTACGGCAACAGAATGTAGGACCAAAAGCTGACGATAATCAAGCCATCTGGGAAAAAGAATTGCCCCACAGAGATGGATATGAACAAACTACTACTGAGGATCAAATGGATTCCCAGGATAAAACGGATATTCCTATTATCGAAAAAGTGCTGAATGAAGCCCAAAGTTATATTCCCCATAGAAGCGAAGGCACTTGGTTGTCCGTTCCTCCTGTTGCTGCCTTAGTAGAGAAATTACGTCAAAAGAGGTTAGCAGATCATTGGGAAACACAGAAAGAATCCCATTGGAGCCAATCAGCAGATGAAGGAAAACAGCAGGGAGCATTGCCCAAGTTTCCCAAGAATCCAGCACAACATGATAAACCAGTCCTAAACAATGATCCAGCAAGATTTAAAAAACTTGAGAGTATGCCTATACATGAAGATCATTCCAAAAATAGAGCAGCTTTGGATAAGAGTAACAAAATTCAACCGTTAGTCGGCAATATTACAGCCGCTATGGTTGACGACGTAGTTCAGAAAATCAAGACCGGACGATCTATTGATTTCGACACAGCTATAGTCGCTATATTGAGAGAGGCAGAACAGGAAAAGCGGGAGTTGAATTCAGTAGAGAAAAAAGCCGTAGAAGAATTAAAAATAGCAAGAACAAAGTCTATGCTAATAAAATGAAAAGAGTTATTAGCAAATTTGTAACAGCGGACATTAGCAATCCTGGATCTTTTTTGACTGAAGACTATTTTGACCAGATCCGAGATCGCATGAAGTGGCCAACAAACCGATATCGAGGAAAAGAACTATCCGGAGTCAATCCTATTAAAAAGACTGTTATCTCAGTTCCGGGTTTAGGAACAAATGATCGAGGTGTTAACCCTGGAGCAGGCATGGGGCTTGGTAGGGACGAAAACGAATCCTCCGATAGGAGAATGAGTTCAGGGTATAATGACGGTGGCCAAGCCGACGATGAAACAGGACCAGGGCAAACATCGATTGTTCCTGATCCAGACACATCTATTAAAATGAATAATGAATTGTTCATGGACTTGGACATGATGGGACAGGGGCATAATGAATCAATACGGGGACATTTAAAAAACATAAAAAATCATGGTCCTGTTGCCCCACATACAAGATATAAAGTAGACGACTTGAAATAAGGAGATTGCACATGCATATTATAGGAACACAAAATCTTAAAAAGAAGACTCTTGACCTATACAGTGTGAAATTACAAATCACAGCCGGCCAGGTTCTTCCCGTCAATGATAACGACTTTTTCAATCCAGACATTCAAATCGCTTATAAAATGAAATTGATTGAAGTCGAGGGAGAGATCCCAACTGCTATCCGCGGCATCATAATGGATGAAAAAGAAGATCGCAGCGATGTTTACAGAATTATTAAATGTAAAAATATCCACCAAAGACCAATAAGCATCATCTGTCTAGAGAGATCTGTCGCTCCCGGTGAGGAATTTAGTATTCCTGAAAAAGACCTAAATACTGCTGATATGAGAGCGGCTGTCGGCAAAAAAATGATTCAGGTTATTGAAGCCAGTGGGCAATCAACTGATTATGAAGAAGCCAATGTTAAACTTGATCAATTGCTCAAGAATAAAACTGCTAAACCTAACAAATCTGAGGACATTTCCGAAGCTCAACAATCGTTGGTTAAAGCAATGCAGAAAAAAAAGGAAAGACTTGAAACAAATGAGGAAATTAAACATGCAGTTGAAGCAGAAGATAAGATTACTTGGAATCGTTTAAGCAAAAAACCCATTGAAACAAAAAAAAGTCCAAAACCAAAATCATCCCTTCAAGATGCTGTTAGAACGAGTACTGATTCACAGTCTATAAAAGTTCAAAAAGAAACACCGAAAATAAAAACGATTGAGACTCCTCCGTTAAATGTTATTGATGATAGTAATCCTCCTCCTATAAGCGCCAAGGATATTGATGATCCCAGAAAAGGTATGGTGGTTGTCAATCAGAAGGGAAAACCAGTAATCAAAGAATCAATGACAGCGGAACAAATCAACGAAATTATTTTTTCTGATAAAGAAGAAGAAAAAGAACGGATAAAGAAACACCCGATTTTAAGCAAAAAAGCAGCAAAGCAAAACGAGGAGGTAGACTTCGTTGGCTAAGGTTGTTGATTTGTCGTCTGGTCATTGGGTTTACATATTTGCAGAGCTGTCTCCAAAGAATAAAAAGCTCTTGAGAGGATATTTTAAAAAAATTTATCCACGCAATTATGTGCAAAGACTGATCGCAGCCCTTGAGGACCAGAATGTTCAACTTAAATAAACATGACACTATTCAAGATAGCAATCTCCTTAGAAGTGAACTTGATTCCTTCAACATATCAATAAAAGATGATGGCTGCAATATAACCATCGGAGATGAAAATTTTGAAGCATCGTCTATTCCAGAATGTACTTCATATATAAACAACGGAATTGAAGAGCTAAAGAAAGAGATATGGGAGAATTGGCATGATCTGGCTAATGTTGCCGAAGTAATAACCCAGAATAATTCTTTCAACGAAGGAAGTATAGATAATCTCCTTTTCCTTAATAATGTAAAAAAATCTTTCCTACTCTCTCGCGTTTTTACAGACCTGACTCATATTACTAAATCTTTGAAATCCCTTTTTAATATAGATGTGGCCAAGGTACATGATAATTTAATTATGAAATTTAATTACATATATCTTAAGGTAAGACTACTACACCAGTTAATTATGCAGGAATTGTATAGAAAAAATCTACTACACGCTTGGTCGAAACCAACTAAAACAGCCCAGATATCAGGACCATGGGCCAACCTCGATCTACCTATGCAGGAAAGAATATGGGAATGGAGTGAAGACGAAGAATACTTTGAGAATAGAGAAAGAGCCAGAAAAGAACAGATAAGGTATAACCCTGAGACAAATCAACAGGGATTTTATTATGTATGGCAGGACCTGAACCGCGACCCGTACCTCTTCGCAGATATGAAGAGAGATTCGCCATATAAGTCGAGACATCTTCTCACGATTCCGTAGCAAAAAAGACAATCCATAAGAAGGATATTCTCTATAGGTTTCCTAACAATAATATTATGACACTAAAATATAACATTAAAGATATGGAAGATTTAGCTCATAGTAGAAATTTTACGTTTCTATCAAATGGGTATACTGGAATTATGAAAAAACACAAATGGCAATGCGACAAAGGACACCAATGGGAATCTAGACCCAATGATATTAAATCTGGATGTGGTTGTCCATATTGTGCAGGAAAAAGAAAGGATATTCACACATTAAAGAAGTTGATTGAAAACAGACCGTTAAAAATTCTGTCAGACAAGTATTTAGGGATGCACTCAAAACACAAATGGGAATGCGATAAATGTAATTATATCTGGAAATCCACAGTCGGTAGTGTTGTAAATAGCAAGACTGGTTGCCCTAAATGTGCAGGATGGTATTCTACATTGGAAGATATTCAGCACATTGCCAAGAATAGAGGTTTTACTTTGTTATCACAAAGGTTTATGGGCATGGCCAAAAAACACGAATGGCAATGTCCAGACGGACATAAATGGTCCACAACTATTACTCATATCAAGCAGGGTACCGGGTGTCCATGCTGCAATAATAAATATGTTCAAGAAGAGAAATGTAGATTTATACTTGAGCAATTAACTCAAAAAGAATTCCGTAAAGATCGTTCAACGCTCGGAAATAGACTCGAACTAGATGGGTATTGTGAAGAACTAAATATTGCATTTGAATATCACGGCAAACAACATTTTAGAAGAATTCCTTATTGGCATAAAAATGGCGGTGATCTACCTAAGCAACAAAAGAGGGATAGTAAAAAGCTGAAACGATGCAAAGAACTGGATATTGATTTAATAGTTATTAGATGGGATTGTAACAACTTAGAGGATTTTTTGCGTACTAAATTAAAACGACGAGGTTTGTTCTTCACGGGCAGAATCGACTGGAAAAAATTTAGAGACAATCCATCCCGTTTACAAGAAGTTCAAGAGGCTGCTAAAAGAATTAATGTAGAATGTTTAAGTAAAAAGTATATTGCTGCTCGTGAACCTATGAAATTTAAGTGCAAAAAATGCAGCAGGCAGTGGACATCAACCTCTAATGATATTAAGAATGGCTATGGCTGTTTAAAATGTGGTGGTACAATGAGAGGAAACATTTCTGAAATTCGCAAGAGAGGACGAGCATTAGGACTTGATTTAATATCTCCTAAATATGTTAATGCTAAAACTAAAGTTGAGTGGCAATGTGATCAATGTTCCCACAATTTTATGAAAGCACCATCAGACATTCAACAAGGCAAAGGCTGTCCTGAGTGTGGAATTAAAAAGAGGTGGGAAATGAGGCGTAGCAGGCATCTTTTGACTATACCATGAGGAATTAAATGTCTTGGCTTATTCGTATATGTCAATCCAAACCAATGGCCGTGCCATTTATGCAGCCAGAAGAGTTTGGTGAAGGTTTCACAGGAATAGATTCAATAATGTCAACAGAAACAGCAGACGAAGAACGGAGGACGATGGAGCCCTCATATCTAGGTTCTGGTGCTTTTGGTATAGCTACTAATTTACCATCTGGCTTAGTGGGCAAATACACAGATGAAACGAGTGAAGCAGAGCTGGCTCGGCAGGTAAAAGATAACCCTATCCCTTGTATTGTCAACGTTTATAGTGTAAGACAAGCCCAAGTATATCCTGAAATTTTTATGATAATTATGGACAAAGTTAAAGTTCTATATGGTATAGAAAGAACAGTTATCTCGAAACTTAGAACCCAAATATACAAACGCGGACATGGGTATTCGCCGAGATGGAAGGTGCCGACGAAGGTTAAAGAAATGAAAAATAGATATATAGATCACATAAAATTAATCGACGATTATATTGGTTTACAACAATGTTTAGAAGCTAACGATATCCTGGGTGATGACGCTCATGGTAAAAATATTGGATATGATAAACAAGGCAATCTAGTTTTATTTGACTTAGGCACGTAAATGGAAACACCAAAAGATAAACCATCTAAAGAACTATTAGCTGATGAAGTTGTAGCCAAACTGCGCCATTTTGTCAAACTCTATGGTATCGATTCCCTATTTATCGCTGGAGGCTACTGTAGAGCTTTATACATGGGTAAACCATGGGAAATTCATGATATTGATGTAGCCTCAGCTTTTCATGAACAAGCCGCTCAGTTAGGAGGACTTTTTGCTTCGGAAGTTCTTCA
>SDBT01009814.1_pt1 | contig 15493 bp, 14 predicted proteins | sample 2277101 | NCBI WGS metagenome assembly SDBT01 (sample SAMN10404973, study PRJNA504765) | marine sediment metagenome | isolation source: marine sediment core GS10_PC15, 103 cmbsf | place: Arctic Ocean: Southern Knipovich Ridge | collected 2010 | reverse complement strand
TTAAATCCGACACGGTGGAAGATCCTTTCAGGTTGACATATAAGAAGTAGCGACGCGATTAATCGCGTCGTTACATTAATCAATTTTTAAAATTAATTCGTGAAATTCGTGAAATTCGTGGACAAAATCTTTCTTTGATTGCAGCCTTGGGCTGCGGTATGAATTGGTCAGGTTAGTTTGTCTTATCCACTTTAAATACCCTGTAAAGATATTGATATTGTGATTCGAGGTTGCGATTATAGGATCTGTTCTCAATTGTTTCCGGTTTGAAATGCCAGGATATATGCTGCGATTGCAGGGCCTCGGCCAGCTGCCAGTGATAGGTAAACTCCCGATCCTTTAGATTTCTAACGGTGCTAATTTGATCGGCTGAAAGCCAGTCAGATTCAAGTTGGGTATCTGCCACCAGGGGATTTATCCACACAGGATTTACCCTTGCGGCCTCAAGTGCTATGAGGGTTAAATCTCTTTTGCCATCCAATCGGTCTTGTAAAGCCTTATAAAAATCAAGTTCATTATTATAGGGCTGACCGCTAATATCCTGTAAATCCCCGTCTGATATATCATTCTTTTCAAGGTATTCCATAACTTCTTCTGTTATGACAAATTCCGTTTCAAGATATACTTTCTGATTGAAAACATTCTGTAAAAAGAAAAGAAAAACAAAGGTTATGAGGCCGGCAATGAGCGGGGTTGTAACCCACCCGATGGCAATCTCGCCAAGAACACGGAATCGTATCTGACGGAAATTTCTTACCAGGCCAATCCCGATAATGGCACCAACAACGGCCTGGGAACTGCTAACAGGTACCAGGGGAATTGCCGGCAGACCATGGGTGATCAGCCAGGTTTCCAAACCCTCGGAGGAGAAAATAAACAGCACGATTGATTCTGCCAGAACAACAATAAAAGCTGTTACGGGTGATAAGCGTATAATACTTGCACCGACGGTATCCATCACCTTGTGGGAATAAGTAATAATGCCGATAGCGATTGAGATACCGCCGATAAGAAAAAGTATCTGTGCCCCTGATAAGGTGAAGAATCCGAATATATTTAACGGATCGAAGGGTTGGGCTGAAACAAATACCCCCATAACATTGGCAATATTATTGGCTCCCAGGCTGTACGCACCAAAAGCGCCGATCAATATCATACCGACGCGGGTACGATAATCCTCGGCAAAGAGATTTAACCGTACTTTAGACCGGATCCATTTGGTAAAGATGTACAGCAGCATAGCGATAATAGCCGCGAGAACAGGACAGAGGATCCAGGTCATCACAATCTTTGTGAGAGAACCGCTATCGGTGAGTACGCTGGCGTAAAAATTCCAACCGATGATCGATCCGACGATTGCCTGTGAGGTTGATACGGGGATTTTATATTTAGTCATCAGGAAAACAGTAAACCCGGCCGAGAAGGCGACCATAAAGGCACCTGCCAATGCATTGACGCTGCCTAATTTACCCAGGGTATGAGTAGCCCCGGCACCACCAATAACGGCCCCGAGAATTACAAAAATACCTGCCGTATAAGCGGCTATCCGGAAACGGATCATTTTAGTACTGACAGCTGTACCAAAAATATTCGCTGCGTCGTTAGCGCCCAGGGACCATCCCAGGAACAAGCCACTGGATAGAAAAATAAAGATCATACAGTTTCCGCAAATTCAATAAGAATAATAGATCCTGATCCCGCAGCTGCGGAACAGGATGATTATTTGATTTTAGATGCTTCGCTTTATGGTGTAAATGGAAAGCCGGTCTGCGACTTTCTCAGCTTCAACAGAGAGATTTTCGATATGTAAGGTAAAATAGCGAAGATGCATTTTATGACATAAATCCAGATCATCGCGTCTGAATACCTGACGTTTTATTCGGTCACTGACCATATCGACTTCTTTTTCATAAAAATACACTTTATGGCTGTAATCATTTACCATCCTGACATCTTTAAAAAAAGCACGGGTCGCTTTTACGATCTGTTCAGCAGCCTGTACACTCATATCAGTCAAGGATTTATATTCATTAGAAAGGTCATCGGGTATATAGGGTCTTTCCACGGCAAACTGGGTTAAGGTTTTTTTAGCGGTATTGATCAGGTTGTCGATACTTTCCAGCAGACCGAGAACGTCGCCACGGTGCTCAGGTATTAAGGAATGGGAGTAGAGATCATTCTCAATCTGACGGCGCAGCATATCGGCATTGTTTTCCAACGTGTTAATCGTTTTAAGATGACTCTCAAAGCTGGTCTCATCCTTATCGAGATAGTTTTTTACGCCCATTTGAAAAGTCAGAACACCCTGCGATATTTTGTCGAGATATTCATCCACTGAGGCCTGAAGGGCTTTGGAACTTCTAAATAATATAGCCATGGGTCTACCTTTATTTCTTTTTCCAATGTTTATAGGGATTTTTTGCCAGCATGGCATTATAATAATTCACATCGCCCGTGACTTCATCTCCCAACCAATTCGGCTTAATAAATGATTCGCTTTCTGAACGCAGTTCTATTTCTGCTATGATCAGGCCTTCGTTATCTCCATGAAATTCATCTACTTCAAAGATATGCTCGCCGGCTTCGATCAGATTCCTGGTTTTATCGATCACTCCCGGATCACAGAGATTAAGCAGCTGCTCTGCATCGTCTACAGTTATTTCAGTCTCCCATTCAAACCGGCTTGTACCGCTGGCGCTGGTTTTGCCCTTAATGGTTAAATAGGCCTTTTTGCCCTTAATTCTGACCCTGACAGTTTTTTCCGGAGATGAGCATAAATATCCCTGTATGATTCTGATCGACTGTTGGATAGACGATTTATAATTTCCACGAACCAAAAATTTTCGTTCTATCTCTACTGCCATATCCCTTTGTCTATTCTCCATGATTATAAAAGCCGAAAGCAGGAAAAGGTTGTCCACAAATTACACTAATTTTGACGAATTTCGCGAATTATAAAATATATTATAAAAATTATTTCTCTGCGACTCTGCGAGAAAATTTCTTCTCAGTTTGTAAAAACTTTGCTAATCTCCCAAGGCGATCCGCCAGGCGGAAAAAACAAAGTTTTCGGTTACAATAGCATAGCGAAGCGATGCTGCAAACAAATATTTTCTCAGACAGGGAGATATCGATCTATTTATCGGAATATATTTTTTATTTGGTATTAATTAATAATGTGTCTCTGCCATTTTTATGACATATCCAGGGCGGACACGCGGGTCCGCCCCTACATTTATCATGCTTGGTGATCAATCGGCGCGATAAATCGCGCCGCTACCCTCCACGCTCCACTGCTCAGGGCAGATCCATGCTGGTGGCAATAAACACGAAAAGTGAATCGCCTACAACATTTTCATTAAGCGTTGTAACCGACCGGTTAAAAAATTTATTTAGTTTTCCAAAGGGCGGATCAAAATTATTTTCAAGCCAGGTTTCTCCATAGGCGGCCCATCGACGGGCATCGAGAGCAGCAGCCCGCCGGGCCATCTGTCGGGCTATGGGTTGACCCGTTTCCGGATTCGTCAATCTTCCTATCCCCATGGAAATAAACAACTTACGATCTTTCAAGTAAGCTTGCTGACAATAAGATTCACGATATGATTTATCATCCTGGAAAATTTTGATCAATTCCTGTGTTTCATAAATTCCCACAAAGTATTCATCCGGCAACTGAGGCAGGGTATTAACCGAACCTGATGATGTTTCAGCAGAAATCTGCTGCATTGCTTCGGTCTCGGTTTTCGTTTCGCTTTTGCAAGACCAGAAAATTGCTGTAAGGATGAAAAAGATAAGAGTAATCTTTAATGGCATTTCAATTCTCTCCGATAAATCACTTAATCTGAATTATTTATCACAGAATATTAATAATAATGGGTCAGGTCAATGATTTTGCTTAAATAGAATAAGTTATTTTAATAATAGGTCATATTTTAGCTCATATGATATATTTAGGACACGGCATGCCGTGTCCCTACAGGTAAATAATTCCGTGTATCTTTTCCGTGTGGCTCCGTGGTTAAAAAAAATACAAGACTAAATATTGTCAATTTTTAATCGTCAATTGTCAAGGACGATAATTCTTTTTTAGAGGGGTAGAGACGTCCCGCCGGGACGTCTCTACAACCGATGTCGTTTGACTATTGACTATGCTCCACGCGTACATTAACAGCCCGATCGCCTTTCATATCACGTTTGATATCAAACTTTACTGTTTGTCCTTCTCTCAGTCGCTTAATTTTAACCGTTATATGTAAATCGCTGCTGTGAACAAAGAGATCGTCATCTTCATCAGAGGTGATGAAACCAAAGCCTTTGGAATCATCCCACATCTTTACGGTCCCGCTTTGCATAATCTATCCTTTTGAAATTAATCCCTAAAAGTAATAATTATTCACTCCCGATACAATCTGAATTATTTTTTTGGTAGATTGAATTTAATTCTTATACAACTTCACGGTTTTAACTGGCTGTATCTGAGAGAAAAAAATATGCCAGGCGGGGAATGATAATTCAATTATTTATGTTGAATTGAATCATTAAATTAGGCTTACGCCCCTTCAGGGCTTGGATTATTATTTTTCCAGATTCACAGGGCGTTGCCCTGTGTTACTGCTTATCCCCTTTCAGGGCAATGGACGATAAAATAATACAGAAGGTAAATAGCAGAGAACATATACAGATTCAGTTTAAAGGGAGTAATGTTTGTGTATAAGCGGTATTGTTTTAACTTATGAGTATGACTATATTTTTTAAAGAAATTTTTCTTTTTGACTCTAATTTGCTTGCCATAATTTGGTAGACATATTATATAAATAATCTCATCGAACTCGGCGTACTCTGCGTTTAAAAAGAAACTATTGAATAATTAATTTACCGTGGAAAATCCCTGACCAAATCGAGAAAAAATATGAAAAAAAAACTTAGAATAGGTATTTTATTTGGGGGTCGTTCGGCTGAGCATGAAGTTTCTCTGCAGTCGGCAAAAAATATTATTAGGGCTATTGATAAGAATAAGTACCAGATTGTTCTTATCGGTATTGATCGTCATGGCTGCTGGTATTTGAATGAATCTTCAAAATTTCTTTTGCATGCTAATGACCCCAGGCAAATAAGTATCAGAGGCGGAGGAAAAAATCTGGCCCTGATTCCAGGCGGAGAATCAGAACAGATTATATCCTTAGACGGGGAGAAAGTGATTGGGAAGATCGACGTGATTTTTCCTGTGCTTCATGGCCCTTTTGGTGAAGATGGAACGATCCAGGGGCTTTTGCGTCTGGCTGATATACCGTTTGTCGGTTCTGATGTACTTGGATCAGCGGTCAGTATGGACAAAGATGTGATGAAACGACTGCTTCGCGATGCAGGTATCCCCCAGGCAAAATTTATCAGTTACCGCCTTGATGAGAAAAAAATGATCGATTTTAACAGGATTGAAACCGAATTGAAGCTGCCCTTTTTTGTCAAACCGGCGAACCTGGGTTCATCTGTTGGGATCAGTAAGGTTCACAATCAGGATGAGTTCAAACCCGCATTGGATGAATCTTTTAAATTTGATAATAAGATTATTATAGAACAAAATATTGATGGCCGGGAAATTGAATGTTCTGTTCTGGGCAATGATAATCCGGTTGCATCAGTGCCTGGTGAAGTTCTTCCTTCCCATGAATTCTATTCCTATGAGGCCAAATATCTGGATAGCAACGGGGCCAGATTAGAAATTCCCGCTGATCTTTCTGACGATGTAGGGAGAAGGATTCAGGAATTGGGGATTATGGTTTTTAAAGTGTTGAACTGTGATGGGATGGCCCGGGTGGATTTTTTTCTGAAGGAGAATTCAGATATCTATGTAAATGAATTAAATACAATTCCGGGTTTTACCCAGATTAGCATGTATCCAAAATTGTGGGAAGCCAGCGGGATCTCAAATACCGAACTCATCGACAGGTTAATTGAACTGGCTCTTGAGAGGTATGGCCGTTTAAAGTCTGATCATATTTAAAAAAAAGGAAAAAGGGATCCCGCCCTATATGTCTCCTTCCACTCGACAGGTCGGGACGAAATCATCCATGATTTCGAACACAGGGAAAAGGAAAAAGGTTGTAGTTGATTTGGAATTTGGAACTGGGAATTAAGCCCCATTATGGGGAGTGCCGGGGATGCAAAATCCAAAAAATAAATAAATAAAAATTCGTAATAGTCTGTATTCTGTTAGATATCCAATATGGAAATTTATTTTGGCCTTTTGGTCATTCTCATCGCGTATTTTATAAAAGGATTCAGCGGTTTTGGACCTGCCCTTGTTATCGTCCCCTTTTTCACCCTCTTGTATGATGCTCCTTCGGCTCTCATTTTGGCTGCTGTATTTGATTTTTTTGCCGGGGGAATCCTGATCCATTCGGTACGAAAAGAGATTAACTGGCATTTTGTATGGGCTGTGTTTATTGCATTAGCAGCAGGTACGGTGCTGGGGTCATTTTTGCTTGGTAATATTCCCGTGGACTTTCTAAAGAAAATAATTGGCGCGGTGATTCTGGCTTTTTCTCTGATCATCCTTTTACAGCGCAATGGTATGGAAAAACAAAATAGCAGCCATCAGAACTGGCTTAAATATCCGGCGGGTTTTCTAAGCGGTTTTCTTGGCGGTCTGGTTAGTATGTCCGGCCCGCCTTTGGTCATTTATATGAAAATCAATTATCCCAGGGCCTTTTTCAGAACCCAGTTAATCGCCATATTTTTTCTTGGTACGGCCTGGCGTTCCTTACTCTTTTTTTATCATGATATTCCGTTGAATATTTCTGCTCCCAGTTTATCCGGTTATTTCCTGCTCATGCTCGCAGGATTGTGGCTGGGAGGCAAACTGCACATTAAGGTTAAAGAGGTGACCTTTAACAAGATCATCGCCCTGATTTTATTTATTCCGGCTATTAGCCTTCTTTCCTCTTAGGAAAACAGTGGAGCGTGGGGCGTGGAGAGAAGAGAGAGGAGAGAAGAGAGAGGAGAGAAGAGAGAAGAGAGAGAGAAGGGAGGCGAGAAGAGAATTTTAGGGGCGTGGTTCGTAGAGGATTTTTTAAAATCCTACTACTTGCTTGATGTTGGCAAATAGCAATATTAAATTGCCAATAAAATTAATGAGGTGAAATTATGGTGACAACCATAGATAAATTCGGTCGTATAATTATACCCAAAAAATTTCGTGAGCATCTTGGAATTCATTTTGGAACGACATTAAATATTTCTGAAGAAGGTACGCGAATCGTGATAGAGCCAGTTCAAGAGAAAGAACCTGTTATTGATAAAAATGGAATACTTATCTTTACTGGGAAATTAGATGGCAAAATGGATGATTTTATTCGGGATGATAGAAATCAACGAATGAAAAAATTGTTGAAAAATGAGGTTTAATTGTGAAAATTTTCTTTGATAGCTCTGTATTAATTGCTGCATTTGTCGAGTCTCATCCAAAACATAAATCCGCACTATCCTTTCTTGTGAAGGCAAAAAATAGAGAATTTAAATTGTTTGTTTCGGCACATACAATTTTAGAAGTTTACAGCGTTTTGACAAGTGCTCCCTTTAGACCTAAAATTACTTCTGTAATTGCAAAAAAGCTTATCGAAAATAATATTAATGCTATTGCAAAAATTATTTACCTATCATACGAAGACTATTTTAAAATTATTGAAAAGATGTGTGCTTCCGATTTTAAAGGCGGAATTGTTTATGATGCAATAATTGTAGAATGTGCTTTGAATTCAAAAGTTGATGAGATTCTTACATTAAATCCTATAGATTTTTTACGTTTAACAAACGACACTTCTATAAGAATAACTACTGTATAAGAGTTATAGTGTTTAAAATAATAAATTCGGCTTATCGCCATACTATAATCGAAGTCATATGAGTAAAAAAGATAAAATATTTGTAAAAGGTGCCCGGGAGCATAATTTAAAAAATATTGATATAGAAATACCGCGGGATAAATTTGTTGTAATCACCGGTCTGTCCGGATCCGGAAAATCGAGCCTCGCTTTCGACACCATCTATGCAGAGGGCCAGCGCCGTTATGTAGAATCTCTAAGCTCCTACGCCCGGCAGTTTTTAGGTCTGATGGAAAAACCGGATGTTGATTATATTGAAGGGCTTTCTCCGGCTGTATCCATCGAACAAAAAACCACCCATCGCAATCCTCGCTCGACGGTTGGCACGGTTACGGAAATTTATGACTATCTGCGTCTGCTCTTTTCAAGGATCGGCCACCCCCATTGCTATAACTGCGGACGTCCTATCGAAAAGCAAACCGTGCAACAGATTGTAGATGCCATCCTCGTTCTGCCCAAAGAGACGCGAATTCAGGTTCTTGCACCGGTTATCCGGGGCCGGAAGGGGGAATATAAGGAGGTATTCAACCAATTTCGTAAGGAAGGTTATGTCCGGGTTCGCGTTGACGGGCAAATGTTCAATCTCGATGATGATATCAATCTGGAAAAGAATAAGAAACACGATCTGGATCTGATAGTTGACCGTCTGGTTGTTGAAAAGGATATTCGCAAACGCCTGACCGATTCGGTTGAATTGGCCTTAAAGCAAGCTTCCGGCCTGGTGGTAATCAACGATCCTGATAAAAAAGAAGACATACTGTACTCCGAACACTTTGCCTGTGTTCACTGTAATATATCCTATGAAGACCTGGCGCCGCGCATGTTTTCATTTAACAGCCCTTATGGCGCCTGCCCTACATGTGACGGTTTAGGAACCATAATGAAGATTGATCCCAATTTACTGATTGAAGATGAAAACCTTTCAATCCGGGAAGGTGCACTAATACCGCTCGGTGAACGGCAGCGGAATGAGGGTTGGAATTATGAATTGCTGAAAAGCATTGCTAAAGAGAAGGGTTTTAGTCTCAATACGCCCTGGAAGGATCTGACTGAGGATCAGCGCAATGTTATCTTATTTGGCAGCGGCTCGAAAAAAGTGAAAATGATTTACAAACGCGAACACGCCTATGTGGAATGGATGAGTAAATACGAGGGTATTGTCAACAACCTGAGTCGCCGTTACCGTCAGACCAGCTCCCAATATATTCGTGACTGGATAGATGGATTTATGAATAATATTCCCTGTGGCGAATGTGAGGGGGCACGGTTACGGAAAGAAGCATTGGCAGTCAGGATCAATGAAAAAAATATCAGGGATATTACGGCTTATTCAATCAGGGAGGTTAAATCTTTTTTTGATTCAATCAAGTTGAGCGAGAGAGAAAAACAAATCGCCCATCAGATTCTGAAAGAAGTAATAGAAAGATTAGGATTTCTTGTGAATGTCGGTCTCGATTATCTGACCCTGGAACGGGCTGCCGGTACCTTGTCCGGCGGTGAAGCGCAGCGCATCAGGCTGGCCACGCAAATCGGAGCACAACTGGTCGGGGTACTCTATATTCTGGATGAGCCCAGCATCGGTCTGCATCAACGGGACAATAACCGTCTGATCGATACCCTCCATCGTTTGCGGGATCTGGGTAATACGGTGATTGTTGTTGAACATGACCGGGAGACTATAGAGCGGGCTGACTTTGTGGTGGACCTGGGGCCGCGGGCAGGAAGACATGGCGGTGAGGTGATTTTCGCAGGTTCGCCAAAACAAATTTTCCGGTCCACGAGATCCATAACAGGGGCCTATCTTTCCGGAAAAAAATGTATTCCCATACCTTCCCAACGGCGAAATGGAAACGGGGAAATTTTGCAACTCTTTGGAGCGTCCGGTAATAATCTAAAAAAAGTCAGTATAGAATTTCCCCTGGGAATGTTTATTTGTGTTACAGGTGTTTCAGGTTCAGGCAAAAGTACTTTGATCAATGAAACCTTGTATGCAGCCCTTTCCAGGCACTTTTATAAATCCAAGAAAATTCCGCTGGTTTATGAACAGCTCACCGGTCTTGAAAATCTTGATAAGGTAATAGCTATCGATCAGTCGGCAATTGGCAGAACACCGCGATCGAATCCGGCAACTTACACCGGATTGTTTACACCGATCAGGGATTTATTTGCCCGGTTACCCGAGTCGAAAATTCGTGGATATAAACCCGGTCGTTACAGTTTTAATGTAAAGGGCGGACGATGTGAAGTGTGTGAGGGAGACGGTATTAAAAAAATAGAGATGCATTTTTTACCGGATGTCTATGTGCAATGTGAAGTCTGCAAAGGTAAACGCTATAACCGGGAAACGCTCGAGATCACCTATAAAGCCAAAAACATATCCGATGTGTTGGAGATGACCGTTGATGACGCCCTCGAATTCTTTAAAAATATTCCCCAGGTAAAAAGACGGTTAGATACTTTATCCGAGGTGGGGCTGGGATATATCCATCTGGGGCAACCCGCTACCACACTTTCCGGCGGGGAAGCGCAAAGGATTAAGTTAGCGACCGAGTTATCCAAGATGGGTACGGGGAGGACGTTTTATATTCTGGACGAACCAACTACAGGCCTGCACTTCGAGGATATCAACATGCTTCTGAAGGTATTAAACCGGCTGGTTGAAAAAGGTAACACCGTTCTCATCATTGAACATAACATGGATGTAATCAAAACCGCCGACTGGATCATCGATCTGGGTCCGGAGGGTGGTGATAAGGGCGGAAAAATTCTGGTAACCGGTACCCCGGAGAAAGTCGCACAGTTCAAAAAGTCCTACACAGGGCAATATTTGAAGGTAGAATTAGAGGCAACCCGGTGCAGTGTTGAACGTGGAGAATAGGAAAAAGGTATAGGGTAAAAGGGTAAAGGGTAAAGGGTAAAGGAAAAAGGTATAGGGTATAGGGCGTAAAGCGAAGAGTGAAGAGAGAGGAGAGAAGGGATCATTGACCGTAGAGGGTTGTAGCGGCGCGGTCACCGCGCCGTTTGAACAATTACCACAATAATGTAGGGGCGGACCCGTGTGTCCGCCCTGGATATTTCATAAAAATAAAAGAGACAGGGAAATAAAATATTCAATAATCAACACGGAATATTCAATATTCAAATATTTTATAAATTGAATTATTATTCGTGTAATTCGTGGATCAAATCGTTAAAAATTCACAATTAAATATCCAATATCCAACAAGGAATATCCAATGACCAAGTATCCAGTAACCAAGAGCCCAGAACCTAGTACCCAGCACCCAGTACAAGCAGGATAATAAATGAAACGAACAGCTTTATACGACATTCATGTTAAATTAAATGCCAAATTGGTCCCGTTTGCCGGATTTGAAATGCCCATTCAATACCGAAGCATACGGGCAGAGCATCGTCGTGTGCGCGAGACGGTCGGTGTGTTTGATGTCTCCCATATGGGTGAGATCGAGATCCGTGGCGAAAATGCCATTGATCTGGTACAAAAAGTCACCATCAATAATGCTGCCGATCTTTCCATCGGCCAGGTGCAGTATTCAGCTATGTGTTATCCTGATGGCGGTATTGTCGATGATCTTCTTGTCTATAGATTCCCGGATCATTTTCTGCTGGTTGTTAATGCGTCCAATAAAGAGAAGGATCTGCAATGGATCCTGGATAATAAGATTGATGGTTGTGAGGTAAAGGATACAAGCGATGAAGTTACACAAATTGCTATTCAGGGAAAGAAGGCGGAGGCAACCCTGCAAAAACTGACCGAAATATCGCTGAGTGAGATAAAATATTATTGGTTTGTTGAAGGTGAGTTAGCCGGAGTGAACATGTTAATATCCAAAACCGGTTATACCGGCGAACCGGGATTTGAGTTGTATTTTGAAAATTCCCATGCTGAATTTATATGGGAGAAGGTCTTTGAGGCCGGAGAAGAATATAATATTGAACCGATCGGGCTCGGTGCGCGCGATAGCCTGCGTATGGAGAAAAAAATGTGTCTTTACGGCAATGATATTGATAAGAGCACGAATCCCCTTGAAGCAGGGCTGGGTTGGATAACGAAGCTGGAGAAGGGTGATTTTATCGCTGCCGATGTCTTGAAAAAAGTAAAAGAAGAGGGGGTCAAAAGACGTCTGGTGGCTTTTATTCTTCAGGATACAGGATTCCCGCGTAAAGATTATGAGATATATAAAGAAGGTGATAGGGTTGGTATTGTCACCAGTGGAACCGTATCACCAATATTAGAAAAAGGTATTGGTCTCGGCTACGTCACAAAAGAATTCTCTAAAATCGGGACGATGATCGATATCAAAATCCGCGATAAATTTATTCCTGCGGAGATCATCAAACCTCCGTTTGTGTAAGAATAGAACGCGGATGACGCGCCTGCCCGCCTGGAGGGGATAACGCTGATTCTCGCGGAAAATGATTTATTTATATTATTTCCGTCACCAGGGCGGACACGCAGGTCCGCCCCTACATTTATCATGTTTGGTGATCAATCGGCGCGATAAATCGCGCCGCTACGTTCAACGTTCCTACAAATAAAAGGTCGCCCCTAATGGGGCTCAATTCCCAATTCCTAATTAGCTATACCCTTTTCCCTTTACCCTCTTCTCTCTTCTCTCTTCTCTCTACCCTCCACGCCCCTCGCGGTTCGTCTAGCGTCTCACAGGCACCATTGTCTTTAACATCATATTTTTGTATATTTTAGGCTAACTTAAAAAGCAGAAAAAGATTGTCGCATATTTAGTTTTAAGTGATTGTTTATGGGTAAAAAAAGAAAATCTGTTCAAAAAAATTATTCAAGGGAAGCGATCAGCTTTATCATGATCGCCTTAGGTGTTATTCTTCTGCTGTCAGTCTTATCCTATGACCGCGCTGATGATCCAAACCTGAAAATTGCTGAAAATTCCATCAAGATTAAAAACCTGATCGGACCGGCCGGTGCAGCTGTGGCCGATCCTCTGATGAAATACACGTTGGGATATCCTATCCTGTTTCTACCGGTCCTTATCATCGTTATTGGTATACAACTTTTTCGAAACAAACCATTGAGTCAATACAGCCGACCGCTTGTTTTGATGACGGTCTGGTCTTTTTTCCTGTCCATTCTGCTCGCCTTACCGGAGGCCCTGGAAACTCATGGTCAGATACGTGAATATTATCCCAGCGGATTTCTGGGTGGAGTAACAGCCTCTTCTCTGATCATCTATCTGGGAAAATTCGGCTCGATACTTATTTTAATTGCTTCTTTATTCGCTTTAGCGGTTATTAGCCTGCGTCTTGATTTGGTCAAACTTCTGGATAACCTGCTGGCTTTTTTTGAAAAATTTCAATTACAGGTAAAAAAGGACTTTAAAAACTGGCAAAATGAACGGAAAATAAGAAAAAAACAGGCTTTTTTGGAGAAAAACCGCTTTAAGCCAGAGCCTGAAATTATACGTGATAAACCTGTGGAAATAAAGACGACAGCTCCTGAAATACCCAGACCTGTACCGCATCCGCCTGAAGTGAAACAAGTTATAAATGAAGACGGGCAGACCGCTGCGATCCCAAAACCCATGATTAAAACCACATTAGACGATGTTCTCAGACAGGCTGAAGATGAAAATGTGGATACTACTCTGATCGAAAAGGCAGCACAACCTTCACCCATTCCGGCCGGGGAATCTGTGGCTCCGCCGGATGAAACCAAACGTCCGGAAACAGACGATTTCTCTTTCGAGCTTGAAGAAGAGGCAAAGGTGGAGGAGGTGGATTATGATCATAGGGTACGGGAAAGTATCGCCAAATACGAATTTCCTTCTGTTGATCTTCTGGAGACTGCACCGGTTGAAGACAGTTCGATCAGTCATGATGAGCTAAAATCAAATGCGGCCCAGTTGGAAAGAAAATTGATGGATTTTGGTTTGGAGGCTAAGGTTATTCGCGTTACTGCCGGTCCTGTGATTACCTTGTATGAGCTCCAGCCGGCTCCCGGCGTTAAAGTCAGTCAGATTGTAGCACTGTCCAATGACCTGGCTCTGGCCATGGAGGCACGGGGAATCCGTATGGTCGCGCCTATACCCGGAAAAGCAGCCATTGGCATTGAAATTCCGAATCGGCAACCGCAAACCGTCTTTCTTAAACCGATTATTCGATCCGAGACCTTTGTAAATTCAAAATTTATCCTGCCTCTGGCTCTGGGAAAAACGATTAACGGTGAAGTCTACTGTGCCGATTTAACCAAGATGCCTCACCTGCTGATTGCAGGCTCAACCGGTTCGGGTAAGAGTGTGGGTATTAATACGATTATCGCTTCTATATTATATCGTGTCGATCCGGGAAAAGTCAAATTCATTTTGATCGACCCTAAAAAGATTGAATTATCGCTTTATCGTAAACTTTCCGAACATTATCTGGTTTGGCGTGCGGATCTCGATGAGGAGGTGATCACCAAACCGTCCAATGCGGTCAGTATTCTCAATACATTGGTACTTGAGATGGAGTTGCGATATGATAAGCTGGCCCATCTTGGGGTAAGGAATATTGAAGATTATAACATGCGCGTCCGTCAGGGTGGTCTAAGAATTAAGCAAGAAAAGCTGCAACAGCTCCCCTATATCATTATGATCATAGATGAGTTAGCTGATTTGATGATGGTAGCGGCTAAAGAGATTGAAAATCCCATTGCCCGTTTAACCCAGATGGCCCGTGCGGTTGGTATCCACCTGATCCTGGCCACGCAAAGACCTTCGGTCGATGTGATCACGGGTGTTATAAAAGCAAATTTCCCTGCCAGAATTGCTTATATGGTTGCAACCCGGCCCGATTCAAAGACGATTCTGGATATGAATGGTGCTGAACAATTACTGGGTAACGGAGATATGCTTTATCAACCCCCCGGTGAGCCGAGGCCGATCCGCCTGCAAAATCCTTTAATAACCACCAATGAAGTGGACCGGCTTATTGCGCACATCGGAAAGCAGCCGAAACTGCCCCATTACAGTTTACCCCAGCCATCCGAGTCCCGTCAGGATCTTTTTAACGGCATAAATGGAGGCGGCAGCGATGAATTGTACGAAACTGCCAAGGGAATTGTCGTCCAGCATCAGCAGGGTTCCATCTCTTTGTTACAGCGACGTTTGAAAATCGGTTATTCCCGGGCAGCCCGCCTGATCGATGAGATGGAAGAGGAAGGCGTCGTAGGGCCGGCCGATGGCAGCAAACCACGCCAGGTGCATTATATGCCGGAGGATCTGTGATCGTAGAGCGTAGAGAGTGGAGAGTCAAAAGAAGAGAGAGGAGAGAAGAGAGAGGAGAGAAGAGAGAGGAGAGAAGAGGGAAGAAAGAAGGTATAAGGTATAAGGTTATAGTTGATTTGGAATTAGGAATTGGGAATTGAGCCCCGTTAGGGGCGACCTTTTATTTGTGGGGGTGTGGTTCGTAAAACGTTGAGCGTAGAGACGCGATTCATCGCGTCTCCTAATCCCAAGCCACGATTTATATAGCGGCGCGATTTATCGCGCCGATTGATCACCAAACACGATAAATGTAGGGGCGGACCCATGTGTCCGCCCTGACGATATACCACAAAATAAGGTAGGACCACAATAATG
>SDBT01009813.1_pt1 | contig 15493 bp, 11 predicted proteins | sample 2277101 | NCBI WGS metagenome assembly SDBT01 (sample SAMN10404973, study PRJNA504765) | marine sediment metagenome | isolation source: marine sediment core GS10_PC15, 103 cmbsf | place: Arctic Ocean: Southern Knipovich Ridge | collected 2010 | reverse complement strand
ACTTTTTTATATTCATTAAACAATCAGATACTTTACAATTCACTGCTCGAAGGTTTCTTCGTTGCATTCGTGATGAGATCTTTCCGTTGCTGCCTTTTCGAGGAGTTGATGCGTGAAAACTGAATATTTAAGAACCAAATTCGTATACTCTATTATAATAATATCAGAATATATTGAACTATCATAGATATAATAGTTATAAAAACCTCCGTTTTGAGTGATTAAATATGCGATTTGATGTTAATCCTCTTGCGTTACCTTTTGAATTTCAGGGCAGTGAAAACAGGGAAATTGGTTGTCTACTCATTCATTCCTTCACGGCATCTCCATCTGAAGTACGAGCTCTCGGGATTTTTTTAAGGAATAAAGGTTATTCGGGCCTTGCACCATTACTACCAGGACACGGTAGCGACCCAAAGGATTTAAAACAAGTCACATGGCTAGATTGGTATGAAAGTGCTCGAGAAAGTTTGTTATATCTAAGAAGAAGTTATAAGAGGGTTGTAATAATTGGTGTTGCTTTAGGTGCTGTTCTTGCAACGATGTTAGCTGCCTCACCCGAAAGGGATAATATTAATGGCCTTGTACTAATATCTCCATCCCAACATCAACCTTCAGCACTTATAATAAATATCCTACCTTTCATTAAATGGTTTAAGAAGGAATTTACAACCGATACCGATGAACAATTCGCATATGATCTGCTAAAACATGCTGATTTCTATTATTCAAAACGTCCCACGACAGCTTTAATCGAACTATATCGGGTAATAGGCTTTACAAATAGACGTCTTCCATTAATAGATCAACCAACACTGATCATTCATAGTGAGAGAGATCAGAGTTCTAATGTAGATGCTCCAGATTTTATCTATAATCGAGTGAAATCTAAAAATAAGCAACTATTTAGTATTGAAAAAAGCGGCCGAGGATTTCTTCTTACAGATGAAGCAGTCCCAGCTTTTGAAAAAATTCATGAATTCATTCAATCCATCATTCCGAACCCTCAATGATCTATTTGAAGTTATCTTAATTTTTTGGGAATAATCCCGTAAAATAAGCTTAAAATTGGAATGCTAATCCGCACAACCCAATTCCAGGAGAATACTGGAAAAAACCTTGGGAAACGAAACCCAAAGAATTTATGCTTATTGAAAATCTTATGAGGATCTACTTCTTTTTTGACATCTTTTATTCTTTTTATTGTGTTTTTATAAAGCATATTAACATATGGACTTAACCATAGACCAGTACTATATGGATTGCCTTTCATTCGCTTTGCAATGCGAATTATTTCAAATGATCTAAACCAATGAAAGGTATACGATACTGATCCAATTAGGGGAACATAATTCTTCCGTATATCGTCAAGAAACCATATAAATACAACAACAAAAGGATCCTTGGTAGTATATACTTCAGATGAATATTTAGAGTGAATAAATTTCCTTGATATCTTTGCCATAAACTCTTTTAGTTTCATTGGGGGGAGTAAAACTTCAGCAATTACTAATGATGGTCCATGTCGTTTCATACGAAGGGTATAGTATCGTTTTTTCCATAGGTAGATTGCAAGATCATCTGGTAGAAAAGTGAGATTATTCCGATTGGAAATCGAATTTATTACATCTCTATCTAAATCTTCTTCCTGAAAGCTAATTGATATTATTCCACCCCTGTATTCTCTAGAGTTCCAATCAATTTTATTAGTAATATTTTTCAAAACAACATTTTGATGGTCGATATAGCGCAGAAAAAAAGGGGAGAGTTTTTGAAATTCATTCAGAGCGTCCAATAGATTATTTTGGTTTTCAGATGTTAAGGAAAAATGAAATAACTTCCTTTTTGGTTGAATTTTTAATGTGATTTTCCAAGTAACACCTAAAGTCCCACAACTGCCTATCATAAAACTGGAATCATCAAATCGGAATTCTTTACCATTTGTACCCAGAATAATTATACTACCGACTGATTCTACAACACTACCAAATTTAGAAGAGCCAATACCATAACCACCTTGATTGATCCATCCTCCAATGGTCGAAGAAGGAGCTGATGATGGATAACATTTCAGATCAAACCCATTGGAGTTCAAAAATCCTCGAAGATTATCCCAAGTAGCACCACTCTCAACTTCAACCTTTAAATTGTCTTTATCAAGAAATATAACCTGATTTATCCTAGTCATATCAACCACAACCCCCTTTTTAAGGGCAATTGCGCCTCCATACCCACTAGTCCCTGCACCCCGAGGAATAAGTTGAATTTTGAACTTTTCACAAAATTGAATAATTTTTTTCAATTCTTCGATATTTTCAGGTTGAGAAATTGCTAAACAACTAAAATTGATGAGAAATTTACTAATAACAGGGATATCTGCTATATCCCTTGAATATAGTAATTTTTCATATTTTTTTTGAAAGAGAGTGACTCCTTCATTCTTGAGATTTAATAATGATTGGTTGATAAGTTTTTGCTCTTTCTTGATTAAAAAATAGTAACCAGTTAAAAAGAGGATAAGAATGAAGCAAAAAAGAAATCCTAATGCAACATAGACTTGGTTTAGAGTAAATATTTGAGGATATAGTTCAGGTAAAAAATAATAACCAAAGATAGATATTATCCATATTATAATCCCTGTGATCATTGTATCATACGTACGCATATGAAATTCACTCAAAAATCAGTATTATTTTATTCTAACAAAAAGGATGTTATTACACAAGACGTATCAGGTTAAATTCATGTCGCTCGAATTACTAAAGATAATTTGCTTGTTAAACTTTTCTCTTTAAAAATGAGTTAGCTTATAATAATTTAAAAACAATCAATTTCCAGAGAGGAGAGTTTTAATAGATAATAAGATCAACTTCCAATAGCAATACACACAGTATAATACTTAAATATATCATTTAATAGTGATAAATAATGTATTAAAGTACGAGAACTGTTGAAAATGGATAAAAATCAGATCACTTATGTTATGTTCGACTTCGATGGAACACTTGTAGATTCAATGCCTTTCCTAGAGAATAATGCAGTTATACTACTCATGAAGCACTATAATTTTTCAAAGGAAGAAGCAACCAAGAAATATTGTGATACGACTGGTTTACCTTTTGTGCAACAAATGGATATTATTGCTCCCCATGATAAAGAAAAGAAATTTGAAGTTGTAGAAGAATTCGAGAGAATGAAAATAGACAGAATATATGATCAAAAATTATTTAATGACTCAATTGACGTTCTTAATATACTTAAAGACAGGGAATACAAGTTAGGTATATCAAGTGGAACGATAGACAAAATAATTAAAGAATACCTGTTGAAGCACAAAATTAATTTTGTTGATGACGTCCTTGGATGGAAACCAGGATTCGAAAAAGGGAAAGATCACTTTGAATTTGTAATGGAAAAACATTCTATAAACAATTCAAATATATTGTTCATTGGTGATTCTCTTCACGACGCAAGGAGAGCTAAAAGTAATAATATAAAATTCATAGGTAAAAGCGGAATGTTTTCGTCAAAAAAAGATTTCCATAAAATTATCAATGAAGGATTGGTTTTAACAAATTTAACAGAGATTCTTGAAATTCTACCTAAAATCTGACGTAGATGAATAACAATGTTCCTGCATACAAAGTATCTGACAGGATTCGCAATTCTTGTGGTATTAAGTATAAGTTATTTTATGCTGATGCCAGGTTCTCCCTCATCTATTAAAGGAATAATATCGATTGTTATTGGCTCATCTATCTTCGTTATTGGTTCAATATTTTATACTTTCCTTTATTCTTCAGAAAGAATTAAAGGTTTCCAAGCTGAATATGAGATATCACCTGATTTAACTGAATTTAAAGCTATACCATTTTCTGAAAAGGATTCCCTAGCTCAAGATGAAGAAATACCAACAGAAGCTTTTTGCGGTAAATGTGGTAAGAAAGTATTTAAGCCATTTAAATGTTCAGTATGTAAACAAATACTTTGTGGGAAGCACTATCTTCTTGGAGAACATCAATGTAGGGAGAGACAATTGTGAAACGAGAAGATCAAGATTGGAAAGATATCCTTGAAAAAGAATACGCAAAGAAAAATGTCTTAGACAGATTTCATCTCTCAACTCATGAGATATCAGAATTAGGAATAGCTTGGGTAATTTCAAGTGTTATTATGGTTGTTGTTTTTTATCTAGATGAATTCATGAAAATAATAAACGGAGAAGAAAGTCCAGATAGGATCTTAATAACCCTCTTTGCATTTGGTATAACTTTCTTTGTTCATGAATTAATGCATAAATTCACAGCAATCAAATACGGAGCAAAAGCATACTATCAAATAACAAAACAAGGATTAATTATAGCATTAATTGGTTTGATTATTGGTTTTCCAATAATAGCGATTGGAGCCGTCTTTTGGTGGGGTGAATCTTCATCATCCCTCGGAATACGTGGAAGAGTTTCTGCAGCTGGGCCTATATCAAATTTAACATTGGTAGGTTTTTTTATGTGTATTCAAGGAGTTGGGTTATTGATGTCGGGGAATTTGGGAGAATTTGGGAAATTATTGAAAGATTTTGGGCAAGCTGGTATTTGGTGGAACATATTTCTAGGCGGATTGAATATGTTACCTATTGGAATACTCGATGGAGCAAAGGTTCTTGATTGGAACCCAAAAATTTGGATCGCACTCTTCGGTAGTTTTATAGTATTAGGGATATTCACAGGTTCCCTTTTTGGGTTCCTATAATTATTCTAAATCATAATTAAGGGTCAAATTTTATGAAACAAATAATGCTTTGCGATTTTGATGGCACTCTAGTTAATATCGATACTGCTGAATATATCCTCAGTAATTATGCTGAAGGAAATTGGAAACAATTTGATGTACAACTTGAACTAGGTAAAATCACTTTAGAAGAATGCTTATCCAAACAATTCTCTAAAGTAAAAATTCCAATAACTGAAATATTGCATAAATTGGAAGAAATTACAGAAATTAGAGCTAATTTCCCATTACTACTCGATTTTTGTGATAACCTTAGTATTAACTTTATTATAGTCAGCGCAGGCCTAGATTTTGTAATTCGTCATTTCTTAAATTTATATGGTTTACAACATAAGATTAAGGTTTATTCAGCTAAAACCCAGGTTAATGAAAATGGAATTAACTTTACTTTTCCAGAAATTTTACATCCAAAGGTTAATAATTTCAAGGAGGACTTAGTTCAATCTTACAGAGAAAAGAATTATTTAGTAAACTATATTGGAGATGGACTTGGTGATTTTCACGTAATAATGAGTGCAAACCGTAAATTTACAGTAAGAAACTCTAAATTGGCTAATTTATGTAATAAACATAGGATAAAGCATTATGAATTTGATGATTTTAAAGATGTGATGCTAATAGCTCAAAAAAATGAGTGATATACACCTAGAAGTATTTCTTATTCAATTATTGAAGACCACGGATAACGAAGACTGATATCACGCAATATTCGACTTACTTTTCTTTCTTCAAACGTATCCTGATAATAGAGACAGATAACTGATCCTCCTCTAGTACGTTTCATTCTTTGGTACATAGTCTTTGTTGTATTGATACTATCATATACAATGAGAAGTTTAGCTTGAGGTAAATCAATATCACGCTCCCCTACGCTTGTCATCACTAATACTGCCTTCCCATTGTATTCTTTGAATTCATTTAGTACCGCAGCTTTATATCTTACTTGACCAGTTATTAAATAGGTCCTCATACCAGATTTATTCATTGTGGTAATTATTTCGGTTGCAGTATCTAAATACGAGCATAATACAACTGTTTTATCATTATTTGGTTGATCATTAATTAGCTTGTTAATTGCTTTGATTTTATTATTTTGAATGGGTAATAAATTGATTAACTCTTTTGTTACTCCAAAACTTTGTAAGCGAAAAAGAAATTTTCTAAATTTCTTTGATTGCATTGCTGTACAATACTTACGAATTAAAAGAAGCCCCTGATATTTCTGATTTTGCCCAGATTCTGATTCTAGCATACCAGATACTAATGCGAGTTGGTTTGAAGGTATTGATTCAATCAATGTCGGATTTCTTTTTTGAGTTTCTTCAATTATACTCGTTCTAAGATCTTTAATAGCTTGGTCTATTATTTCAAGAACCCTTTTTAATTCAGGACTCGTCTCAACTGGATACATCTTAATATATGAAATTGAATCCTCAATATATTCCTTAATATCTGTGTCCTTAATCAATCTATCCATTTGAAGAACATACAAATCAGGAATTCGTTTATCAAGGGTGACTAATTCACGTCGGATTTCAATTGCATCTTTCCTCTTGTTGTACCAAATGTGAGAATCACGCATCGTCCCAGTCATGCCTAATAACCATGCACCCTGAGAGATGAAGTCAGGAATAAGAGTGTTATAAGGATATATTAAGAGACGTTCATCTCCCTGCCGACGAATGATCTTATCAATTTCATTTATAATGATAACATCGAATCTTGGGCGAGGAATGAGTTTATTGTATGCATTCGAAAAAGTTTGAGGGGTTGCAGCAATTATTCTTGTCTCTTTATTCCGCAGGATTTTATTTCTCAGCCAGCTCGGAGTTCTCGATGAAATTCCTTGCAAAGTGTACTCTCCCTCAAAGCCTCCATATTCTTCCTTAAAATAATGAAGTGTTTCTGAATAGGATGTAGTTGAATGAAGAAGTAATAGAAATTTCTGGTCTACAAGGATCTCTTTGATTAATAAAAATGCAAGAACTCGCTTCCCAAGTCCAGTATCTACTTCTGTTATTGTATGACGTTTCGGTTTTGAATAAAAATTCTCCTTTAGTATCCTGAGAATAAGTTCTTGATATTCTCTTTTTTGGATAGGTTGATCTGCTGAAGACAAGGCATTATTCTTTAATAGTTAATTCCAATAAAAGGATGTAAGTTTATTTAATATAGTGATAGAGGTTTTTTTTTCATTTGATAGGTTTTTTCAATTAGAAAGCATATTAAAAATTTATATGTCTTTAGGCTTTTTACTTATTAAGAAGGAATTTCCTCATGTCTACAAAGTTATATGAAAGGATTGGGCTTTCTCCAGATGAAATAGCTGTATATAGTATTATCGTATCGAAATTCGTGCGAACATCGGAAGAATTAGAGATACTATCGGACAAAAAAATGACAGCTGACACTATTCAGAATTCATTAAGTTCTTTGGAAAAGAAAAAATTTATACGTGTAATTCCTGGAAAAATCCCTCAATATATTGCGCTTTCACCACCAATCGCAGTTACTAGTGGAATCGATAAGCAAATAGATAAAGAAATGAACAAAATTAGAGAAAATATACTAAAAAAGTGGGAAGATAGTAAACAAATCTTAAACTCTTTAATAAATGAATACCAGCACGGTCAAGAAATTTTCACCAAGTCTAAAGCTGAATTTAATCAGCAAATTTCAAAATTGGATGACAAAATTAGAGCCAAGAGCACTGATGCCAAAGAAAAACTTAATGAAGATTTCACTAAACTTAATCAAGAAAATAAAGCTCAATTTGATATTTTAATCTCTAGTTACTCTAAAAATCTTGAAAAAGAGGTTCAGCAAAGTATCTCTAACTTAGAAACAGCTCTGAAAGATATTAAGAATAATCAAGAAACTGAAAGGAACACAAACCTTGAAGAAGTTGTCTCTATTTACAATACTGCGGTTGAAGGTCTAAACAATGTTTTTTCTCAGTTTATGCTCTCAATTCAAAATATTAGAACTCATCTAACAAATGCCTACGAAAATCTAGACTCTTCTCTTATTACTATCAATAAACATACAAAATCTGTAATCGATCAAAATCAAACAAACGTGAAAACTGATCTAGATTCAATCAGCGCTGAAATTGGAAAGAAAATAGCTGATAAGCTGACAATATTTAGCCAACAAATCAACACAATACAGAATAACCTTATTCAAACTGGAGATGAATCATTCACCACAATAAACGAAATAATAAGTAATATTAATCAACAAACCTCGAAAAGCTCTAGTTCTATAAAGGAATTAACTCTAGAAACAGCAGAAAATCTTTTTCATAACTTTAATGAAACAATTGAATCGCTAAATAACAGGTTCAACACTTTAAAAACAATCGAAAAACATTCTGATTTTAAGAACGCTCTTTTGTCTGTATCAGAAGTAACTGCGGAAATAAAAAGCAATTTAGACGATACAATTAATAATCTTGACGAAGGCTATAAAGAAGGATTAAAACGTATTAATTCTGATATAATAAACCAAATTTCATCGTTCCAGGCAAAATTAACTGAAGACACTAATTCTATATTAAATAATTTAAATAAAAATATCGAATCAAAATATGATGATAGTATAGAGCAGACAAAGGCACTTTCCAGAGAAATATCTACATTATTAGAGGCGAATTCGGGTATATTATCACAAGAAACAACTACAGCGATCGAAAATGCGGTTAATAATCACCGACAAAAAAATGATGAATTACTTGTTCTGATTAACGAGAATTTTACGAAAATCATTCATAATATTGCTGAAACAGAAAAAACAATTACTGAGGATTCTGAATTAAATCTTGTTGATACTATTACAGCATTTGATAAACTTAACTTAGAAATTAAAGAAATCCAAACCGAGGGGAAAAATTCTCTACTTAAAAACATTACATATCTAAAGAATGTATCTAATGAAGAATTTTCTTCTTTTGATGCCAGTGCAAATATGATGCTTGGTCAAATGCAGTCTACTTTAACAGAAAATGTTTCTGAAAGAACTGCTGAAATTGCTCAGAGCTTTACAGTTTTTAATAAGATTTCTGAACGAATTAATCAGATTTCGCTAATAGCACAGAATGAAATCTCAAGCTTCATCTCTGAATTGAGATCAAGCTTTGACGAAAGCATTAAGAAAATTACTGAAGTTTTTAATCAGGATAAAGAGGACATTGGCACTATTATTGAAAATGTTACAAATAATGCAAAAGAAGAACAGGATATACAAATTAAGGAATCAGAAAAGAAACTCACCTCTTTTAGTGATGAAATTGAAAAAGTATCTCTCGAGCTTAGCCAGAATATCCCTACTCAACTAGAGGAATATCAAGCACAACACACAGACGATTTTAACAATTTCGATAGGGCTGTAAAAGCTGAATTGAATAAAGTTAAATCTCGGTTAACAGAAATTGACAAAGAAGTTACGGAAAGATTGAGTAAACGTGTTTCACTAGGTAAAGGGGGGTTTCAGGATATTGGAAAAATTGTCAAAGCTGCTCTAACTGAGTTTGAAGTAGCTCAAAAACGAACTGAAAAATTAATAGATGGACAAATCAATAATTATGAAGAAACAAGTTCTAATTTATCTGAAGCAATAAATAATACTTTAAACAAAGAGAATCTTGCAATTCAACGTATTCTAAACTCTTTTGGAGATACATTATCTCAGTCAGTTAAGAATTCATATGATTTAGCTCTGAAGAAAAACGTAGAATTTTCAGAAATCGTTGAGACAAAAATAAGTTCTAAAAGAGAATTATTAATCGGTCAATTTGGAATAATTTTTTCCAATCTCTCAGGTTCAATAAGTGAAAATCTAACCAAAGCCCTTGTAGAAGAATTTGAAAAAGTGAATGTAACTCTCAAAGATTTAAATCAAACTATTGGCGCTCCAGCTGAAATAGAAAGATTATTTATTACGGAATTAGAAAATTTTATTCAAAATCTACAACTAGCATTCCAAACTGCAAGTGAAACAGGAGCATCACGTATTTTAGAGATAATAAATGAATCTCTCCTGACAGAAATCAATGGAATATTTGATAATTTAAGTTCAAAAGACCTTAATAACCTAAAAGAGACGGTTATCAGTAATTGGAAATCATCATCTCATAGTTCATCAAGTCTTCTCTCTCAGATTAACAATGAATTCTCAGAACAATCGAATGAGATTCAGGAAATTGCTAGAGGAAAAATTCAAGAAGTTTTATCAAACCTCGAAGAAACAAAAAATCAGATTGATACTCTTTTTACCACTAAGATGCAAACTCTTGATACGAACCAATTGGAAAAGCATGCAACATTACCATCGAGTTTAGATGAGAAAAAGAAGGAAATTTCTAGTATCATCATTGACGCCCAATCTGCTCTTAAGCAAACATATGATGAGATGTTAAAAACGACGACCACCTCTCTCAATGAAATAACTTCAGATATATCCTCAAATACCGAGGACCGGTTAAAAGAAATAAAAAATACGCCTCAAAATGTCGAAAGATCATTAAATGAGATAATCGCTTTAATGGAAAACCAAATGAAGGAAATAGAAACGGCTATTGAAGAAATTCGTTCTTCAAATCTAGAAAATCTTGGGAATACAAAGGAAAAGATGGCTACTAGGCAAAGTAGTTTCATAAAGAGAATTGAGGAAATTAACAACACCGTTGAAAATGAGATCAATGGAATTAAAGATAGAATTGCGAATATAAGTAATGTATTTCAAGATAAAAAAGGAGAAATTGAAAAAGATTTTCAACAGGCAACTAAAACCCTAGACACAGATGTTAAAGTATCAATTTCATCCTTGGAGGAGGAAATAGAAACTGGAAAGATTCAAATCAGCCAAAAAATCGACAGAGCATATCAAGAATTTCAAACCACGAATGAAAATTTCTCTTCATCAAGTAAAAGTTACATTGATTCCCTTAAGAACCGATATGAGGGATTGATTGAGGAGTTAATTAATTTCTTACAAGATGAAACTTCGAAGGCAAATCTTGAACGAGAGAAGAATAAAACTACTGAATTATATCAAGAGTTCCACAATAGGTTAGATCAAGGATTATCATCTTTCTCCAGTACATTTGGAGGTTTAATTGCGAATCATGTGGAAAACATATCAAAAGACGTTCAATCATCTCTTAGTAATATCACTTCATTAATAATTAAGGCAGCTAATTCAAATAAAGAATTGTTTGAAGATCTAGGTACAGAAATACTGTTATCATATGAATCAGAAAGTAAAAAAACTTCTACCTCATTAGAACATGAAATTTCAGATTTATTTGACAAAATAAATGATAAATCTATGAAATCTCAGGATACCATTACCAGTGATTTATCACAACTGATCAATTCAATACCAAAACAATTAGAAAATAGCCTTACAAAAAGCAAAGAATTGATGGCATCTATATCAGAGATTCAGCAAATAGCAGCAGATATCCAAATAGATGAAATTGAAACTACTTATCTCCAAAGGCAACCTGAAAGTGAGGTTATCCAAACGCTTGAAGCGATTTTATCAAGAACAAAATCAACAATTCAAATAATTGTACCCAAATTATCAATGATATCAATGGATATGTTAAAACAAGCTGGTACACGACGTAGAATCCAAATTTTTACTCAAGTAGACAACAAAAGTCAAGCAGCTCAGATAAAAGCTGATTTTGGGAATGTACAATTGAAACATTACGATGGAGTAGAAGTATTTGCTTTTGCTCGCGATGGCGATGAAGAAGCAGCGATTGGTTCAGCAAAAGATGATACTATTCATTTAATAATGACAACTGATGGAAATTTAATAGGAGTATTGAAAGAGATTATTCAAGGCTTATGGCCACGTGGAAAACTTGTTTGAGAAGAATATAGAAGAATTCAACCTCAAATCAAAATTCCCAATATTAATATTCCATATGCTCAGTCCGATTTATTATTTCATTTTGAAGCTCGAGAGTTAAATCTACAAAATAATCAGAATATCCTGCTACGCGGACAATCAAGTTGCGATACTGTTCTGGATCTTGTTGAGCTTTTCTTAAAGTTTCTGCTGAAATAACATTGAATTGAATGTGATGGCCATCCATTCGAAAATAAGATCTGATTAAATGCATCAGTTTTTCAATTCCATCCTCAGATGCTAGTAGCTGGGGAGTAAATTTCTGATTCAGGAGAGTACCTCCTGTTCTCAAATGATCAATCTTCGATACTGACTTGATTACCGCTGTAGGCCCATCCCTATCAGCTCCCTGAACTGGTGAAATACCTTCTGAAAGAGGCTTGCCTTTTTTTCTTCCATCTGGCATAGCTCCGATCACACTGCCAAAATAAACATGTACAGTTGTCGGTAATAGGTTGATACGATGTTTTCCTCCTTTCGTATTCGGTCGTCCATCCACTCCATTGTAATAGCTCTCGAATACTTTAATAGACAAATCATCGGCATAATCATCATCATTCCCATATTTAGGTGTTTTTGTAAGTAATGTCTCTCGCAGAGATTCATACCCTTCAAAATCGCTCTCCAATGCTTTGAGTAGTTTGCTCATTGTAATATTATTATTATCATACACATTATACTTAATTGAAGATAAATTGTCAGTGATACTACCTACTCCTACTCCTTGAATATAGGATGTATTATATCTAGCCCCTCCTGCGTTGTAATCTTTACCATTAGAAACGCAATCGTCAATAAGAAGAGATAAAAAGGGAGATGGCATATATTTAGCATAAAGACGTTCAATGATATTATTTCCCTTTATTTTAACGTCAATAAAGTAATTTAGCTGGTTTTCAAAAGCTTGATAGAGTTGATCGAAGGAATCGAAAAGAGTAACATCACCTGTTTTCAATCCAATGCTCTTTCCTGTTTTCTGGTCAATACCATTGAAAAGTGTTATCTCCAAGATTTTAACAATATTAAAGTAGCCTGTTAAGATATAACTTTCAGTTCCAAAAGCTCCAGTTTCAACACATCCACTAGCTCCTCCTCTTCTAGCATCAATAAGAGATTTTCCTTGTCTTAATAATTCTAGGACAATTGCTTCAGTATTAAAAATGGAAGGTTGTCCATATCCAGTTTTGATTATTCTTAAAGCTCTCTTAATTAACCTATTAGGATTCTTTTTGCTCAATTGAACCATAGAGCTTGGTTGTAGTAATCTCATTTCTTCAATGACATCGAGTAGAAGATAGGAAACATCATTGGTTGCATCAGAGCCATCATCTTTTACACCCCCAATATTTATCGTACAGAAATCAGTATAGGTCGCACTCTCCTGCGCAGTGATACCAACTTTCGGTGGCGCAGGTTGATTATTGAACTTAATCCAAAAGGATTGTAATAATTCTTTTGCTTTTTCTTGTGATAATGATCCTCCTTTCAATTCTCTTTTATAGAAAGGATTTAGATGCTGATCCAATCTACCTGGATTAAAAGAATCCCATGTATTAAGTTCAATTGTTACTCCTAGATGCACAAACCAATAATATTGCAGGGCTTCCCAAAATGTGCGTGGTGCATATCTTGGAACATGTTTACATATATCTGCCATTTTTGTAAATTCATTTTTACGATTTACATCAACTTCATTTTGAGCAGCTTCGTGTAGTAATTTATTATAACGATCAGCAAACAAAATTAAGGCATCAGCTGCAATATTCATAGCTTTCAGCTCTTCTAATTTATCAAGAGCTTCCTGATCATTATAAAAATCCAAATTATCTATAGATTCTTGTATATCCTTTTTTATATCAGTTAGTCCCTTTTGGTAAATTTTATCCCCGAGAACAGTATGCCCTGGAGCTCGTTGTTCCTGAAATTCTGTAAAAACACCTGCTTCATATGCACTTTTCCACTCTTGTGACATTAATTTGAATATTCTTTCACGAATAGAACGATTAGTCCAGAATGGTCGAATGTTATCCCTATAAATATCTCTTGTTTCTTTACTTACATTAAAAGATATTTTTTCACGAGAATCCAAGATGTTAAGGTCTTCTGGAGTATGAATACAAAGTTCAGGGAACGTCGGAGTAGCTTTGGGTTCAGCTCCTTTTTCCCCTACAATTAATTCTCCTTCATTTAAACAAAGAGATTTATTTTCTAAAACATACTTAAAAGCTAATGCACGTCTTACGGGGATAGAAATACCTTTAGATTGTTCACTTTTATAATATTTTGTCATTAATAATGCTCTTTCAGGATCTAAAGTAGGAATTGCATTTATGCTCTGTTCACGTAACCGAGAAATTCTGGGTGATAATTTAGTCAATATTTATCCTCCTATTTTTACATTCATCCCTATGTCTTTGAATCTATCAAATAAAACCTGCATTTCTTCATCTGAAGGAGGTTCAAGATCTTCTAGATTGTAATTTAGACCTAACTTTAGGTATTTTGCTTTTGCTATGTTATGGTAGGGTAACAAGTGAATTTCATTTATTGTAGAGCGTTCTTGTAACCACTTACATAGTAGGTTGATATTCGACGAAGTATCAGTAATACCATAAATTACAGGAAATCGAATAATAATATTATGGGTTTGATTATCGAGGGTTTCAATATTATTTATTATTTGAGTATTAGAGACACCAGTATATTTTCTATGTTCTTCGTTTTTAATAAATTTAATATCATAGAGAAAAAGATCTACATCTTCTTTGATCATCTCTATTATATCCCACGAAGCGTAACCACTTGTGTCTAGAGTAGTGGAAGCCTCCATACTCAACTTCCATTTTTTGAGTAATGAAGAAAGAAATTCAGGTTGTATCAAAGGTTCCCCTCCAGAAACGGTTATCCCCCCCTTTGATTCCTCATAAAAAATCCAATCTTTCTTAATTTCGGTCAAAACATCATCATCAGTCACTACTCTCCCAATGGTATCATGTGGTGAATTTAGAGATCTATAATTCCAATCTATTCCTTTAATACGTTCTGGTTGTGGATTTATTCCCTCTGGGTTGTGACACCACCAACATTTCAACGGGCAACCTTTCAAAAAAATAGTAGTTCTAATACCTGGACCATCATGAAGAGCATACTTTTTGATATCAAAAATCGTTCCTTTAATACTCTTCAAATTTACCTTATCCTTTGAATAATTGAAAGAGATGTATTTTAAAAAATAGCATGGGTCGATGATTTGAGAGATTATAAACTGAAAAAGAAGAATTTCAGTTTATTTGTTATTTAAAAAGCATATAAATAAAATTTATCAATGATTTTTGGCTCTTTTAAATCTCTAAGTTTTGATTCATCTACTTTAATTTCATCCATCCATGGTTTGAAGATACTTGTTAATTTCTCTACTGCTATTTTTAACATTCCTTGTGGCTGTTCAAAAGTTCCTTCTTCTATTTCTTTCTTAATCTTTTTCATTAAAAAGTTCCAAATTCATTGTTAAATGATTTTATTTCTGAAATTGTAACCTCTTTATGTTCATTATTCATTTCAATTTGTTTTCTCAATGCCTTGAAACTTTTCTTAATATTCAAAGCCGTGTGTGACCGTGAAGCCGTGTTTCACCTTTTTTTTCTGAACGGATTCGATGAGAATTACTTTAATCTTTTCAAGGAAATGAATTCGTTCAAACTTGCAGGTTAAACAAGGAATTCTAACGGTATTTTCCGAAACCATTTGGTCTAACTGACTGTTGTTTAATACTAGTCTATTTAAG
>SDBT01009812.1_pt1 | contig 15493 bp, 15 predicted proteins | sample 2277101 | NCBI WGS metagenome assembly SDBT01 (sample SAMN10404973, study PRJNA504765) | marine sediment metagenome | isolation source: marine sediment core GS10_PC15, 103 cmbsf | place: Arctic Ocean: Southern Knipovich Ridge | collected 2010 | reverse complement strand
CGCCCCAACTCCCGAGCCTGTATCCGAGAGAAAGAACGTCTTGAAGGCACCCAAAGCGAGGGCGACAAACTCCTCGGTCGCAAACTTCGCAAACTCCATAGCATCCTCGGCACCGTTGACCGCGAGGCCGTAGGTTCCGTAGCCTGCGTAGGAATGTGGAATATCGTTGAGATCGAGGAGGTTTTCTATGACGCGATCGAGTGTCATGGCTTGAACCCCCAGGCGTGGATCTTGTCTGCAGGTCCTCCGGAGAACGTAAACTGCACACGCTCGAAGTGCCCCTTCGGGAACCAGCGATTCACGGAAGCTCTCTGGCGCTGATACGGCAGCGAGTACAGGTCGACCCGATGGCCGTCTCGAGTCATGCGGACCGTCGGAGATCCGGTATAAGTGATCGCCCACATCCGGCCGGTCTTCCGGACCGCATCGAACAGGAAATCCTTCGTCGTGTAGATGAACTCCTGGAGCTTCGTATCAAACGTAAAGAAGTCTCCATTCTCGAAGTCCATGCCGATCCCTTGGTCGATACAGTAGTACTGCCCGTCCCAGCTCGAGCGGAGATCTCCGACCAACGGAAACAGATCGCCTATCTTTGTCGAGACGAGCGTTTCCTTGCGGCCGTCGTACTCGTAGATCCCGTCGTCGTTGACGTAGAGGACCGTGCCCATGAGCGATCGGAAGGTGAGGAAGTCCGTGGGCCCCATCTTCACCGGAGTCTCGCGCTTCATGAGCTCCTCTTTGAGCTGGCCTATGATGTTAAAGATGCCGCCGATCTCCTGTGGAGCGTTCCACCATGCGATCGCCAGATCCTCGCGGGCCGCTGCGAGCCCTGTGACCGCGGCCGGCAGCTGCCACACCTGGTCTGGATGGAAACCGAAGTGCTGATCCCCTACGTTCGAGAAGTACACCTTACTTCCCACGACTGCGTACAGCCTCGAGTTGTGCCAGTAGAGATAGTCCACGTTGGTAGGCGGCACACTGTTCTCGAAGCTCTCGTAAATCCCTTGCGTCGGATCCAGCTCGAGAGTCGCGAAGATCTGCTGCGTTTCGGCAGAGCTGATGTCACCAACCAGGCAGTATTCGATCTGATAATTCGGCCCGCCTCGAGCGTAGATCCTGACACTGTCTACTCGAGCGGGGATCGTCTGTCCGGCCCAGCTGACCGTGATGATGTCGTCGTCCACTGCCACGACGGTCGCCGAAGTGCTCCCGATGCCTTCCTCGCTACCGTTCTCGAAGGTCAGTATGAACTCATAGGTACCTGCAACAACGGATCCGCCGACGCCGGCAGCCGTCAAGACGGGGACCTCCGGCTGGGGGACTCCCAGGAGCTCTCCGTTCCGAATGATGTCTCCGTCAACGATCGAAAAAGTGTTTCCCTGCCAGGTGACAGGCATCCCGTAGGATGGATCGAAATCTTTGAGGAGCGCGATGCCGTCGGTGAGATCGCAGTTATGACAGCGGACGGCTTCAGTGTCGCCGATGTTCGTTGCGGGTTCGCCGATGTTGAGGCCGTGGAACTCTTTCCAGATGGGAGCCCGTTCTTTAGCCATTATTGCGGACTCCTTGGCTTAACCTCCTTGTAGCGGCCGGACCAGATGTCTTCGACGCCGCGCTCCTCGGGAGTGCTTAGGTACGGCCCGTGTTCCCCCATCGGGAGACACTTGTAGATGTCAGGCAGAGAGTGAGGATTGCCGCCCCAATACTCGACGAGGTCCCCGTAAATCTTTTGCAGGGCCTCTTGTCGAGAGATCCCTGCAAGTTGGTGATTCTTCTCAAAGGTCGTTGTCGGTTGCGGATGGAGAAGTCGGAAGCAGTTATCTCTATCCTCTCCGTCCAGCAGTCTCCATTTCAACTCAATGAGAAAACTAATGATCCCCCAGCAGGCAAACTCGTCTGAATCCCAATCTGCTTTTTCATGCCAGGCGTGATTAAAGGCGACCCGATCCGTACAGTAGCATTTATGGCCTCGCTCGTAGATAGAATAGGCAAAGTCTACGTCCTCAAGCTCGCGCCCAATGTAACCGTAGGTCTCCCCGAGGAATGGGTCCCATTTAGCGCCGACGTTTCGATCATAGAGGCAACCGGCACCGGCAGTCCGTGTCCCATCACTGGTAACACCCAGCGACTTGAACGCCTTCTCACAGGTTATGTGCATACCGTTCCAATGTTCGGCAGCGGTTACGGCTCCGGCCTGGTACTCGTCCATAATATCCAGAAGGATCGGAAGCCACTCGTCCTGCTCGATCACCGAATCAACATCCATGAAATAGACATAACGAGTCTCGGCAATATCCATCCATTTCTGTCGGCACTCGGAGACGTTGAGGTCCGGCTCGTGAGCTATGACTACAGGTACGTCGGCCGGTGTGTGTGCCGCGATTGCCGGCAAGGTAGTCTTTTCCAGGAACCGTGATCTTCTGACGCACGGTATTATGATCGTGGTATCCATGTCTATCCCTTTATCGTTACGCTGGCAATACGGATATTTGTGTTTTTGTCTGTGCTGCTAACGTAACTTGCGGGATCAATGGCTACGTCCATTCTCAGTAAGACTTGGATTGATACTCCCGCAGGCAGATCGCTTTTCTTGATCCCGAGATCCACCAGTATCGTGCCGTTGAACGTGATGCTCGCAGTCGGAATCGTTATCAGAGTACCCCGAGCCACTACATTCGCCCACATTGTAGCAAGGCTCTGGTCCTGATAATTAGTCACTGGCTGGATACCGATTATCAGGTCTGCCGCAGACCAAACCAGTGTAACTTTAGCCGGGTTCTGAAACACAATCTCGGCGAAGAGATCGTCACTGTCGTCGAAGTTGGTAGCAGCGACATAGTAAACCGCGATTCCGTAACCGACCTTACAGTTATAGCCGGCAGTATAATGTTGCCAACCTTCGTCTTTCCCGACAGTTCTACCGTCACACCATGCAGCACCAGCACTCCCCGCTAAATAGTTATCAGGATCGTAGAGAGGCGATCCCTGGAAGAAAGCCTTTGCTTCCGCGAAAGCTATAGCGGCGAGAACATCACTACCCCCTTGCCACTTCATCGACTGCGCCAGAGCACAAACCTCACTCGTATCAGGAGTAAACTCATCCGTCTTACAGACTCGGTTTCCGGTTGAAAGCCCCGTCGCATCGTCGGCGCAAGTCAATGTTAATTCCGACGGCGTTCCATCCCAATCGATCTTTATCGTTACAGACACCACTCCGCTGGACCAGGCAGGCTCACCACCGCTACCCACATCCGTCTCACCGCTCAAGGTCGCTACCGACGAGGTAATTACGCACGGTTCATCGTAGGTCGTTAGAGGACTACCGCCCTGCATGGCCGTAATCTCAGCATCGAAGTTCGTGTTGTCTTTAATCAATGCGGTCAGATTTACCGGGTCCCAAATGTTCGTGAAGACAAATGTCACCGGGACCTCGGTGAGCGTCACAGTATCCGTCAGTGTCGGGTGATCCACACACGCAGCAGTTATCAGCACGTCGCCGCTGGCGTCCTTGAGGTATATGTCGGTAGAGAACGATCCGTTCGTCACGGCCAGGGTCACACTCGAAGCATAGGACGATCCATCGACAGAGATCAACGGAGTACCTGTTCCACTTGGAGTCAGGGTTATGTTGCCGTCCCACTGGCTCAGGGCGGCGCCGTCGCCGTTCCTCATCTGAACGGTAATGTGCTCGTACTTCGTCTCGTTGACATACGCACCGGCTCCGGTATCGGAGACAACCACTTCAGCGGTCGCATCGAGACCAACGGTCGTCGAGCCGGTAATGGTCGGATCACTCGTGAGCTTAACGGTTATCGTCAGCGGATCCGGGAGTGTCCCCGTTCCGAACCAGACGAGATCAACGTAGTAGGTCCCGCCGCCCGCGATTGAAGCCGCCACCGAGGTCGCCGCGTCTGTCCTCTGGCAGGTCCCCGCAAGCAAATCGATACCCTCAGAAACCGTCTCTATCAAGATGTTTGTTGTCGCCGGATAGACCCGATCCCCACCAGCGTCTCTCGGAATGATCGAGACCCTCATCACTTCACCCGGGAAGTAGTCCGACAAGTTGACGCTGACATCAAAGTAGCTTATGACATCAGAGGATTGCTCGTAGGCTCCGGAGGCCGTGTTCGCGCCAGCAACAATCGTGATCTCCTCGTCGGCAGGTATCGCCCAATCGGTAATCGGCCTCCAGGCTACAGTGACCTTCTCGCCAACGAGAAAGCCGTTGACTTCCTCACCGCTGTCATTCCAATCGCCGGCATTAGCTTTCCACTTAGCGCCGCCATCGATCGCGCCTTGAGGAGATACGTTGCCCACCAGGTACCCGGCCCCATCATTCCACCAGGGCGGCCAGGGATACGGATCTGTTGGATCCGGAGTCGGGCTCTCATCGGCCGGATCGTAGACGTAGATGACGTGCTCGTCGGTGTTGCCGTTGGCATCGGTGACGCGGATCGTATCGGATACAGCCGAAACGCTTCCGCCGCGGAAACGGTTATATCCATCTGTGTCACCCTCGTACTCAAAGAGCTCCCCGCCGCTGTTGTTCGTAACGATCTCCCAATCGTACGGACCGAGACCGCCGTAAACCTTGAGGATGATCTCCGCGTTTATGGGGCAATTCTCATACCCGTAGATCTCCGGCTGTGTCACCGTCGGCGCGGATGTAACTGCGATCCCATGAGTGTCTGTATTGCCGTCTGCATCGGTCGCTGTGATCGTGTCGCTCACTCCACTCGTGATACCCGCAGTGTACTCCGCGACCCTCGAGGCCCCGCCAGCACCGTAGACGCTCTCGAACTGCTCGGCCAGGGCAACAACCGCCGGATCTGTTGAGGCCGCTCCGAGAACAATGGCCGCTCCGGACTGATCGTCCGAGATCGTCCAAGCTACCGGGCTTGCCCCACCGACGCACTGCAGCACGACCTTCGTCTCTACAACGGCAGAGGTAGCGCCGTGGATCAACGGAGACGTCGCTATCACGCTCGAGGCCTGAACATCGATGTCGTGGAGATCTATCGCGCCGCCGGTCTCTGTGACCCTGATCGTATCTCTGCCTACGGTTGCGCCTGGCGTGTAGCTCATGTTCGTACCGGATCCAGCTACAAACGAGGATCCACTAAGGTTGATGTGTATCGCCCAGGTGTACGGAGTCGCTCCGCCGGTGGCCTCGAGGTTTATGTCCGGGCCCGACACGACCGCTGTCGTGGGTCCGTAGATCACGACGTCCGGAGCTGTACTCGAGACTGCAATCTGACAGGTTGCCGTGAGGCCGTTCGCATCCGTAACCCTGATTATGTCGGCTGACTCTACGGCGCCAGCAGCGTAGAGTACCCGCGTCGTGTCTGTCTGCGCCGTGAGCGATCCGCCGCTGTTGTTGTCGTCAAAGGCCCAGGTGTAGGGTGCGACTCCACCGATCGCTTCGACCCAAAGCATCGCTTCGGTCGACGGTCTTATCATTCCCGGATACATGATCGTCAGGAGCCCGGCAACCGCTGGGGTACTGGTGACTGCCGGAGTATCTCCGCCTTCGTAGCCTTCGTCGGTTTCACTGTTGACTTCGGCTGCAGCATTGGCAGCAGCATTGAGGATCTGAGCGATGAAGTCTTCTCGGTCGGTTATGTATCCGCCGGCAAGGAGAGCGTCTGCAGCTGAGTAGAGCATAGTGATCGCATCAGCTCGAGCTTCGGCCAGGGCGGCCTCCACTTCGTCCGCTGTGTACTGACCGAGGCTGTCCAGGATGGGAAAATCCTCAGCGCATATCTGCTTCCGGACGCCCTTCGTCCCAAAGCCTTCCATCCTCTCGGCCATGCCGAGCCCGAGCTCGAGATCCTCTATCCCTGCAAGACCTTTCAGTACTCCCATGAGGTCCCCTTATGCCGTCAACGCGGCGATCTGCTGATTCACCAGGCTGACGATCGTCATTACTTCGGCAAGACCGGCTTCCACGTTCTCCGCGGTAAAGAGTCCGCCACTGTCGCGGATCGGAACGTGAGCAGCATAGAGCTCCGTACACTGTTGAAACTGTGACGGGCCCGTCTGCCGCGTAAATGAGCCGGTACCGAACTGGATGTCTTCCTTCGCTACTCTGGACTTGATTACCTCTATTGGCATTTTTCTACTCCCACGGGGCCACGGATCTACGCTGCCTCACGATCGGCTGACCCCTGTTGGCCTTCCGATCGTCCTCGAACAACTCCCTGAAGTACTTCGACAGGTTCCCGTTCATCGTCTCGCCCGGCCGGTCGAAGCATTTGTGTAGCGCATAATTCACCAGCGCCATGTGATTCGCTTCTCGGATCTCCGGCTCGTCGCCATCGTTCACCATGACGCGAGGCCGCTTTACGATCTCGAGGTATAGAGCATCGACGCTCGCTGCACGTTCGTAGATCCCTACGATCTGACCGAACTGGCTCCCGTCGATCGATGATATGTCCTCGTCTGTGATCCCGATCGGGATCCCCCTGACGCTATTGCCATCGAGCCATACGAGCTCGCCGATCCCCAGGAGCTCCGCAGAGAGATCTTCTTGTGCGATGGTGACTGCATCGCTGGTCGGGATCCGGAACAGGCTCATGTAGTCCCTGATTCCCATGTACGGCGGATTCGCAACGAGGGCCTCGAAGTAATGGCTCGGAACGCTGGTTGTATCGTCTTCCCAGCCAACGCCTTCGTCCTCGTCCAGCTGGGCTCGGGTTATCGGATCGAGCGGATGTTCATCGCTACCGTCCCAAAACTTCGCGGAAATGATCTCGAGTCCGTTCGCGGGCACCGGAAAGACATTCCCGTAGAGGCCGATCGTGTAGCTCACGAGAAGCCTGAGCTGCCAGGCCTTCTTGTTGAACTCCTCACAGCCGTCGTTGATGTAACCGTTGATCTCGGTGCGCGTCCACTGACGCGGATTAGGCTCCTCCTGGAGCCGCGAGATCACCTTCGCGAAAATCTGCCCGCGATTCATGGCTATCTCGTGTAAGAGGCAAGGTTCTTGGTACCGCTCGCGCAGATCGCATTAACGGCCTTGTTCACCAGCGCCGATAACGGACCGCTTGAGTCTATGACGAACGGGGGGCCCAACGGCTTGAGAACGATGCCGCTGTTAAGAACTGCATCCGCGCCGAAATTGATCGATATATTTTCGTTTGATGCGTTACACAACACCAACAGCGAGCGTGACGGATCCGCCGCCAGGACTTCCGTTGTGACTGCATCTATAGACTTCACTGCTGCTGCCATCTTCTTCTCCTCCTGCCTTCGGGTAAGAGGCTGGGGGAGCGTGGTGGCTCCCCCGCCCCGTAAAACACACTACGAGAGACTACGAACGATTCGAGTCTACCCTTCCGTCCGCGCCCCGGACCTGACGGTTGCTGATCTGCGAGTGAGGAATGAAGAACAGATCGACAAAGCCTGCAACCGCTACAGAATCTCCGGCACCGTCAGTAACCTCGGAGAGCTTCACCTGGATTACTGTCGGGCTTCCGGCCGCAACTTCTGCAGCCAGAATGACCGGATCCGTGAGATTCGCGTCCGCGTTCTCAGATGCTTCTTCAATCGCGGCCGTATATCCGCTTCCGCCGTCGTCCCACCGTGCGAAAGCGTCCGGATCCGAAGGATACCCCAGCTCGACTCGGATTGCTCCGCCACTGACCGACGTGACGGTGTCCAGGTCGACAACGGAGCCGAGGACTGTTATGCCGCCGGCGGGTATCTTCCCGAAATACTGGATCGCAGACATCTTGCGAGTTAACGTCTGCGCGGCGATCCTCATCCGGGCACAGTGAACAACGTGCCCGACCAACTCCGGGAGAGCCTCGTACGCCCTGCCACTTGAATCAATGTACTGATCCATAGGTTCTCCTTTAGTCGGCTACCCCGGCTGTATACCAGGTGAAGACGCCGTGATCCCTATCCGTATCATCGAAATCGAACAAGAGCTTCTCGATGTTACGGATCTCATCTATGCTGAACCCGTGCCTGTGCTTGTAGTCGTCCAGGTCCTCTGAGTATTCCGTCATTTGGCCCCAAACAACTGCGGCCGACTGCGCGCCCAGGATGAGATTCTGAGCGACGTCGATCCCTGCAGCACCAACACCCTCGAGTATCGGCAAGTACTCGTACTCATAGAGCACGATATTGTCGATCATGCCGAGCGCTCCCGTGAACATGGGGTTGTTCTTTCCGCGAGTAGCAGCTTCCAACTGGATAGCTGACCACCCGTGGACTCCCGTGTCATTCTTGAGATCACGCACGGCGTAAGTGTCCAGAATCGCGATAAAGAGCTCATCACCGTTCTTCATCTTGGCTGGACGAATACGAGGATTGACCGCCTTTTTAAGCAGTCTCTTGACGCGACGCAGTCCGGCCGCCGTGCAAGTGTCGTCGGTACCATCCACGTCAGCCAGCAACGTGTTGGTCGTGCTGTTCCCGTAGAGGATGCGATCCGTCCCGGCCGGCGTACTCACCATCGCCGTTGTGATGTCCCGGTCCATTTCCTCCTGAGCAAGGTCCTGAAGGGCGCCCCGTGCCTGATTTCTCAGGTCGATCGCGGTCCGCTTCTGTGCCATCTTGCCTTTTCGGGCAGTACCCCAGCGCACCTCATCGACCGTGATACGCTGGTCCTTGAAGACCATTTCTTCCTCGTTACCCTTGAGGGTATCGTCGCCTTCGGTTCTGGACGTTCCCTTGAGCTTCGCACGAATGGTAATCTGTATGGAATCACCAGGCGCTTTCTGGAGCTCCTTCTTCACCTGAATAACGGCGTTGTCGGAGGTTCCGAAGAACTTAGACCAGAAGGCTGCACGAATGTACTGCGTCCACATTTTCTTTGCGTATTGCCGTACATTCATGTTGTGCGTCTGCTCTATCGTCCAAGTCGCCACGAGCTAAACACACTCCTTGAAGTTACATAGGAAACGCTTGTTCGAGGTCGATATCTCCGTCGTCGTCGGCGTTGCCGTCAGGACCTTTACCGCCAGGTGCGCCACGCAGAGTCTCGTCACCACCGGAGTCGTCGGATCCTTTGTCGTCGTCCTTCTTCTTTCCGGAAGATTTCTTCCGGCGATCCTTCCACTGCTCCTCGGTAGTTTTGAGTCCCAGCTTCTTGAGGACGGGAGCAACGTGCTCCCATTTCTCGGCGTCGAGCTCATCGACGCGAGGTGGAGTTTTCCCCTGTAAGTCCCGGGCAAAATTATACAGCCGGCCCGCAGGGTTCTTGTCGGACAAAATGCTCGCGATTGTTTGCTTGGCCGCTTTGTCGCCCTTCTCGGCCATCTCGTACAAATTGTCCAGAACGCCAGATTCCGTGACGATCTCATCGTAGTCCGCATACTGCTCTCGAGCTTCCTTTTGGGACATACGAAGCGTGAGCTTCGAGACGCTGGTCTCGAGCTCCGCGTTTTGGGATGCTGCAACCTTGCCAGCCTCCTCCTTAACAGCGGCACGAAACTCTTTATTCGTGCCCTGGAAAGGTTCGTCGTCGTCTGCGCTCTCCTCCTCCTCCTGCTGCTTCTCTGCTTCGGCAGTCTTGTCCTTCTCGACAGCAGAAAGGCGACCGGATAACTCTCCCAACTTCTCACGGGTCTCGTTCCGATCCTTGACCACTTCAGCGAAGCGGCTGTAGGGGACCGTCTCGGGTGGTTTGGTATCTCCGTCTTTCTTGGAGTCCTTTCCATCCTTCTCGTCTTCCCCTTCCTTCCCCGACTCGGCGGATTCATCCGAAGACTTCCCTTCGGAATCATCGCCCTCTTTTTTGCCGCCGCCTTCACCCTCCGCGGCATCATCCGAGGTATCATCGGAAGACTTGGACGAGTCGTCCTCCGCGCCCTTCTTTTCATCGTCCGTTGGGGCCTGCTCCCCGAAATCCTCTACCGGCGCGAACGTCTCGCCTTCGAGGATCTCCTCGAGCTCGGAACCCTCAGACTCAGAGGACTTGCCCTTACCCTGCTCGTCCTCCTTGCCCGTCTTTTCTTCGTCGCCCATCACGCCCTCCTTACGGTGGAGACACCTGTGTCAGGACTCTTACGGCCGCCCTGGTTGGCCGAGTTACTTCTTCTTCTGCGATCCACTTGCTTTCTCCGGTTTCGGTTTCGGCTGACCTTCGATCCACGTCTTGATACTCGCGACGCCACTGGTGAGAGCCTGGAGCTGCGTCAAGATCAAGGACGTCGATACTTGCTCGTTTTCTGTCTTCGCCTTCAGGAGTCCAGCGTTCGCGAGGACCTCCTGGATTGTTGCTTCGTCGAGTCCACCTTGCGCCATCGCACGTCGAGCCTCGGCCATGAGCTTCTGTACCTTTGCCTGTTGCTCGGGAGTCGGCTGCGCCGCGGCCTTCCGTCGCTCCCTCATCGCCTTGATGTATTTCGCCTTGAAACGGAGCTGACTGTTTTCGATCCACATTTCCTCCGGGAAGGCTCCCGGGCCGAGCGTCTTGGCGATGTTCGCCATCCGATCCATTTCGCGCTCCCGTGCGTCCTTCGTTGCCGGGATCGCGACGTGCTTGAGATCGAACCGATCCTCCGATCCGCGTAGATCCAGCTGACCGCCGTCCTGGTTGAGCTCAATGTATTGCGGAGCGTCTTCCTCGTTCGTGATCCGGATAACCATTTCCTCGGTGTAGTACGCTTCGATGAACTCCTTCATGTACCGGCCGAGCTGGTCCCAGGTCCGCTTCACGTTCCGGAAAGAGCGGTAGAGAATGTTCGAGGATGCCTGGGTCCGCTTGCCGATCGCAGTACCGCTTCGAGCATTCGTCTGCTGGCCCATGAACTCCTGATTCACGCCAGATACTTCCCGGAGACGGTTGACCGCATCGACGAAGATTGCGTACTGCTGCGCGGTAAACTCTCCGCCCCGAACGATCATGAAGTTTTCACCGATCTTCGCGTCGGCGCTTAATGCGATTAGTCCGTCCGGCTGCGCGGCCTGCTCTCGCAGTGTCTCCTCGTCCTTGACTGTTCCCTCGGCATAAATGACCTGACAGACATCCAGCAAGAACTCGGCCTTGCTATAGCGCTTGTTCGCGACGTCCTGGAGGTCTATCATCGCCTTGACCAGGCCGTACGGTTTCATGTTGTGGTCGACCTTCACGGTGTAGGGAATGAACGGAAGTATATTGACCTTCAGCGGGCTCGCCTTATCGAGTATCAAGGCCTTCTTGGAGAACAGAGCGAACCGAACATCGCCGTCCGGTTTATCGGGTGTACCCTTGCCATCGAAGTACCACATTTCCACGATACGGATCCGCTTGTTTCTCTTGTCGACGTACTGAGGTTTGGCGGAAGCATCTGCTGACAACTCGTAGTCCTGCGTCGATCGGATAATGCCCTCACTGCCGACATCGTCGGGCGTCTGAGCCTCGTCGTACTGTTCCTTCAGGAGCGCGGCAGCTTTCGGCCATTTCTTGAGCGCCCAATTCAACGGTACCCATTTCGCTCGTTCGATGTGCTTCATATCGCTCAGGAGATACTTGTCCTGGGCGTAGGCGTCCCACCAGATCTCTTTCCAGGGAGCGTAGAGCAGCTTGATCGTTTCTTTGTTATCAACGGCGATTTCAACCCAACCGCGGCCGACAACGAGTCCGTCTTCCTTCACGTCGTCCATAGCATATTCGATGCCGCTCTTATCCTTGGCGTACTCGAATAATCCGGTATACGCCTGAGCAGCTATCTCCTCCTCCTCGCCGATTCCGCTGAGGCCCGGTATCGGGATGATTTGCCAATCGAAGTCGAGATCCAGTGCGCTTCCGAGCACTCGGTCGACAACAGGCGCGATCTCGTTTACGACAACCGGAGCCCGCTTCTTATCCTTGAGATCTAACAGTTCCTCCTCAGTCCGCTGCTCACCGTGGTAGTACTTCTCGTGGACCGTCGCGACGTTCTTCCGCCAGGGACCTTGATCCTTGAGATCTCCCTCGAACAGCTCGCACAGATACGCCCGCTTTTTGTCGAGCAGCTGCGCCTCTTTCGTTATCGATTCACTCGGGTCGTATGCCATCAGTTTGTCTTCCAGGAGGAGCCGGGCCTAACACGGCGTCGACGCCGGCGATAGTCGTCCGACCGGGTACGTTCGCCGCGCCGAGTTTCCTCCGCGCCGAAGGGTAAATTGTGTCCCATGAGTCCGTACCGGCAACCGTCGTACGCATGATCCTCAGAGGCGCTATCAACGTCCTCCACGTTCTTCTCGTTCAGAAGCAGGAGCGGGAAAGTCCGGATGAAGCCACGGCAAGTCTCGAATACTCGAAAATACGGCTCTCCGTGGTCGTCGAGCTTGAGCAGCTCGTGAAACCGCAGCTTCCCCGCTTCCCTATCTCGATTGCCTTTGATGAGGCCATTAAGGCCTCCGCGGGCCAGGTCGGCCGCAATCGAGCTCGGTAATCCTTCTCGTTTCCAGATGTCCGGAGGCGCGATTCGTTTTCTGACGTTCCAGGTCGATCCTTCCTTGTCGGACCGCGCTCTTTTCCCGACGTCGACGGCATCCATCTTGATTCCCTTGTTCGCGCCTTCCGGATTCTCATCTTCCTCGAGCTGGCACCCGTACCACTCCCGGATCAGATACGGACGGTCGTCATAATTCCACGCGATCCATCCGAGCCAAAACGGCCGCTGATAACCCCAATCGAGACACATTTCGATCCGCCACGACGGAGGAATTGGAAACGGGTGTACGACGTGGATCGTTGAGTCCCATTCTGGAAATGCAGCGCCTTCACAGATGTCCCAATCGCCCTCGAGGAGTTTTTTCCGTTCGTCCGGCCGCATGGACTTGAGTTTGACGATATACGTCGGGTCCTTCCGCATGAGCGCCTGGTTATCGTAGATCGTCGCCGGTATGAAGCATCGCGTAGTCGTCGCGCCGATGTCATTCGTCCGCGCAAACACGGTATTCGGCGCAGCGGGATCCACAAAGCGCCTTTTCACCCATGCGTGACCGATATTGCCCGGGTTCGATGCGGAACGGACCTGCCGCGGCACTGACGGATCGATCGCGCTCGAGCGATTTCGGGAAATCAGGTATGTGTACTGGTCCTCGAGGAAATGGGTCAGTTCATCGAAGCCGATCCAGGCGAATTCCGCCGTATTGTACTCATACTGGTCTCCTGGGTTCTTCATGGCCCGAAACAGCAGGCGCGACCCGTTTACGAAGTGCCAGATATGGCTGGAGGCGTTGTATTTGCCCACGGAGGCCGGGAATTCTTGTCTGGAGACCTTGATGTGATACATCTCCTGCTCAGGGAAGGTCCGGCGGAAAAGAACGGCATCGACGTTCGGATGGCGCAGACAAAACATCAGGGCGTCGTAGAGCAGCGCATAGGACTTCCCGCCCCCTGCGGCTCCGCCATAAAATACCTCGTCCGCCGGACAGGAATGAAATCTATCCTGCTTTGGTTGCGGTGTGTACTTGATGTCGACTTCGAGCGTCCGGGGCATTATTTTTGTCTCTCGCTGTTCAGGAACTTCTCCAGATCGTCCAGCCTCACCTTTGTCCCGCTGAGGCCTCGGTGTATCGCCATCGATCTCAGCTTGTCGAAGGGGATCATCGCTACCAGATCCAGAAGGGCCTCGTGCCGCACCCACAGGCAGTCCGGCTCGTGAACGATCTCTCCACCCGGCATCACCGTTACACTACAGCTTCCCAGGCACGCAACTTGGCTTTTTCCGTCTCCGTTGGTCATGTCGCCTCCTTCACATACCGTTTCTCGAGTACCCGGCCGAGCCAGAGTGCATCCTTCTCGCGGCGCAGCCGCTTTCGCGATTTTTTCGCACCGTTCTCGTCCTCTGTCTTACGGGCTCCCATGCGGACTGCCCGCGTGATGCCATTCACCCTCCGGACTTCCGGATATGACTGCTCGGAGAATATCGCTCCCTTGACGTTCGCGGGCCGTTTGTCTTTCCGCGATAGAGACTTCCGCAGCGTCTTCATCCAACTCATATCACGACTCCCACGGCCAACGACCGAAATGATGGTGACAGGACCATACGACTACGGACACGCATACGAGAAACAGCAGCCACGTTACCCACGGTGGCATCATTCACAGGGATTCTCCGCACACGTTGGCTATAAATGCTTTCGGGACCATGTTATACGGTTTAAGGGTGGTTGAACGGTGGTCGCGGACGATTCTGTAGTACCACAGGGGAAGCTCACGGCACGAACGACGCGGTACGGCACATTCCGGCCCAGGATGCAATAATCGGCCTTTTTCTGCAATTCCACCCCCGTATCGCGGAATCATAGGGCCTCCTTGACAATTATCGGGGAATTACTGCCTTCAGGACCCATGAAGCCCTGGTACGGACTACGGAACGAAACGGCGCTATACGGCGCAACGGATTTCCGGTCGCGATGAGAGAATTGTACGGCAGGATGCAATTCTATAACCGGAGGCCGCCGGGGCCCCATCCCCCCACCTTCTTTATGTCGCGGGCCTCCGTTTTCCATCAGAACAGTTCCTTCGCTTCCGCTGCTGCCGCCGCTGCCGTCTCGTCCAGATCGCCGGGGGCTGCCTCGCTCGGCGTTGACGCCGGTGGGGGCAAGGCCTCACTACCGCCTGTCGCCACTCGTCCACCCGCCTCGACACCACGGCCTTCGAGCACGGTCACTGCCTCGGCATCAATGACTCCGCCGCCCTGGTCGAAGCGATCGCCCGATGGTGCCGGCACTGAGCCCTGGACTATGATCGTGATACCGCCGCCGCCTGGCGTCATGCTGTCGGGGTCTTTACGGAATCGCACATCGTTCGCCCGGAGCATCGCTTCACTTGCCTTGACTGCAGCATTGAATCCTCGGACGTCCCGAGTGCGACTGACTCGGTCGAGGTTTTTCATGTGGTAAAGGGTCTTGTGGGCCCTGGCGTCACCCAGGCGCAACGACAAAGCGGAGTGGTTGTTGCAATAATACTTCAATCCCGAGCATGACCGCCCGGTCTTAGTGGCTGCCATGTCATCACTTAGGCCACGCTTCACTAAGCCGATGAACTTCGCTGCCTCTTGTGGTGTTATCGTTTCCGGTGGCCCTACTTCTCCTGGTGCTTTCGGCGTGACTTCCAAGCTATGATCTACCATCAGCGCTGCCCTCTGGTTTATGAAACTATACTCCCGGTTTGACAGGAGTTACGCAGGGACATTTCTGCCGCCCTATGACAGCACCGTCTAAGCTCCTGTCTGTCCAGTAGGTTACGCAGACCGAAAAAAGATTTGTTTTTCCCTTGACATCCTCTGCCGTTCAACCGATAATTTCCTGTAGACAAGGAGGTCGAACCGTGAGACGAAGTCGAACCGTGACCCATGCAGCACTTCACTCCACCCGAGCCCGGGCCTCAGTCCTTGTCGATGTACGCAGTCACCGTGCAGATCTCCGTGAGTCCACCCGGGCTCTCATTCCTCCACGAAAGGAGGCATACCATGGCACGCTTCGGCCGCTGTACGCCGTGCGGTACTGACTGGAGTTTCGGACGCTCCGTCAAGCTCGTCAATGCTCATTGTCCCGACTGTGGTGA
>SDBT01009811.1_pt1 | contig 15497 bp, 21 predicted proteins | sample 2277101 | NCBI WGS metagenome assembly SDBT01 (sample SAMN10404973, study PRJNA504765) | marine sediment metagenome | isolation source: marine sediment core GS10_PC15, 103 cmbsf | place: Arctic Ocean: Southern Knipovich Ridge | collected 2010 | reverse complement strand
CTCAAATTTTGCGTGAAGGCAAAAAAGGTGAAACCTGGGTACATGAGATTGGTAAAGAGTTTGGCGTTAAAGCCTCAATCGCTTTTGATGGTATGCATATTATTTTGAAATAATATTAAAGAAGATTGAGTTGATCTCGTAACGTACAAAGTTGGTCTTTAAAAATTGCAATAGTAGCTTCAACTGTTTGGATATTTTTAGCCATAATTCTTTTCGCTTCAGGACTTTTTATTGTTTTCTGTAAAGATTGTAGTTTTGATACATTCTCATAAAATTGAGGTATTTTGTCATTAATCGCTTTATTGATTACTGCTTTAAATTTATTAAGGACCGTATATCTATTTTTTCTGGTTAATCCACTAGTAGCTCCCATTGTTTGTAGGGCAACGTTATTGATTGCATCATATATTTGTTCTAGGATTTTTTTCTGGCATTGTAGAGTAGAGATGTCCTCTACAAATTCGAGTGTATTGAAACCTTGAAAGTTGATTTGTATATCCTGTGTAATTTGAGAAAAAGGGTATACGGAAGAAACAAGAGAAATAAGCCCAATAAATAAAATATTTTTTTTCATAGAATTACCTTTTATGTATTATTGATTAAGAGTTCTTATTTTCATAATTGATTCTACTTTAATCGCCTTTGATGAGGGGGAGATATGTCTCTAGGATTATAGCCTTGTGTTTCAAATTTTTCATTGAATCGATTAGGGCAATATTACCAGATTTCACATCTTGAAGTGCTTTATCTACACGGCATATTACTTCAGGGTTTTTAATTTTCTTTTTTATCAAAGTTACTTTGTTTATATTTTGATTTAAAAGTGGTAAAGCAACTTTTAATACTGAAGATGCGAAGATTCTTACTATTTCAATTAATTCTCTTACACTTTTCTTGTTAAATGAACTATCATGATTAGGATATTTTTTATAAAAATTATCATAAAGAGCTTTTTCTTGACCAATTAGATGTAATATTAATGAATCTGAATTATGTATTATTTTCATTACTTCATATGATAATTTTAAATCGTTAATATCTTCATTCAAGTTTAATGCAGGTACGACCTGATTATCTATTTCTTGGTTAAATGATGTTTGATTATTTGATAAGATATTTCCGTAAAGCATTAAAGAAATAAAACTTGTCAGCAAAATATTTTTTTTCATAGAATTACTTTTTGCATAAATAATTTAGAGAATTTAGAGAATTGTATGTTGCCGCTTGAGACATTGATTCAGCTTTATCCATTTCTTGTAGATATCGATCGTGGCTTTCAGTAAGTTGTAATAGTTGCTCAAGGTCGGTGTTCATTTGTTCTATGTTAGATACGAGTGGTTGTGTTGATGTGCATGGCAATTGGACCTTTTTATTTAATCTGTTAACAGCGCTATTTAGTGCTCTAATATGCCTTTGTAAGCAATTTCGATAGGTTATGAATGGCATACTTTTATATGAATTAACTCCTACCCCAATCCATTGTTGCACCGTAGAGTATTGCTTAAGCCATTCTTTATTTTTTCTTAAAACAGTTTTTTTCAATGCTGATTCTTGAGCTGATTCTTGTAATGTTAAAATTGATAAAGCATCTTTATGGTCATCAATTGCACGTTGATATCTTCTTTGGGCAGATTGATATGCTTTGCTTTGTTTGATATTGCTATTTGATATTTTGTACTGGCATCCTGATAGGAGTAATATTGAGAAAAGAGTAATAGTAGAATGTTTAATAACTTGTGAATCCATAAAAAGCCCCCTAAAAAACAAGTAACTAACTAGGTTTTACAATAATAGATTTTTAGTAAAAGTCAATAATCTGATTATTGATAGCAAAAAAATAACCCCGCTGATGCGGGGTTATTTTACATTCGTTGCCTGTTTATTATAATAGGCTAAGTGAAATCATTGATGCTTGGAAGGCAATTTCGTCTCGAATTGCTCGAGTTTGCAGTTCTTTTGCATAACGATCATGTTGTGTTACAGAATCGTGAAGTGCTTTAAGTTGGTTCATTTCTGCATTTAAATTCTTATCAATTGCGTGCACACATTCATCATCACTAAATCTACGTAATTTTCTTTTTGCTCGTTTTAGCTGTCTGATATTTCGGTTCACACGGCATACATACTTGGTAAAAGGTTCGATACCAACTTTCTTGTGCCATTCAATATTCTTTGAAAATACCTCATCCTGTATTTTCAAGTCCCTTTGATGCCTGTCTTTAATAAGAGACAAGCCTCGAGCTGTAGAATGATCCTCTAAAGCACGGTTCGCTGCATTACTTGCTTTGAGTATATACCGTTCTGCTTTAGGATTGATTACCATTGCTTTGGTGGGAGCCCAATCCATTTTTTTAGATGGCTTTTTATATAAGTTTACTGCTATTAAAGCAACAAATAATGATACTATAAATATAAAAAAGCTATTTTTGTTTTCCATCTTTTTTCTCCATTTTTTGAAATATTAAAAATAGTAATAGATTCCCCACGGCTGGATATATTCTTGTGTCACTACTACCGGTTTTGGATAATATCTTGGTGTACCATATGAGAAGCTAAAGTCATAATTTCTATCTGACGCATAACAAAGGTGACGATTTACACAGTATGGCTTGTATGAAGAATAACCGATCTCAAAACTTATTGATGGTTTTGCAGATGGTTGTGATTCTCTATACTGTTCATATTTTTTTAAGCGTTGATTGAGCTGTTCTTGGTAAGTATCTTTCTTATTTGCTATGCACACAACAAGTGCCGCGCATAAGATTCCTAAAAATATTGCAATGTGACTATTCTTATTTTCCATTATTTAACCTCTATTTATAGTTTCTAACATTTCTAAATGATTAATAAGCTGTCACTGTCCCATTGATATGAGCACTTTTGGATGCAATGCTGCGATGTGTTCGCGTAAATGTGATCTTTGGCGTGTTCGGTGATTACAGTAAAGGCATCCAAACCTTTTGATTCCCTTATGCATATCAATATGTGTTTGTAATACCTTCTTATAGGCTGTTCTATAGGGGCAATTTGGGCATGCATATTTTTTTTTGCCCGTATGTTTTATCATATGCACGGTTAAATGTGGTTGTTGCTTAAATCTGTCATCACAAATGGTACATCTGAAAGGCCTTTCACCAGTATGTATTCTTTCATGGGATTTTAAATTAGAATTTTGACTAGCTCTAAAATCACAAAAGTTGCATTTAAACCTTTTTTCTGGTGGAGTAGATGATTTGTTATGAGTTTTTTTATGCCTATTTAAGTTCGAACTATTACTAGATGCGTAGGGACAATCAGGATGGTTGCAAGCATATAACTTTATTCCTGTATGGATTCTCAAATGTCGATTCAAATGAGGTTTATAATTTGTATTATATTCGCAATCAGGCTCATCACAAGCAAATTTGAATGAGCTTTTTTTTGCAGCTGGTTGTTTTGTTGGAGCGGGTATATCTATACGTTTTTCACCAATAGATGAAAAAGATTCTCCTGTATTCATTGGATTAAGAAGATCTTCAATTTCCATTGATTGCATAAAGCTAGGGAATAATATAATTGTTGCCAAAGTAAGTTTTTTAAGCATGTATAATGCCTCCATATTTTAGTTCTATTTTCTTACTTATTTTATACCATTTGAAATGATTAAGCAAAAGGCTCTCTCAAGCCTTGCATCTGGCCATATCGCCTGCTATGGTGATTTTCAAAGGGATAGTATGCAAAGATTCGTAAAGGTTGGATTAGTGCTGCTCATCGCAGTATCGGGAGAAGAGTCTATGGCAAGATCGCTCAAAAAATATAAGGCAAAAAGGGACTTTAAAAAGACCAAAGAGCCTGCTGGTAAAAAAAGTAAAAAGCTGCCAAAAGGTGGCAAAACTGCCAAATTTGTAATTCAGCAGCATGCTGCTCGAGCGATGCATTATGATCTCAGGCTGGAGATTGGTGGTACGATGGTCTCTTGGGCAATTCCAAAAGGGCCCTCTTTAAATCCAAAAAATAAACGGCTTGCCATTGAAACAGAAGATCACCCTATGGAATATAACAAATTTGAAGGAATCATTCCTCCTGGTGAATATGGGGCCGGCCCAGTTATCATTTGGGATCGAGGAACTTATAAAAATGTGAGAGAAGTTGATGGCAAAATTGTCCCAATGAAAAAATGCCTCAAAGAGGGAAGAATAGAAATTTTTTTGCGTGGAAAGAAATTAAAAGGATCCTTTGCCTTGGTGCGTACAGGGAGTGCGGCGGGTGAGAAATCAAAATGGTTGTTGATAAAAATGCGAGATGAGTATGCTGATGCCCGTCGCAACCCGGTTACGTCTGAGCCAGAATCGGTCAAAACCGGAAAGACTATCAAGGTATGGAAAAAGAAATATGATGCGCTCAAGAAAAAGGAACAAAAAAAGAAAAAAATAATTTATGGGTAAAAAGATTTTGTAGGAGAGAGTATGGATCAAGAGATTAAAGTTGGTTCACGTAAAATCAAAATAACCAATCCTGATAAAATTCTGTTTCCCAAGGCCAAAATAACCAAAATTGATTTTGTAAATTATTATCATCGTATTGCAAAAATTATGATCAAACATGTAAAAAATCGCCCGGTGACTATGCGCCGTTTTCCCAACGGGGTTACGAAAGATATGTTTTATCAAAAAGATGCAGGCAAATATATGGCGGATTGGATTTCGCTCCAACCGGTTAAAAAAAGCACTGGAGGCACCATAGAATATATTCTTGCCGCGAATGAAGCCACGCTTGTGTATCTTGCAAACTTAGTGTGTGTGCCCCATGTTTGGTTGAGCCGTGCGCCAAAATTGAACTACCCTGATCGCATGATTTTTGATTTTGATCCAGGGAAGGGAGTTGGGTTCGCAATGGTTCGTTGGGGTGCAAAAGAGGTAAAAAAAGTTTTAGAAAAAATTGGATTAAAACCATTTGTAATGACTACCGGTTCGCGTGGGGTACACGTTACGGTACCGATCAAACGTTTATATGATTTTGATCAAGTGCGTGATTTTTCGCAAGATGTTGCAAAATATTTAGTGAAAAAATATCCAAAAAAATTAACGCTAGAAATGCGCAAAGCAAAACGAGGCAAACGTATTTTTTTAGATACGTTGCGTAATGCATGGGGAGCTACTGCAGTGGCTCCATACGCTGTTCGTGCAAAAGAAGGTGCGCCGATTGCGACCCCTATCACTTGGACAGAACTATCTTCGGTTACATCAACCAAATACACGATTAAAAATATTTTTCAACGAATCTCTCGCAAAGGTGATGTTTGGAAAAATATTGAAAAAAGTTCTTGTGCATTAAAAACAGCACGAAAGAAACTTGATGATTTAATTGCTGATCAAGACTGATCATTCTTTTCTCGACTATATTTATATGGTAGAATTTTTTGACAGTAACTTCATAAAATAGGAAGTAAGGAGAACTACGAATGAAAATTTTCTTAGATACAGCAGATGTATCTGCAATTAAAAAACTGGCAAAAACTGGTTTGATTAATGGTGTTACAACTAACCCAACTCATCTGAGCAAACAAGGCAATCCCAAAAAAACAGTACTAGAAATAGCAAAAATATTACCACAGGGGGAAATTAGTGTAGAGGTAACTGAAGAAAAACCGGATGCTGTTTATAAACAAGCAAAAGCAATCGCAAAATTATCCAAAAATATAATAGTAAAGATCCCGTGCCATGCAGACTATTATGAGGTTATTCACAAGCTAGTGAAGGACGGCGTAAAACTCAATATCACGTTAGTGTTTACGGTATTCCAAGGTTTAATGATGTGCAAGCTTGGCGTGCTATATATTTCACCATTTATTGGGCGCTGGGATGATATAGGTGTGGATGGAGTGCAACTTTTATTTGATTTGCGTACTATGATTGATGAGTATAATTACCAAACAGGCTTACTTGCAGCATCACTTCGGCACATGACACATTTTTATGAAGCGATTATGGCTGGTGCAGATGTGGCCACCTTACCATTAGCAGTTTTTGAAAAAGCATCCAAGCATGTATTGACCGATCAAGGGATTGAAAAATTTAATAAAGATTGGAAAAAATTAAAAGTAAAAAGATTCCCATGAAAAAAACTATTTTTATTTTGATCCTGTTTTCCAGTTTAAGTTTTATTAATAAACTTCAAGGAGTGGAAGGGTTAAAAAAAAGAACGTATGAAAACCGAGTATATAATATAAGCTCTACAGCAATAGCATTAGGTTTTTTTGCTTGTGCAGTTGATACTATTTTTGATGCAAATAAGATACTCAGAGGAGGAAGGCTTTTTATTTTTTTCGGATTGCTGGGAGCTTCAGGAAACTATATTCATGCTCGTTTAGATCATAATAGCAGTCTACGGAAGTTTTGTTTATGGAACTATAAAAAGAAAAGAGAATAAAACAAGAATTATTTTTAAAAAGGAAGTTAATGAATTTTGTAATAATTTTATTAGCTGCTGTGGGTTTTGCTATTTCTTTATACGGTTATTTTGTAGAAGAAAAAGTAAAAGCAGATTCAAGCTATAAACCAATATGCGATATCAGTGAGCAAGTTTCTTGCAGCAAAGCATTTTCAAGCCAATATGGCAAATTGCTTGGTTTTACTAATACTGTTGCCGGTATGATTTTTTATGCAGCAGTATTGCTTTTGACCATATTTGGTTATGATCAGCTTGTATTTTATTCATCGGTAGCAGCTTGTGCAGCATCGGTTGGCCTTGCGTATATTTTATTTTTTCGTGTAAAAAGTTATTGTCTGGTGTGCACGGCAATATATGCCATAAATATTTTATTATTAATTTTTAGTTATGCAGATTTATAAAAGGATTTACTATGAAATTTCTTTTTTCAAATAAAAAAAAGTATATGGATATTGGTCTTTTGGTTATGAGAGTGGGAATTGGAGTAATTTTTATTAAGTTCGGGTGGGAGAAAATAAATGCCGGAAGCCAAAAATGGTTATGGCTTGGGAGCCAGATGGCACATTTGGGCATAACCTTCGCACCAGTTTTTTGGGGTTTTAAAGCAGCGTGCCTTGAATTTTTCGGAGGGTTGAGTTTAGTTTCCGGGTTTTTTACTCGCTTAGGTGCATTAGGAATTGCAGGCGTAATGTTTGTAGCTATTATAATGCACTTAAAGATGGGTGATAGTTTTCAAACAATTGCCTTTCCGCTTTCACTTTTATGCGTGATGGTTGGGCTTGTGTTTGCAGGAGGTGGTAGTTATTCATTGGATGATAAATTTTTTAGATAAGAGTGGTTCGAGAAAAAAGGAAAGTAGTGAAGAAGTTTTTATCGGTTTCAATAGTTGCGTTACTTTTTTTATCAGGTTGCGATTGGTTTACCTCTGTTCGTGAGACAATAGAAGGAGCTGGATCAACGGTTCGCGAAGAGCGGCCAGTTTCTTATTTTTCTGAAATTGAAGCGCAAGGAATGGGGACTATTATTTTAACACAAGGGGATCAAGAAACATTAACCGTTGAGGCTCCAGAAAATATTTTGCCGCATATTGTGACTAAAGTAAAAGGTGATGAATTGCGCATTTATCCCGAAAAAAATGCGCAGTTAAAAGGGACTATAACCTATTACATAACGATGAAAGATATTAAGGAGATTGAATTATCAGGAGCAATGCAATTAAATGCTGCGATGATCAAAGGTGATGAGCTGGAAATAGAAGCGGAAGGCTCGAGCCGCGTGCAAGCGCATGTTGATGTGCAAGAACTTGATATCGAAGGAAAAGGCGGTACCAATTTTAATATTTCTGGGCGTACCGTTAAACAGAAAGTAAAACTATTGGGTGCAAGCAAATATAATGCTGGTAGTTTGACTTCGCAGGAAGCGGAAGTTAAAGGAGAGGGATCCACTCGTTTAATGCTTACGGTTGCTGAATCGATTAGTGGAGAATTAGTTGGTGCTTCAATTCTTTCATATCGGGGAAATCCAAAAATAACGGTTAAAACTACGGGCGCCGCATCAGTAAATAATGTTGGGTAATGTGTGAATAAAAAAAACCTAATAAGTGTTTTACTTATTACTGCATCAATTTTTTGCAAAGTAGATCAAGCGCAAAAAATGGTAAATTTGCGAACGTTTATTCCTAACGTTCGCATTGATTGCATGTATGCAACTGATCGCAATTTTACCGGGAAAGTGATCTATAAAGAACCAAAATGTTATTTGCTCAAAGAAGTTGCAGAGCAGCTCAAGAAAGTACAAGCAGAGCTGAATAAAAAAGGGCTCGGAATTTTGGTGTGGGATGCCTATCGCCCGATGGAAGCGCAAAAAAGATTATGGGAAGTTTTTCCTGATCCGCGTTATGTGGCACCTCCGGATAAAGGGGGAAAACATACGCGTGGTACTTCTATTGATCTTACCATTATTCAATTATCAAATGGTAAACAGCTAGAGATGCCAACTGAATTTGATAACTTTACAAAAAAAGCGTGGTTAGATTCAGATGACTGCAGCGATGAAGCGAAAAAAAATAGAACAATGCTTATAACTGCTATGAAGAAATATGGATTTGAACCGATTAAAACTGAATGGTGGCATTTTGATTATAAAGGGTGGAGAGACCTTCCACCCTTGCAGATTACTTTTGATCAGTTGAGTTAACTATTCTCTGTATTCAGAAATTTGTTTTGCTTCTTCAGGATCAAACATTAAATCTACACTTTTTTTAGTTAAGTCTCTCATACAGGTGAGAGGCTTTCGTGCAAGTTTATGATATTGATCATCCTGTATTAGTTCACCAGCAGTATTAAAAAACAGCTGTGCTGCTTGTTTGAATAAAGCGCATTCTGATTCCATTTTTTCATTTAACGGATGAGAACAAGCAGGCTTGCTTACCTTTTGGGCAAACTCAACAGCATCAAGGATTGTTTGATAAGATAAATCATTTGTATCTTCTAGAGAAAACCCTTCATCATGTTCAGAAACTGGGATAGGAGATTTTTCTCTAATAAATTTGTTTCTATCTTCATTTATTCTTGGTAATGCTCGCATCATTATATTTTGATACACCCCAAGCATATTCATATCAGGAAGGTCACCTAATTTTCGCACATCACGTTGTGGTTTACGTGATTGGAAAAGCCAAGAGTGTAAACGAAGTTTTTCAAGAAAGTTTTGTTTACAACTTTTGGGTTGTTCCATGCCAAAAACAAATGAGCTGAAAAATATAGAAAGTACAATAATTTTTTTCTGCATATTAATTTCCTTAAAATATAAATATCTATAATGTTTATATCATTGTATTGAAAAAACTAGCTTTAGTAAAGGGTTAATCATGCGTATTGCCTTTATTACCAACAATTATCACCCCTATTCAGCCGGCGTTGTCCGTTCGATTGATGCAACCGTCAAAGAGCTGAGAAAACATGGAAATGAAGTTTTAATCATCACCTTAGATTTTTTAGGCGCAAAGCATACTGATCCTTCTTATGTAAAACGTATTCCATCGCTTATTCGTTTTGGATATAAAAAAAAGCACATGGCAATTCCATGGTGCCCCAAGCATTACATGAAGCAATTTCTGCAAAATTTTAATCCTGATATTGTGCATGTGCACCATCCATTTTTATTAGGGCCAATTGCACGAGATGTTGCAAAGAAGATGGGAAAGCCGGTTTTGTTTACGTATCACACATTGTATGAACGATATGTTCATTACGTGCCGTTTCCTTCATTTATAGTAAAACCAATTGTCACCAAAATGGTTTTGCGCTTTTGCAGATCAGTTGATGAAATTATTGCGCCAAGCTCTGGAATAAAAGAGTATTTGCGCAAGCATGATATTACTAACACAACCATTGTGCCAAGCCCACTGCGAAAACAGTTTTGTGAACTTCCATTTTATAAAAAAGAAGGGCCTGTTTATAAACTCATTTGCGTTACCCGGTTTGCCAAAGAAAAAAACGTGCAAATATTATTCACTGTTTTAAAAAACTTGCCAGAACAATACAGATTGACGTTGATCGGCTACGGAGATCAAGAACAATTATTGCGTGAGCAAGCAAAATCTTTTGATGATCGCGTGCAGTTCATCATCAAGCCACCACTTGAAACAATTATTGATAAACTCAAACAAGCGCATCTTTTTTTATTTTCATCAACTTCCGATACACAAGGGATTGTGCTTGCAGAAAGTATGGCCTGCTCAACGCCCGTAATTGCATTTGAAGGGATTGGGCAACGAGATATTATTGTGGATGATAAAAATGGATTTATTGTTCAGAACGCACAAGCTATGAATGATAAAATAGTTGAGATTAATAGTAATAAAGAACTTTACCATGCGCTCCAAGAAGGAGCATATAAAACTGCAAAAAAATATTGCCCTGAAGAAGTTTATGCAAAGTTGATCAGTGTTTATCAATCGTTGTTATAAATTTTTTAACTAGAGCAGTGATGTTGAGCTATGATAATAGCACCGAAAATAATAGTTGAGACAATGCCGAATGCGGTGCCTACGCAACATGCTTGAAATTGATTTTTCATATTTAGGTATTGCATGACTTCATTTTTATGTTCCTCAATATCATAAAGTGTACCATCTTCAATATCAAAAGATTCATTGTATTGAGCTTTTAACTCATCGGTTTTTTCGTTAGAAAGGGTAAGCGTGAGTAGACCTGCACCATTGGCTCGTCTCCTATATCGCCCATCCTTTAAGAATTTAATTAAAGATCCTGGAAATCGTTCCCGATCAAAATCTCGTACGGTCCAAGTGCTATCATTTTTTCTGATCCATTGAGCAAGTTTGGTGATTCTTTCAGGAATTCCGTTTACAGGGGGAACGCCAGAATAAATTCCTTTTACTACTTGAGCGATAGTATCAGTACCGGGAATTATCATTCGTGGTAGCGAGATGAGGACGCGCCTAAGTTCCACTTCTCCTCCTTCGAGATTATCTTTTTGTGCTTCATACATTTCTAGCGCGCATTGTTCTCTTGCTGTATCACGATTCATAAAAACCATTTCGCTGGAAGTTCTGGATCCAGAACTAGTTGAGGAATCATCATCATTATTCCTTAATAATGATGCGACTTGTACCCCATCATCATCGTCATCATTACAATCAGGGTCTCTCATTCCATTAATAGGCGCAAAAAGAAGTAATGAGAGCAAAAAGCCGTAAATAGTGAGCATGGTAATCCTTGGGTTTAGGCACCATTTTATCCCTTTATGGTTTTCTAAACAAGTAGTTTTTAGCATTAGAATCGATGAGCGGGCATTTTGACTATCTGTCAATTTTCTGGTATATTGAAATGAGCGATTAGATCGCTCTTTGAGGCACTTTTAGGGGCTATTTCGATCACTCTCAACTTAAATTTAGATGAAAACCAAACCTGAGTACGAATTATGAAAAAAAGATTTAAACTTCATACTCCGTTTAAACCTGCCGGTGGTCAACCGGAGGCGATCAGGCAATTGAATGAAGGGCGCCCAGGGCGTTCTACGCTTGTTGGGGTTACTGGCTCAGGTAAAACCTATACGATGGCAAATGTGATTGCCAAGCAAAACAAGCCAGTTTTAGTATTGGCACCAAATAAAACGTTAGCGGCGCAACTTTATGAAGAGTTCTCTCTTTTCTTTCCTGAAAACAAAGTCTGTTATTTTGTAAGTTATTATGATTATTATCAACCGGAATCCTATTTGCCGGCGCAGGATATTTATGTTCCAAAAGAAACAAAAATAAATAGTGAAATTGAACGTTTGCGCGTAGAGACTACTGCTTCATTAATTAATCGAAATGATGTAATTGTAATTTCTTCTGTTTCGAGTATTTATTCACTTGGTAATCCATCCGATTATAAAGATTTAGCGTTTAAACTAAAGGTTGGCCAAGAAATAAGCCGTATGGATCTTATTCGCCAACTTATTTTTGTGCAGTATAAACGGAATGAAGTTGATAAATCATCCGGTACGTTTCAAGTTTTGGGCAATACGATTGAAGTTAATTTGCCGTATCAACGTGAAAAACTTCGTATTGAGCTGATTGGCAATAAAGTGGAAAGTTTGCAGTGGGTGGGAAAACAAAATAATGAAGTATTAATGGATTTGGATAATACGATAAACTTTCCGGCAAAACATTTTGTGACCACTGATACAAAAAAAGAATCAGCAATTGAAAGTATTCAAGCTGAGCTTGATTCCTGGGTTCCTCAAATGGAAAATCCATTATATAGAGAGCGTATTCAAAAACGAGTTTCTCATGATATTGAGATGCTTCGTGAAATCGGGTTTTGCTCTGGTATTGAAAATTATTCCATACATTTTGATGGCAGAAAAACAGATGAACCGCCATTTTGTTTATTCGATTTCTTTCCAAAAGATTTTCTTATAATCGTTGATGAATCACATATTGCAATTCCACAACTGCGTGGGATGTATGCAGGAGACCGTGCACGTAAAAAATCATTGATTGAATTTGGATTCAGATTGCCATCAGCATTTGATAACCGGCCACTCAAGTTTGAAGAGATAGAGCGTTATTTTAAGGATGCTTTATTCGTGTCGGCAACACCGAGTGATTATGAGCTTATAAACTCAGATCAGATCGTGGAGCAAATTATTCGCCCAACCGGTTTGGTGGATCCTGAAGTAGAAATTCATCCACGCGTTGGCCAGATGGATCATTTAGTTGCGCAGATTAAAGATACTACGCAAAAAGGGTATCGTTCACTTGTGATGGTACTTACCAAAAAATTGGCAGAAGAGCTCGCCCGTTATTTAGAAAATTTGGGTATAAAGGTTTGTTATTTGCATAGTGATTTAAAAACACCGCAACGAACTGAACTATTACAAAAATTGCGTCTTGGTATATTTGATTGTTTAGTGGGTGTTAACTTATTGCGTGAAGGGATTGACCTTCCGGAAGTTGCATTAGTATCTATTATGGACGCAGATATTGAAAGTTTTTTACGTGATAAGCGATCATTGATTCAGATTATGGGACGTGCTGCACGGAATACTGATTCGCGTGTTTTGTTTTATGCAGACAAAAAAACAAAATCAATGAAGGGGGCTATTACCGAATCAAAACGGCGCCGTGAAATTCAGCAGAAATATAATGAGAAGCATGGCATCACACCCGAAACTGTAAAACGAGATGTAACCAAAAGTATCTCTAATTTGCAAAAATTGATTGCAGAAGCTTCAAAACGTGGTAATAAAAGACGGAGCGATAAACGAGTACGTGCAAAAGCAAAAGATATTGAAGCGTATCTAATTGAGCTTGAAAAGCAAATGGCAGAGGCTGCAGAAAAACTTGATTTTGAGACAGCGATTGCATTGCGTGAAGAGTGGATGGAATTGAAAAAAGAACTGAATTAAGGACTACTACTATGAAGAAGTTGTTTTGCATCATCCTATTTGGATGTATTGCTTGCAGTACACAATTTAATGCAATGCATTTAACGGGCTTTCTCGCTCAGGGTGCGCCAGAGGCTATAAGAGAGTGGCAAAGGCAAAAATTATATCAGGCAATTAGCTATGGTAATTGCCAGGAAATAGAAACGTATTTTTTAAATCAAGGTGCAAATGTTGATGCAACTACCATAGATTTGCTTACGCATGGGCCAATTCAAGCCGCACAATTATGCCATAAGCACGCAGAAAAAAAATGTGGTTATGATATACTGAAACTTCTACTGGACAGAGGAGCAAAGGTTGATGCTTGTAATGGTCTAGGGTTTACAGCATTTGATCTTGTTGTGATGGCTCAATGTAAGAAATCCGTACAATTAATAGTAACAAGTGGATTAGATTTAGACGCTATTAAAGACCGTAACCTTTTATTGGAAATGACGAGCAAAGAAATAAGAGATTTCGTTTTAGCATTTAAAAAAGGAAACCGAGTTAAATCAGCAGCGAAAAGAAGAAAAATAATTGAAAGTTGATACTAAAAACTGTGGGGAATTATGAAAATATTGAGACTGTTATTAATAACGATTGGATTAATTGTCGGAATGCAATCACTCAATGCAATGAGTGACTTTGTAGAGGCAGTTCGTAAAAATGATCTTTCATGGCTCAAAGAACTATTTGAAGAACAAAAAGGAAAACTAGTACCGGATAGCGATGGGTGGACGCTGCTGCACTATGCAATGTTTATAAAAGTTAAAGGCTTGGCAAACGAATGTCCGGTAGTAGATTTCTTATTAGAAAAGGGTTTTGATATAAATGCCCAAACAAAGACCGGACAAACTCCTCTACATATAGCCGTGAGAGAAAAAAATTTCCCTATCTTTATCGTAGCTATTAATACCAAAGGTATTAAGTTAGATTTAAAAGATAGCCGAGGGTGGGCTCCTGTTCATCATGCAGCATTTAATAATCATAACTCCATGATGTCTCAATTTACAGAAGCTGCCGAAAAGGATCTAATAGATCCAGAAGATACAACGAATGACGGTGAAACAGCATTAGGTCTATGGAAAGAAGCGCGCCAAAAATTAGAAAAGAGTAAAAAAGGACCCCCAAGATTAAAAGTCAGAAGGCGAAAAGCCAGAAAAAAATAATTAAATGAGGGGTTATTATGAAAACGAATTTTAAACTGTTATTAATGATTGTTAGTTTTGCATTGTTTTCGCATCAAATAAGTGCAATGGGTGCACCGAGAAATCTTTTCGGTGCAGTGCCCGGTAATAATCAGGGCATCCTTGATCAAGTCGATTTTACACGTACCGAGGTGAACGGTAATAATGCAGTCCATTTTTGGGCATTACGTGGTAATACTTTGGTGTTGAGAGGATTTCTTGATCGAGATGGTGTTGATTATTCCGTAAGAAATAATGATGGTGAGACTCCTTTGCATATTGGGGCTCGCGGATCATGGGCGGTTGTAAATTTTTTGATTGGAATTAAAGAGGTGGATATTAATGTCCAAGATAAGAACGGAAATACGCCACTTCATATTGCTGCAGGAGGAGGTCATTTGGAAATTGTTAAATTATTACTGTGTTTAAATAGGATAGAAAAAAATAGAAAAAATAATGATGGAAAAACTCCCGCTCAACTAGCTCAAGATAGTAAAGCCCTCGATTGTCTGGCAATTTTGACAAGAGGAAATCGTGTTAAATCAGCCCGGAAACGGGATAGAGGAACTTTTAATGCTGATTGGAGAAAGAAGACTAAGAAGGCTAGAACGGAGTAAAAAATCTTTTCAATTCTTTTTAAAAGCCGCCAATTATTGGTGGCTTTTGTTTTGTATTTCTTTTTTTTGTTTTATACTAATTATTAATTTTTATAAAGCAAAAAAGAGGATTTTTGAATGACGAGAAAAACAATACTGTTAGTAAGTCTGATAAGTGTATTTTCAATTGGAGTGGGGTTTTGTGAACGCAGTAAGAGTGAATTGGTTTGCAGGCAATTAAAGTCTGTGGATGATGTGGTTGCATTATTTCCAAAAACCGAACAAGAAATGCGCGATAAAGTAGAACGATATAAACAAGAAGCAAAAGATCAATTCGAGACTATTGTAT
>SDBT01009810.1_pt1 | contig 15497 bp, 8 predicted proteins | sample 2277101 | NCBI WGS metagenome assembly SDBT01 (sample SAMN10404973, study PRJNA504765) | marine sediment metagenome | isolation source: marine sediment core GS10_PC15, 103 cmbsf | place: Arctic Ocean: Southern Knipovich Ridge | collected 2010 | reverse complement strand
CCTCTCTCAGAACCGGAAACACGATCTCTTGTCGTGTTCTTGCTCGAACACCCGAATATTTCCATCATGAATACAATGGACACCACAGTACCTATGCACCTCAGACCCCCATCGACATCTCCCAGTGAGGAGCGCATGTATCCTGAAGATCTTGCACTGTATAAACACTTTGACGACGAAGGACGCAAAATATCCGGATATGAAAGAGCCGGAGATGTGTATCAGGACTACGGCAGAGGTCGCCCCCTATTCGGACACAGCCCGGATTTCGGCTACTGGTATTATGGTTCTATCTGGTATGGTGACGAACTCTGGAATGGTGGGCGTGTCGGCGATTATGATGGAGACGGCACATCCGACGACTGGGATAGATTCCAGTACAACGATAAAGAGCTGTCTGTAAGCCGCTTCAGGGAATGGACCAAGGTGATTCATCCTGAATACGGTGAAGTGGAAGTCGGTGGTTGGGATTCAAAATTTATCCGACAAAATCCGCCTCCCGAACTTCTTGAAATATGGATCGAAAAAGAGGCCCGATTCAACCTGATGCTTGCAGGCAGTCTTCCCGAGATTGTGATCCATGAGCCTCAAATCAAAGGTAAAGACGGTGAATTCACCATAGACATCGAAGTGGAAAATAAAGGTTTTCTCCCCACGGCTCTCAAGCAGGCCCAGCTTGTTAAAATTGTCCGCCCAGATAGAATCACCCTGGAATTCCCCAAAGGAATGCTGCCGGTGCGCAGATCGCAAAGAGGTCGATTCGGGGGCATGGGCACAAGAGGACAGCAGCCGGCCGAGCGGCAGGAACCACGGGAAAAATCTAAAGTTGAAATGCTCGAGCCTTCAAGGATTCTAAATTATGCAGATATCGATCGAATACCCGGAAACGACACTGTTAAAGTGACATTCAAACTCCGGCTCAACGGCATAAACAGCACGGAATGCACCATCAAATACACGTCCACACGCGGAGGTGTTGTTTCAAAGCATATTATGATCGGAAAATAAGCCTTCAATTATCCTTGATGCTGTATTTGAGATTGCCACGCTACTCTTGCAATAACAGGTGTCCACATTTTTAATGGATAAAAAACTTAAACTCTTTGTTTTGATATTTTTCTTTTTCTCCGGCCTAAGTGGATTGATCTACGAAATCTTATGGACAAAGATGATCGTGAAGATCATAGGGGGAGCCCCTTTTGCCGTATCTATCATTCTGACCATTTTCATGGGAGGATTAGGTCTGGGCAGTTACTTAGCAAGTTTAAAAATTGATTCTATTAAAGACCCTCTCAAGCTTCTTCAGATTTACGGGAAATTGGAGCTTATCATCGGCGCTTACGGACTTGCACTTCCTCTGTTAATCTCTGTATTTAAACCCCTTCAGACAATCCTCTATAACCAGCTTTTCAACAACTTTTTACTATATAATATCTCAACATTTATTTTGAGTTTTATCCTTTTAGCCATTCCGGTTATCTGCATGGGGGCTACACTTCCCATCTTGTGCCGATTCTACGCAACCGGACTCTCGCACCTGGGTACTCAAATGGGAAGACTTTACGGCCTAAATACTGTTGGCGCTGCAGCGGGTGCCTTAGCCTGTGGATTCTGGCTCATCAACCTTTTAGGTATCACAGGCACCCTGATCTTTGCGGTTTTGATCAACAGCATTATTGGTTTCTCCTGTCTCATCATATATTCCATGGCCGGGACAAAAGGAAAAAAAGATATCCGGTCTTTTAAAAAGAATAAAAGTCCGACAGAAGAGATCTCTTCGAGAACGAGTCTTCCGGCTTCAAAAATCCCATATAAAGGGGCCCTTGTTATCTTTATTGTTACAGGATTTTGTGCTATGGCCTATGAGGTCATTTGGATAAAATTGCTAGGTTTAATAGTGGGGCCCACAACCTACTCTTTCACCATCGTTCTTGTCACTTTTATAACCGGACTCGCTTTAGGGAGCATGATTTTTGGATGGCTTGCTGATAAAACCAGAGAACCTATAAAACTATTAGTATTTACACAAATCAGTGCGGCTTTACTTGTTCTGATTGTAAGTCAGCTTTTGGGGAACAGCCAACTTTTTTTCGCAAAGCTGATTTTCAACTTAAAAGATCAGTTTGTCTTATTAATCCTGTCTAAAGCCCTTCTTTTATTTTCCTTCATGATCCTTCCCACCCTGTGTCTTGGAGCAGCGTTTCCTCTAGTCATAAAAATTTACACACAATCCATCCACAAAGTCGGCAAGTCTATCGGAGTCGCTTATTCCCTAAACACTGTTGGAGCTGTACTAGGATCATTCTGTGCCGGATTTATCATTATTCCGCTTTTAGGAAAAGAAAATGGCATGAGTTATGTCGTAGCATTTCAGATTTTCACAACATTGGTTGTAGCCGGGATTTGCTTCGTAAAGAAAAGCAGACTTACATTTGGCCTTGCTGCTGTGTTTGCCATATCCGGATTAATTTTCTGTTTAAATTTTCCTGATTGGAACCACCGCCTGCTTTCTAGCGGCAAATACTATCGTTTCTCTTATTTCGAGACTGCGATAAAGGATAGCGGCTGGATCGAATCCCTGCTGCATGGTCCCAAAATACTGGAAAAGTATGACAGAGGAAAAGTCATCTACTATGGTGAAGGAATTGGAGGTTTTACTTCCGTGATAGAAACTCCCGACGCGCTTGGCAACATGGAATATTCCATGACAAACAGCGGGAAAATGGACGCTTCTTCAAGAGGAGACATGAAGACTCAGACACTCTGCATCCATTTTCCTCTGCTTTTTCATCCCGCTGCAAAATCGGTTATGATCCTTGGCTTGGCAAGCGGAATAACAGCCGGAGAGGCGCTTTATTATCCCATAGAAAACTGCGATGTACTTGAGATCAATCATCAGGTCGTTGAAGCCAGCCAATTTTTCTTGCCCTGGAACAATGATGTTCTTTCCAGCTCAAAGACAAACCTTATAATCCAGGATGCACGAGCGCATCTTCAACTTACCCATAAAAAATATGATGTTATCGTATCAGAACCTTCCAATCCATGGATGGCAGGACTCGCGACGCTTTTCACCAGGAATATGTTTGACTTGGCGAAAAAAAAGCTGAACAACAGTGGAATTTTTGTACAGTGGCTCCACTCCTATAATATGGATTGGGACACCTTAGCGCTTATCGGCCGAACCTTTGCCCAAGTCTTTCCCCACAGTATATTAATTTCCACAAGTCCTTTTTCCTTTGGACGAGATTATCTCTTGATAGGATTCAAAGAGAAAACAGGCCTCGATCTTGATATTGCCGAAAAGAACCTTGTCTATCTGCAGAATTCAAAAAATGTTATTCTCCGTGATCCTAAATTGCTGTTCCGGTTTATTGTATCCGAGGACCTTCAAGAGCTCTTTGGCAAAGGCCCCATAAATACAGACAATAGACCTCGGCTTGAATACGCGGCACCAAAACTGATGCATCTCTCCGACGAAAAAATAACTCAAAAACTTGCTTCAAAAAAAGTGCTTAGCCCTGAGACAAATCAAATTGTGTCGCATGTCCTTAATGATGTTGATGCACAGATAGATTTTGCGCGATATGCTTTATCCCTGTTTATGCCCTTTCCCAACATGGTTGATTTATCCAAGGCTACATCAGCACAGAAAGAACTTTTTTTCAAACTCATGGAGACGTATTGTTCCAAAAATGTGATAGATTATTCCATCCTGATGGATTCAGAGCTTCAAAACAGATGCCGTTTGGTCCAGATCGAAGCCATAGAAAACAAGATCGATTTGATGCCTGATAAAGCAGGTTCCACCTTTTATTTGGCAAATCTTTATTTAGAATTGGGCCATCAGGATGAAGCCATCCACAACTATTCCCTATCACTGCAATTATGGCCAAATAATGCATATGCCCACAATAACCTTGGATACCTTCTGATTCTGGAGGGAAAATTTGAAAAAGCCATTTCGCATTTTATTCAAGCCATAGACTTAAAGCACGACTTTCCTGAGGCCTATAGAAATAAAGGATTTACCTTTACACAGCAGGGAAAATACCAAAAAGCCGCTGAAGAATATCAAAAAGCCATACACCTCCTGCCTGAAAATCATACTCTTCACAATGATCTGGGTGTTATTCTTTCAAGATTGGGAAAATTGGATGAAGCTATCAAGCACTTTCAAGAGGCCGTTCGCATCAAACCTGACTTTGCCGAAGCACAAAGGAACCTCAGGATCGCACGTCAACGATAAATAAGAACAATAATAATATTGAAGTCGGGTTGACCTAACTTTTTAATTCATCAAGCTCAGTTCCTCATTAGTTTCCTGAAAAATTCACTCCAAAAAAAACTGATTTCCTACTTGACATACTATAGGGGGGCATGGTAAATATGTAAGTACTTCTGATTTTAAAAAGAGTCATGGGAATTCAATATATTGGAAATATCCATATAAATGGATTCTATTGGCAGGGTATTTTTGATGACTAAAAACTAAAGTATTGATTTATATGGCATTTAAGAAACGATGTAGTTTGGCATAAATATTGCATAAAGGAATAAAGAAAGGGAGAATAGATGGGAATTATACAATAGATGGGAATTATACAATTTAAAAAAACTTTTATGAAAACTAAAAATCTCAGGAAGGGAGGTGCAAATCGGACAGTAAAAAATAAAAAAAAGGTCAAAGTTGGGGTGAAATCTTTCACTCTAGGGAATAATTAAGAATTACTACAATGGAGAGAAAATTGAAAAAGATATTTATTCTTTTATGTATGATTTTTCTGATAGCAGGACTATCCAATGCCCAGGAACGGGGTGCTATCAAAGGAAAAGTGGTCGATCAAGATGGTGTTCCCCTTCCAGGAGTTACTGCGAGCCTAACGGGAATCAAGATCGCACCCAGGGAGATGATCACAACTGATCAGGGTAATTTCAGGTTTATGAACCTTCCTGTTGCCAATGACTATAAGCTGGTCATCGAACTTCCCGGCTTCAAAACGATCACACGCGAGGAATTGGCTATCTCTTTTGGTAGAGATATCATTTTTAGCCTCGTGCTCGAGCAAACAACACTGGAAGAGTCCATCACAGTCATTGGAAAAACTCCGACCATTGATGTTAAAAAAACCCAGGTTGGAGTTAATATCACAAGTGATATGATCATGAGCATGCCGACCGCACGAAATCCCTGGGTCATCATGGCCATGGTCCCAGGAATGCTGATTAGTAAAGAAGACGTCGGTGGAAATGAGAGTGGTCAGCAGTCCTCTTATTCCGGACATGGAAGCTCTGGGAGAGATAATACTTGGAGCATTGACGGTGCCAACATCACGGATAACTCGGCACTGGGTGCGGCTCCGGCCTATGTCAACATTGCCGGTTACGAAGAAGTGCAGATCAACTATGGCAATAATGACATATATTCAATGACGGGTGGCGTTCAGCTCAATATCATCAGCAAACGCGGCGGAAATGCATTTTCTGGGACCTTTTACCTCGATGTATCCAGAGATGCGTGGCAGTCATCAAATGCCACTCAGGAAGTGCTGGATCTTTACGACACATATGATCCAGGAGTTGATAAGATCTATCTCTATGGAGCCAACTTCGGTGGACCCATTATCCAAGATAAAGCCTGGTTCTATGGTTCCTGGGGTGTCCAGGATATCGCTGCCAGGAATATCAATGCAAGCACTGACAAAACCTGGCTGGTCTCCTCTTATGGGAAACTAAACTTTCAGGTTTCACCCAGCACCAGGATTGAAGGCTTTCTAGAATGGGACAACAAAAACAAGTGGAACAGGCTCTGGCATTCTGCCGCCCAGTCCGACGCAAATCATGCTTGGAACCAGACAGGCCCCGGATATATGGGCAAAGTTGAATGGGAACAGTTGGCTGGAAACCTGTATTTAAACGCAAAATTCATCTTTATGGACGGTGGATTCGCTCTGCACCCTGTCGTAAATGGTGAACACACAACGGATGGATCAGGGCCATACTACACTATCGACCGCACCCGGCCCTTTTATTACGGAAACATTGATGATTATGGGACAAACAGAGACTCCTACAACCTGAACATAACGGGTAACTATTTTGCAGAAAACATCATGGGCGGCGATCATGATATTAAATTCGGAGTGGATTATCTGACATCATCGGTCACCACTTTCGATCTTTATGAAGGAAGCCTCACTCTAAACTATTATGGACCCGACGCATCTCTTCCCACGGGAGAATGGTGGGAGGCATGGCTGCTTAGAGACTATTCCATCAACTTATTTGAGAGAAGGATTGGCTTTTACATCCAGGATACCATGACTTTCGGAGACTTGAGCATAAACATTGGACTCCGGTACGATCAGGAAAAATCCCTGGTCAAGGATGAAATACAAAACGCCTCTCCCTGGCTGCCCCAATATATGCCTGAAATAAGCCTTGATGAGCTGGATCCCGGTGCCGAGTGGAAAACATTTTCACCCAGGCTCAGCCTAGTCTACGATATAGGTGGAACCGGAAAAAATGTTGTCAAAGTCAGTCTAGCCCGTTACGGTTCTCAGGATGGATACGGAATGGCCAGACATGTTAATCCGGTCGGCTGGACAGAAATCGATGTCATCTGGCAGGATATGAACGGAGATACACGCGTGACAGCCGACGAACTTTTTGGATATAACTGGGATACCTCAACAATTGAAGATGTCAACGATCCCGACTACTGGCTTTGGTATGGTGGACTCGATCCCGATAATCCATCAGGCGTCGCAGTACGCGACATTATTGATCCTGATTTCAGCTCGCCCCTGTTAGATGAATTTAATCTTTCCTATGAAAGAGAGATCATGGATGACTTTTCCGCCCGTCTTGAGCTGTTCTATAAAAAAAGTCACAACGCCATGAGGTCTATCGGAATGCTGAATGCAGCGGATGCCAGTGTTCTGGAAACCTCAGGCAACTACTACCAAACCGGAACTGCGGATATCGTTAATCAGCCTGTTTACGGCCGTACCAAATACTTTCCCTATCGATACCGCACCAACTACGAAAACCGTAATGCCGTGTACACAGCCGCACAGATCGTACTCAACAAGCGTCTTTCCAACGGCTGGATGATGGATGCATCTTTTACACTGTCCGACTGGATAGACAACCGTGAAGGGGACGATATAAGTCCTCAAAATGTCGCATTCTATGATGGAGGAGTCAATTCCGAGATGAATTCACGGTGGCAGTTTAAATTCTCCGGTTTATATCAGCTCCCCTTTGGTGGGATCAATGTCAGTTGGATCTTCCGTGCCCGAGAGGGCTACGTCTTCAGTCCCTATGTGTGGGCCTATGCAACGGGAATCGGGTGGACCAGTGTCCCCGGCAACGAAGACGGAAGCGGCGGACTTTATGGAGACCAGCGGCTGCCGACCTTCTATGAACTCGACTTCAGGCTGGAAAAAATGTTCATGATCTCAGACACATCCAAAGTCACCCTCGGCTTCGACGCATTTAACGCATTGAACAACCACCATTCCCTAGAGCTGTACGACGTAATCACGTCCACTGCTACTTTCGGCAAAACCAGCAAGATCCTCAATCCTCGCGTATTCAGATTCGGAATCAGATTCGACTTCTAGTTCTTACGACCTGCCCAAAGCCCCTTCCATCCCAGGATGGGAGGGGCTTTTTTTCGTCCACTGTGAATGATATAATAGAAAATGAGGTGATGGTATGAAAAGGAATAGTTTTGTACTTTTTCTTTTTATCTTGTTGACATATTCATCTGTATCAGCCCAAGGATATCGAGGGAAAGGGAGGATCAAAGGGATTGTCTATGATAAGGAAGGAAATCCATTGGAAGGTGTTAAGATCAGTTTTTTTTCCGTTAAAGCCCAGTCAGGATTTGAAAGGGTTACAGATGAAGACGGAAAGTGGAGAGCGTTCTACATCAGGGGTGGTGAGTACAAAATTGATTTTGAAAAAGAAGGCTATATGCCGAAAAAAATCAGCGCAAATATCAATGAGTATGGAAAAAACCCAGATCACGAGATTCGACTGGAAAAATTCGAAGGATTGGTCATCACTGAAGAATTGAGGGAAGAATTGAACAGCGGCAACTCATTGTTCAATGCTGGAGAATATGAAAAAGCGATAACTGCATACAAAACTGTCATTGAAAAGTTCCCGGATGCCGCTGTTCTCTATCAAAACATCGGCAACTGCTACTTCCAGATGGAGCAGTATGACCAAGCAGAAAAAAACTATCTAAAAGTCCTTGAAAAGGACACTGAAAACGTAGATGCCATGTTATCCATTGGAAATACATATACAAATCGCGGAAATGTTGAAAAAGCTATGGAATGGTATAATAAGATCGAGTTTGAAAAGATCAATGATCCCTTGGTTTTGTACAATCTAGGATCAAAATTTTACACTCAAAACGAACATGAAAAGGCCTTGAAATATTTCCTCCGAGCCGTGGAGCTTAAGAAAGATTTCTTAGATGCTCTTTACCAGATAGGTCTTGTTTATTTGACTAAAAACAACAAAACAGAATCCATCGATGTATTCAACAGATATTTGGTCTATGATCCGGATTCGGAAAGGGCAAGTCAGGTGAAGGATTTTATTGAATTCTTAAAAAAATAGACATGTTATTTAGGCCTCAATATGAAAAAAAATGAACATTTTTGGAGAGTGATCCTTTTTCTTTTTTTTTCCTTAGGACCTCTAGTTTCACACACTTCGGCAAAAACAACAGCCAAGTCATCCCGCCTGAATGTTCTTATGATCACAATAGATACATTGCGTCCGGACAGATTAAGCTGTTACAACAGCCCCTATCTTAAAACCCCTCATATCGACAGTTTGGCTGCCAAGGGAAGCTTATTTTTAAAGAGCTTCGCCCACACTCCTACCACACTTCCATCCCACACAAATATCCATCTGGGAACAACCCCCCTCTATCATGGTGTCCATGATAACCAAAATTTTAAGGTGCAGGATGAATTTCTAACTCTGGCCGAGTTATTAAAGGAAAACGGATATTCAACCGGAGCTTTTGTTGGGGCATTCCCGCTTGATTCCAGATTCGGGCTCACCCAGGGTTTTGACATCTATGATGATGATTACGGTACAGTTCGGTCTGAGGAATTTTCCTACATAGAGCGTAAAGCCGAGGTTGTCATCCAAAAAGCTCAGGCATGGCTCACGGACAGGGAAGATCCCTGGTTTTTATGGCTCCACTGTTTCGATCCGCACCAACGCTATGATCCTCCCGAACCCTTTAAAACAGAATACAAGGACCATCCCTATGATGGGGAGGTGGCGTATGTCGACTCCATGCTGGGCCGATTGTTTGACTTTCTTAAGCAGCAAAACCTGTACGAAAACACACTCATCATTTTTACGGGAGATCATGGAGAATCATTGGGAGAACACGGGGAGACAACACATGGATATTTTGCATACAACAGTACACTGTGGATCCCGTTAATCATCTATTACCCTGGAATAAAACCAATAAAAATTGATCAGTATGTGTGCCATACTGACATCTTCCCAACAGTATGTGACGTCCTGGGAATAAAAAAACCTTCTTTTCTTCAGGGAATTTCCCTGCTTCCTGCTATAAATGGGAAAAAACTGTCCTCGCGTCTGATCTATTTTGAATCACTCTATCCTTATTACAGCCGGGGGTGGGCCCCTTTAAAAGGATATATTCAAAAACAAGAAAAGTATTTGGACACCCCGATTAAGGAATTGTATAACTTGGAGAAGGACTTCAACGAAACCAAAAATCTGGCCAAAACAAAAAACATAAATATGCACGAGTCAATATTATCAAATTTGATAAAAGACCAAACTTATGAAACTAGGGGAACCGTTCAGACAAAAGCCGACAGGGATACGATAGAGCGGCTGAGAAGTCTGGGATACATTTCGAGCCCTCAGGCCTCATTAAATAAGAAATTCACGGCTAAAGATGATCTAAAGGAACTCCTCCCCTATCAATTACAACTTCAGTCAGCCATGAAGGCCTATCATAAAGGCGATTTCACTGAAGCGATAGATCTCTTTAGCGGGATCATCACAAAAAGAAAAGATTTTGATCTGGCTTATACGCATCTGGCAACCCTATACAAAGAACAAAGAAATTTCAAAAAGGCCATTGAAGTTCTTCGTGAAGGTTATCAGAACTGTCCCACAAGCTATAAAGTTATCACAACTTTCGGCATATTTCTTACTGAAGTCACACAATATGACGCGGCTATCGCTATCCTCGAAGAGGGAATGGCCATCATCGATTATGATCCGGAACTCTGGAATTATCTAGGAGTGGCCCACTGGAAAAAAGGGGATCTGGAAAAGGCTAAGGAGCACTTTCTGCAATGCATGTCCCTAGACAATAATTATCCCATTGCATTTAACAACCTGGGTTCTGTCTATCTCTCGCAGTTTATCAAGACCAAAGAAAGACAATCTATAGAGGAGGCTATCAATCTCTTTAAACGCGCCATCGAATTGGATCCACTGTATGTTTCTGCATACAACGGCCTTGGTGCCGCCTACAGAAATCAGGGAAATCTGGACGGAGCGATCTACTGCTGGGAAAAAGCAGTAGAGCTTGATACGAATTTCGCCTATGCTTTATACAATCTGGGAATGGCTTATTTTGCAAAAGGAGAAAATATTAAAGCCGCAGAAGCACTGACCAAATACAAAGAAAAAAATTACCACCTTCTTCCAGCCGACGAGCAAAATAATCTCGATAATCTCATTAAAAAGATCAAGAAGTTTTCATGAATAAACGTAAGCGGCAAATCTTATTTGAATAGGTGATGCAGAGGAATTCAGAATGAAAGTAAATGTCTCTAGAGTTTTTGTCTTCCTTTTTCTTATATGTTCGTGTTCGTTACTTTTTTCGAGTCAGAAGCAGAAAGAAAAAGACCTTCCCCCCAAATATCAGGAATGGTTAAATTTAACCACTCACATTATTTTTCCGGAGGAAAAAGACGTTTTCTTGGAACTTCAAAACGACAGAGACCGCGATCTTTTTATAAGATCATTTTGGCGGCAGAGGGATCCCACTCCCGGCACTCCTCAGAATGAATATAAAGATGAGCACCTGGAGCGGTTTAAATATGTCAATACGTTTTTCAGACGGGGAACAACCAGAGATGGCTGGAGGACGGATATGGGACGGATCTATATGATCTTAGGCCCTCCTGTCAGTACCGAAAAGTTTGACAATGTTATGGGTGTCTATCCCTGTCAAGTTTGGTCTTATTACGGAGACAGGAATAAAGGATTCCCCACCAACTTCACCATACTCTTTTTTAAGAGGAATGGAGTGGGCGAATTTAAACTCTATAATTCAATGAGCGATGGACCTGGAGCTCTTATCATCCAAAAGAAGGATTTAGACATGTTTGACTCTTTGAAGATCTATTCGGCGATCAAAACATTAGCTCCCACTCTTGCTGGGCCTGCCGTGACCATGATACCTGGACGCTATACTTTTGATTTTCGCCCTAGTCTCAGCGATAATCAAATTTTGGTAGATATCCTCGATTCCCCAAGACAAGATGTCAATCCCACTTATGCCAGCCATTTTTTAAACTATAAAGGAGTTGTAAGCACAGAATATTTGACAAATTTTATCGAAAGTAATACCGATATCGCCATCATCTATTCCCCACTATTAAATATGAATTTTGTGCATTTTTCCATCAATCCTAAATTTGTCTCTATTGATTTTTTTGAACCTAAAGACCAGTATTATTGTAATTTTTCACTCAATGTCAGCCTGAGAAAAAACGAAGTTGTCCTCTTTCAATACTCAAAGGAATACCCATTTTACTTCCCTCCGGAAAATATCGACCGAATCCAAGGAAGCGGAATCGCGATCCAGGATTCTTTCCCTATAATTGAGGGAAATTACAGCTTGAATATTCTTATTCAAAACTCAGTAGGAAAAGAATTTAGTGTCTTTGAAACGGAAATTTCTATTCCCGCGGCAACCGATTTACCCAGAATAATAGGGCCAGTGCTCGGGTATGAATTCCAGGACTCAACCGCTAATATAAACCTGCCTTTTAAGCTTAATGATAAAAAACTGTCGATTGATCCGAAGGATACGTTTTCCCCCAAAGAAAATGTGGCCTTTCTTTTTAATGTCATGAATTCTACGAGAGAGCTGTGGGAAAATGGAAAAATTGACGTTCAAATCAGTGGTCTCAAAACAGAGAATCCAACAAAAAAATCTTTTTCTATATATCTTAAAAATTATCCCTTCGGTACAAATCTTGGAATTTCTCATTCTTTCCCTGCCTATGACTTATCTCCCGATTATTATACTTTAACCTTGATCTTAAAAAAGGACGATGCTGAGATCATTGATGAGAAGACAGGAAACTTTATCATATCCCCCAAAGAGATCGTCCCTCATCCTGTGACATTAGCCAAGGCTTTTCCATTATCCAATAACTTTTTATACCTCTATGCACTGGCTTACCAGTATGATAAAGTGGATAAATTCGATAAAGCAGAAGAAATCTATCAGCGGGCTTTTACCTCACAGCCTGGTCATACACAAGGATTGATTGAATATGCCAATTTTCTCATTAAAATAAAAAAGTTCTCTCGAAGTATCGAATTGATTGAGTCCATCAAAGGACAAGAAGAAACAAAGTTCCAATACTTTCTGATCAAAGGAAAGGCCTTCACGGGGATGGGAAATTACTCAGTGGCCATAGACAACTTATTAGAGGGAAACAAGATTTATAACAGTAATACAGATCTTCTTGGATCTCTTGGTTATTGTTTTTATAAAACAGGCGACATCAAAAATGCTCTTGATGTCTTGAAAGCATCCTTAAAATTGAATCCAAATCAGGAAGATATAAAAAAACTCGTTGAAGAGATTGAAAGGAAGGAAAAGATGGAATGAAAAAAATACATCTTTTGCTACTTATTCTATGTCTTTCCCTGCCGCTGACGTCTCAAGATATCCAAGAGAAAAGCCAGGTGATCAATGTAGAAATTCCTGTCCGGGTATTTTTGGGAAAAACATTTATAGACAATTTAACCATAGCGGATTTTGAGATTTTTGAGGAGGGCATTCTCCAAGATATCGAAGTCGTTTATCTGGTGAAAAAAAGATCAATTGAGAGGAGTCAGGAAAAGAAAAAATTTTCTCCTCGGACTGCCCGAAACTATTTTCTTTTTTTTGAAGTTACGGAGTACAGCAGCCGGCTTGGAGATGCGGTGAAATACTTCATTCATAATGTTATCCTTCCAGATGACAGCCTGACTATTGTGACCCCGCTAAAAACTTATAGACAGACTACCGAAGCATTCAAACACAACACTAAAGAAGAACTCACCAAACAACTAACTGATATATTAAAGAAGGATATTACTATGGGGAATTCACAATACAGAAGTACTTTGATAGAACTCACGGGTTTAGCCTCAACTTTAGCCTCGGATACAGGGAGAGGGGCCGGGGAGGATCTAAGAATTATGGACACAAGCTCATCGAATCAATATTCCCATTATCCCTTTGATAGAAAACTTCAGAAATATGCATCCATTTTAGAAAGGCTCGAAAGTCTAAGAAAAGTAGATCAGGAAAAATTGCTAGGATTTTCCAATTATCTAAAAGAATTAGAAGGCCAAAAATATGTCTTCCTCCTTTACCAAAGGGAATTTATTCCCCAGATAGAGCCTAGGATTATGAATAAATATATGGATCTCTATCAAGACAGCCCGCACGTACTCCAGACTCTAACATCCCTGTTTTCTTTTTATCATAGAGATGTCTCTTTTAATGTTGATCTTGTCAAACAGAGCTATGCGGATTCCTCTATCTCCATTCATTTCTTATTCTTGACTCCTCCCTCCGAACACATGCCCGGCCTTGTTTTTAATGAACATTCAGAGGATATCTTCAGTGCTTTTAGAGAAATGGCCCTCGCCACAGGGGGATCCGTGGAAAGTTCTGCAAATCCAGAGTACTTGATCCATCAAGCGGTCAAAGCCTCCGAGAACTATTATCTTCTTTATTATTCGCCTTTAAATTATAAAGAGGACGGAAAATTTAAAAGAGTTGAGGTTCGAGTGAAAAGAAAAAAATATAAAGTCGTTCACCGCTATGGATATTTTGCAAATTAAATTGTTTGAATCTATGATTGATTCGTATTTTATTTATTGAATTTTACAAATAAAATTGAGGAGAATTGTCATGAAATATTTGTCTTTAAAAAAAATAGTTATCCCAGTGTCTATTATGCTTGCCGTAACTCTTATTGGTTTTTCCGCAGAGAAAATGATTCAAAGCCACTGGACAGCTCAATCCATAAACATAGACGGAATGAGTCAGGATTGGAGTGATATCAATTTAAACTTGGAGAAAAAAACAAAGGTTAATTACGCATTTAAGAATGATGGGGAATATCTTTATGCTCTGTTTAAATTTAATGATCCCAGTGTCCTTAGTTCTATCCAGACAACAGGCATGAGGGTATGGTTTAATCTGGAGGGAAAAAATAAAAAAAATTACGGAGTCAGACTAATTTCAAAACAGATTACCGTAGATGAATATATTGCGACCATAGAAAAAATGCAGGGGCCCCTTCCGGAAAAAGATAAAAATGAAATACGTGTGAATCCCTTTTATGTCATCAATCAAAGTGAATTTATCGATAAAAAGGGCAAGCTTGTTCCTCAAGCTCCTGATGCAGACAATAGTTTACCTATCAAGTTTCAAGTCGTTACTCAGGAAAATATTGTGAGTTTTGAAATAGCCATCCCTCTGAAAAAAAGATTGGATTCGTCTCCAGGAATCGGTACAGAACCAGGAAATATCATTAAGGTTGCATTTGAATGGGGAGGAGTGACCAAAGAGATGAGAGAAGCATGGATGAAAACACGCGGAGCCGGTGGAGGAGGCGGCGGCAGCCCAGGGAAAATTTCCCAGGATTCTGGGGGCGCTGCTGGGGGTGGGGGTGCTTCCAGCAGCGGAGCTATACGCTCTCAGGGCATCGGAAGCCTGGCAGCATTGAACCAACGCATGAAGCAGTATAGCTTCTGGGTGGAGGTTCAGTTGGCACAAAAAACAAAGTAGCGAGATGTCGGGAATACTCGCAGTTTTTGAGCAAAATAAATTTAAAATCACGCTTCGTTTCCGCTCCACATCTTGAGACAATGAATACATAATGTTAAACTTATCGGTACATTTGAGTTTATGGAGGGAGATTCATGAAAATCAAATTTATAATTACGTTTTTAGTGCTGATCATTTCTTTTAATTTCGCATCTGCTGAGATCCACAAATTCAAGGCGACCAAGGGCTATCAGACATATGCAAAACGGGAACCTGTCTTGTCCATAAAACCTGGAGATATCCTGGAGACAAGCACACTGTACTCCGATTTTTTCACGGAAAAGGACGGTCCCTGGCCGGGAGAAGTCGGCCCCATCTATATTGAGGGCGCAACTCC
>SDBT01009809.1_pt1 | contig 15499 bp, 15 predicted proteins | sample 2277101 | NCBI WGS metagenome assembly SDBT01 (sample SAMN10404973, study PRJNA504765) | marine sediment metagenome | isolation source: marine sediment core GS10_PC15, 103 cmbsf | place: Arctic Ocean: Southern Knipovich Ridge | collected 2010 | reverse complement strand
GGTGAAGCCGATAGCCTTGCCCACTATCGGATAGCCAATAGGGGGTGTTCAAATAGAACAACTGAATATTGAGGGCAAGCGTTCAGGTGAGGGCTTTGTTTCACACAAGGCGATACTGGTAAATGCCTTATCAAGGGCACTAGCCGAAAGGGTGGTGCTAATGGATTTTACCATAGGGCGTAAAGGCTTTCTAAATTACCTGAAGTCTCTCGGCGGGAGCAACATCGTCAAGATAGTTCCCGCTAACGGAAGTGCTAGCGGGTCGCAGGCTAACGGACAAAAGAGGCTTAAGGTGGTTTGCGGAGCTAATACCAGCTACCTTGACGATATGGCTTGGGTGGGTGATAAAACACCCTTGACGCTCTGTGATGTCAGGGTAAGCCCTTCCAACACTGTCAAGCCTAACCTCGGAGCACTGGAGCTATCGGAAGCCCTGTCAAGGGTATTGCCCTTTACCGCCAGAGAGGATAACAGACCTGTATTACAGTGTGTCCTCTTTAAGGTAGCAGAGGGTAAGCTCACTTTGGTGAGTGCCGATGGTTTCAGGCTGGCGATGGTGAAGCTGGACTTTGATGGTGATGAGGGGCAAGTCCCGATAAATCGAGATGAGCTAAGGGGTGTTACCAGTGCCCTGCGAAGGGCAAGGCGGGTGAGGGTGAGCTTTGAAAAGAGCGGGGATAGCCTTGACGGTATGAACCTAATTCTTGATACCGAGCTAATCCGCTATAAGTGGCGGGGTGCTGATGGTAACTTTCCCGACTATGAGAAGCTCATACCCGCCGACTTCAACACTCTTACCAGCTTTGACACTAACGAGGCACTGAAAGCGGTAAGCTCACTCAAAGTCCTATCCGACAGCAAGTCCTACCCGATAGACCTCACCATCGGTAACGGCAGGGTGATAATGTCCAATCCCGATGACAAAGGACAAACCGAGATACCCGCCGACACTCAGGGTGAGGTCAAGGTCAGGCTTGACGGAAGCTATCTTGCTGATGCCTTAAGGGCTTGTGGCGGGATGGTAGAGCTAAAGCTCACTGACGGCAAATCGCCGATGCTTTTTACCTCACCCGACTATGAGCTGGTGGTGATGCCGATGCTCACCAGTGAAAGCCAGAAGCCAGAGGATAAGGCTGAACAGGCAGAAGCTGAACCTACCGAGGACACCGAGCCAGAAGCCGAGCAAGCCGAGCCTTATCGGGTAAAGGGTATAAGTGGAGAAGTGCCAGAGCCAGTCTCACCTAGTGAGCAAACCGAGGAAGCCGAAGCGGCAGCCGAAGTCGAGACAATCGCCAAGACCGAGAAGCCGAAGCGGAAGCGAAGCAAGGCTAAAGAACCAGTCGCCGTATAGCCTAAAGCCTGAAATTGAACGCTTGAACTCAGAAAACAGCCAACGCAGAGAAGCGGGGGATGACCCCGCTTCTCTGCTCTTTTGTAGTCAATGTCAGTCTTTTCATTGACTGACATTATCCCTGAACAATAACCTACTGACCTAATCGTAGACCTACAACAGGGGGTATTCCTGCCCCAATGCGGGGGTGGGAATACCCCCTGTTTTTGTGGCTGAAAGGGGCAAAGAGTGCCGATGCCCGATGGCAGTGCGAGAGGCACGATGGCAGTGCGAGAGGCACGATGGCAGGGACATTACCGGCGATTGCGTACTCAATGGAAGTCCGATTGGACAGGTGCACAGTACGAACAACAACCAAAGAGAGTAGGCACTCATTTATCAACAGAAACGGCTTTAGAAAGGAGGAAGCCAGTATGGAACTGGACAAGGACACTATCTTTGTCCTCACCAGGGAAGATGTCATTGAGTGCGCCAGGGAAATGAGTATCCCTGAAGAAGCCATAACCGATAATATTCTCCACCAGGTGAGGAAGGGCGTGGACAATGGGCTTGAGTGCTGGTCAATGGTGGTAAAGGAAGCCATAAACTTCGCCCTCAAGAGCTAGCTTAGCTAATGTCTATTCTTGTAGGGGTTACTATGCCCAAAATTTGAAGGAAAGGGGGTACGAGTATGACATGTCAGCTTGACTTGTTTGACGGAGTGAAGCTAGCTGTGTCTGAGCCGACCACTACAGTAAGCCTAGGGCGAAAGACCGTCCAGATACCGCTCCGTAAGAAGCGTAGGGAAGCCACAAAAAGCGCCTGATGGAGATACTGGAAGAGTTGGAAGGTAAGGACATCTACATCGGCTCTTATGACGCCGGTGGAAAGCACTTCTGGCTTGATAACCTTAAGCTCCTCAGGCTTCAGCTGGAATGGCATCCCGTCAGGCTTAAAAGTGACCAGACCTATATTCCCAGCGTCGTGGTCTTGTGGGGGAGCAAGTCGGCTTGCGTCAGGATATTCACCGATTACCTTGTAGCCGTTCGTGAGCAGGAGTACCAGGGCTACTGGTACTACCTGCTGGACTTCCGTAACGGTTTCTGGCAAAGCCCGATTGACAACTATCGGTCGCACTACGCCTGCCTGCACATAACCAGGTTCAAAGATTGAGGAAAGGAGGTTGACAATAATTGAATAAGACAGTGGAGAAAGGCATCTCCGATATCGTAGGATGTCTTACCGACCCCATTATTGTGTTCCCGGGCGGTTGGGGAGACACCTTGCCAGACTGGCTTAAGACAGCCATTACCTTGGAAAGGATGATGTGGGACATGAAAGCACTGAAAGGGAAAGAGCCGACAGGTACCGATGCTGAAGCCTGCGCCTATCTCATGACACTATCCCTGACTCAGCCAATGGACAGCGACTGGACCCAAATCTACCTCTATATCGCTGGTCAGAGCTACAAGCGATGGAACAAGGGTGAAATGCCGGCTGATATTGCCGTAGACTCAATTGGTGATTACCAAATAGGAGAGCTAAACAGGCTTAAATCGTGGCTCTATCATCAGAGGGTTAAAGCGAGGCAAGAGAAGGACAGAGTAGAGCGGAGGCAAGAAAAAGAGGAAGCTAAAGCACAGCGAGAAGAGAAGCATCCGGTGTTGTTTAAGTTCTGAGGCCGGTATTTATCAGAGAAGGGTCCGAGAAGTTCCCCGGGCCCTTTTTTTCTTCTCCGCAGGCAACTAAATAAGCTTATGTGCAATGCTGATTTGGAAGGCACAATAAAAAAAGGCGGGATGCCACTTGCCCTATATTGGCTGAGGCACCTCACGGGAGGAGAGGAGGTCATTTTAAGCCATTGGGAGAAACCCTAAAGACCCAATGGCACCCCACTTTCTCCTGACAGAGCCCGCCTACAATTCTAATTTCAGCCTTATGCAGAATCCTCTTGCCTTTACCAGTATGGCCATCCGTCAGGCAAACGTGCTATCACCCCCCACCCTTCTATGACCCACTTGCCGAACGTTTTGTCCAATTTAATGACCTTGAGATGTGCGTTTGACAGAATGCTCCGCTTCATCTCAATACTCCTTGATTTCCTAGCCTCGCTAGCGGAGTAGGCGGGATGCCACTTGCCCGATTACGGCTGGAGCACCTCACGGGAGGGGGCGGTTCAATAATTAAGCCAGTGGGTGAAAACAAAAACCCCTGGCACCCCAGTTTCCCCTGGCAGAGCCCGCCTTGACGAGACTCCATAAGAGGCTCGTGTCACTTTACCAGTAATGCTGGACCCCCGACAGCCTCACCTATGTCACGTAGAACTCCCAGAGCCTTCCTGCCCGCTGTAGGACTAAAGTCTTTATTGCGCTGAAGCCATTCAACTAGTAGTTCGACTCCGAAAACCTCTCCCGCTTCATAAAACTCCGGTGAAGCCCAATAAACTTCTACGCCGCCCTCCTTTGCTAGCTCCTTAAAATTGTCAAAGGCCGAAGGATCCTCTATGTAATTCTCCCATAAGTCCTTTTCGTACTTTTGAGCTTCATCGAGGAGTATTTCTTGGAAGTCTGACGGCAGTTTATCAAATGCTTTCTGGCTTACGGCTACTGATTGCAGGGATGTATATGGCCATAAAACCAAGAAAGTTTCGCTAACTTCGTCGTAGTGTCTGATCGAAATAACCGCCGGCATTGAGTTACTGAACATACCGTCTACAACCCCCTTTTGCTGAGCTAAATACACTTCGGCTAGAGGTATGTAGACAGGGCTCGCACCCAACTTCCGCATAAATGCATCTTGCTCTTTCGACCACACCCTTACTTTTAAGCCCTTGAAGTCATCAACCGTCATCGGTTTTGCCTCCCTGAAGAAGATGCCTACAAAGTCCCCGGGATTAGTTGCTTTTGCTATAGTCAAAATGCCCATTTCTTTAGAGAACTCATTAAGCATAGGTTGACTAGCATCGACAACGGCTCGTCTGTCTCCCGTTGGTATCAGGAAAGGGGAAGAAGCGATACCAATCCAAGGAAACTCATATGCCAGAGCAGAAACAGTCATCATGGCAATTTCTAGGATTCCTGCCCCGAGAATGTTAGGTGTGTCTTGCGCTATATAACCAAGCTCGCTAGAGTAGTGCGGTTCGATGATGAACTGACCATTAGTCCTCTCAGCAACTCTATCAAAAAGCTCAGCCATGCCTATCTCTACAAGATCCTTCTGTTGATAATGTGTGTCGTAGCGCCATTTTATTACCTCCGTTGGTGTTGGAGTGGGCGTAGGTGTTGGAGTGGGAGTGGGCGTAGGCGTGGGCGTTGGAGTGGGCGTAGGTGTTGGTGTAGGTGCCGGCGCTGCACATCCAACTACTAGTAAGGTAGCAATAGCAATGGCAGCAATTAACGTTGCTAGGCTCTTCGTCTGTTTTGTCACTTGTTTCCCTCCTCTTTCAGTAATTTAGTGATGCTTTGAAGTCCCCTATTTTCTACATCTGGCACCTCCTTTCAATCAATACATCAGATTAGGTAAGAAAGTGGCTATTTCAGGGAAGAAGTATAAAATCACTATAGTAAGCAAGTACAGGAAAAAGAAGGGAACAATGCCCCTAACTACCCTATGCATTGGCTTACCAGTTACGCTCTGTAGAATGAATAAGTTTACACCCACCGGTGGGGTAATGGCTGCCATTTCCATATAGACTGTTACTATTACGCCAAACCATATTGGGTCAATTCCCACAGCTGTTACTGCTGGAAAAATGACTGGGAGCGTGGCGATCATTGAAGCAGCGGCGTCGAAAACCATGCCAAGCACGAGATACACCAAGGACACAAGCACAAGCAACCGCTCCGCTGAAACCCCACCCTCTGTCATTGAGTTTATGAGTCTTTGGGCTACTCCAAGGTTAGAGAAAGAATTTGCTAGCACGAAGCCTGCACCTATGATGAAATACATCATTATGGTGATTTTTACTGCGCGCGAAAGCGACTCCGTTATCATGGTTTTTGAAAACCTTCGTAGTACGATGGCAATGATTATAGAAGCAAGAACTCCAAGCCCTGACGCCTCTGTTGTTGTGGTAACACCAAAGAAGATGGAGGCCATTATGACACCAAACAGACCCACAACCGGCCATGTAGATAGTAACCGCAGAACAGTTTCCTTGAAGCCTACTTTATATGTTGGGATGGGCTGGTTAGTTACTTTACAGAAAATCGCAATATAACCAGAGAAAAGAAAGGCTATCATTATACCGGGAAAGATACCAGCCATAAAGAGTTTCCCTACCGATACTCCAGTCACCATACCATATATTATGAAAGCAGTACTGGGAGGGATCATAAGCCCCAGTCCCCCACCTGCCAAAAGAGACCCTAAGGCCAGTTTTTCGGGATATTTTTCCTTATCCATATACGGCACAGCTACCTCACTGATGGCGGCAGTAGTAGCTGCCGTGGAACCGCAAACGGCACCAAACCCAGCGCTAGCCATTATATTCGCATGGAGGAGTCCGCCAGGAAGACGAGAAAACAAAGCTGCTGAACCTGAATATAGTCGTTCACCCACTCCGCTGGAAGAAAGGATAGAAGCCATGAAGACAAACATCGGTATCGCAGCTAGTGAGTAGCTGGTCCAAGCATTGTACACGACAGGACCAATTGCCTGAAGAAAATCGACGTCCAAGAATAACAGGTAAAAGACGATAGCTATCATTCCCAGTGCTGTTCCAATCAAAGACCCTATAGACAAGAAGAGCAGCAAAATTACCAAGAAGATTATAATATAATAATTCTCCAAAGAGCCTCCTTTACTGCCTATTCTTGGAAAGGCCTACAATAAGGCTACCCACTAGATAAACCACCGTGAGTGATAGCCCTAGAAAAGCTAAAAATTCTACTGGCCAAAGTGGCCATGACCAAAGCGTTATAAACCGCCTACCTGTGTGAAAGTGCATAAGTGTTAATCTGCAGAGTTCGATAGACACTATGGACAGAAATACTATGGTGAGAAGCTCACAGATGATTCCAAGATACCTTTGCATTCTTGGTCTTAGTAACATTACAACCAGGTCGACCTTAACGTGTCCTCTTATTGAAAAAACGTAAGCCATCGGTATAGTTACTAATGGAATTATTGCATTCACAGCAACCTCATCAGTCCACGTCAACGCCCTATGGAAGAAGTATCTTGATATGGCTCCATAGGAAAGAATCCCAGCTATTGCGATAAGGCACACGTACCCCACATACTTCGTAGCTAGAGCATATCTTTCAATGTATTTTTCGATGGTTCTCAGTTTTTCTTCTCCCGTACCATAGCGATTACAGCTGATATATCTTCCACATTTTGTAGCCGTTCTATGCTGCCTATAATGGCATCTGACGCACCAATTCCGATCACCGGAGCGGCCAGGTAAGTAAACTTGCTTTGAAGTTCCTCCCTTGTTGGCCTCTCTTTTTCTGGTTCCCATTTGGGGACATCTACTCTTTCAGAAAACAGGTTACCATCTACCTGCTCAATAGACACTATGGTTCCCAACAACCTCTTTGGGCGATGATACCCCTCCTCCATCTCTGGCGACAGCTCCAGAGAGACCTTTTCAGCAAGAGACCTAACTCTAGGATCAGTGAGGTCGTCACCTAATAGACCCTTGCGAGGAGACTTTCCGAGCAACTCTAAAGCTATTAAATGAGGTAAGCTGAACTGGGCATCCAAGATAGTAGCAGGATTACTAATTGCTCCATTCTCAACTAGTTCACGGAAGGTGTTAACTTTGATGCTTCTAATTCTATTTATGTCTATGCTATATTTAGCCATAATCTCAGCAGTTGCGTCTAAGCTTGTATGAGTCCACCTACATGAAGCATAAGGCTTGAATCCAACCCTCGAAATATGATAGTCTACACCCAAATCAAGAGTCATTTTGTTAAAATCACACTGGTCTGAGCCTGCCATTATCCAAAATCCCCTTTCTCCGTCTAGGATGTATTTGTTACCCACAAACCCCTTTTCAGTAAGAAAGGCGGCTAAAACACCCCCCATTGATGCCCAACCATAGTTATTCTTCGCCCAGCTGATAGGGCGTTCTTCTAGCTCCATCCCAATCTTATGGATGCTAGGAACAGGAGCATTAACACCAGCTAATCCCAGTGCGTTGGTAACTTGTTCAGTATTAAACCCTAACAGCTTACTGGACACAACTGCGGCACCGAATATCTGATGAGTGCCAAACCCCCGAACTTTAGCCGTCCTTTCAGGTGACGAAGATATGGCAAGAGCAATGCGTGACCAAGCTTCATAGGCTGTGACTACTGCGGTAATGAAACCCCTCCCACTAGTCCCGATTTTCTCGGCTAATGCTAAACCGGGACAGATTATCGTTGCTCCAGGATGTGCTGGTGGTGTATTCGAAGTATCATCGAGGTCTAGTAAGTTAGCTAAATAAGAATTGACATAAGCAGCATGTATACACGGCAATTTTGTTCCAGTGGCTAAAATCGATGATTCGGGGTAGCCCCCAAGTCCGGTAAAATAGTCTACGATTATCTTCCCTGGCTCGAGTACCGAGCCACTTATCATGCAGCCTATTGAGTCTAAAATATAATCTTTAGCATCCTCACATACGGCCTTGGGAATGTCCTCGAATTTAGACCTAGCGACATACTCTGACAAAGCTTGCGTTGATGAACAATGTTCCTTTTTATCCACCCCAGACCTCTTTAACTAGTCTTAGCCAGTTACCTCCCAGTATTTTGCTTGTTTCAGTCTCAGAATAGCCACGTGACAGCAATTCCTCAGTAATTTTTATTGTATCCGAAACTCCAGTGAATCCTTCAATGAGCCTTGTTTCAAAGACAAAAGTTTTGCCAGGAAACAGAATGGGGTCGAACTTTTTATGCCAGGCATCGTAACCTTCCTTTTTCCAGAATGGAGAAAAATCGGTCCCAAAACCGACATGGTCAATACCCACAACACTCACCATGTGGTCTATAAGGTCAGCAAAATCACTAAGGGTCGCACGTACTCCCTCTTTGCCCTTCTTTGTACAGAAGTTGTTGACAATAACTTGGCCTATGACTCCACCCCTCTCTGCTACGGCCTTCATCGTCTCGTCTGTTCTTGCTCTCAGAAGGTCAACAAGAGCTGCTGGGGTCGTGTGTGTAATAGCTATGGGAGCTTCTGAAGCTTCAGCTGCGTCCATTGCTGTCTTGTCGCCGCAGTGTGAGACGTCTATCAGTATCCCTAGCCTATTCAATTCCTTTATGGCTTCCCTGCCTTGATCTGTAAGTCCATGATCTATCCGTTCACCACATCCTGCACCAAGGTAGTTCTGTTGTGAATACGCAATCTGTACCACTCTGATCCCCAGCTTATCAAAAGTCCTTATCAGGTCTAGATTCCTTTCGAAGGGTATGCTGTCTTGCATTCCTGCAATTATTGCAACTTTTCCTTCCTTCTTTGCGCTCTCAATGTCAGCTGCACTGTACGCCACCTTTGCATTTTTTGCGCTTTCCATAGCCTCGTAGAATTTGGCTATGTTTTCAATTGCAACGGGCAGGTCATCAGTAACATAAGGTACCGTGACATGTATTGCCGTAACTCCGGCGTCTACCAACGATTTGAAGTACCCTATTTCCATCGCAGGGAATACTGTCTCCAACATATCTATCACGATGGCTTCCCTATGAACTCGCTGAGCTCTTTCACTAATTTCTTTAACTACCATTTCAAAACTCCTCATGAACGCACATTGCCTATCAAGCCCTGCACGCTCCATATATTACTTTGCTGCCCTCTTGAAGGCTTTCGGTCAATCTTCTTTGATTCCACTACGAAATACACTCGATGCACCCAGATCTCAGCTTTAAGGCAGCCTCTCGTAGTAATCTCTAGATAGTTTTATTGAAGGTAATTTTCTCCTTAACCTCCTTTCCGACCTGATAATCTCTTGAATACCGCAAGGATTTCCTCACACATATCATCAACATCCTCGAGCCGAAGTTCCCTTTTATCCACCCCAGGCCTCCTTAACCAGTCTTAGCCAGTTACCTCCCAATACCTTCTTAGTTTCATCGTCAGAGTATCCGTGCCTCAATAATTCCTCCGTGACCTTTATTGTGTCCGAGATGGTAAATCCTTCAACGGTCCGTTCTTCGAATGGCCTAGCCTTACGACCACCCCTCATGGCCCCAAAGGCTTTATGCCAAGCCTCATAGTCCTCTTTTTTCCAGAACGGAGCTAAATCAGAACCTAAACCGACATGACTAACTCCTACTAAGTCCACCACATAATCTATAAGGCCAACGAAGTCGCTTAAAGTTGGGTTCACTCCTACCCTATCCTTCCTTTCACAGAAGCTGGTGAGGATAGTTATACCCATAACTCCTCCCTTTTCTGCCACGGCCCTAATTGTTTCGTCGCTTTTTGCTCTCGGGTGGTCAACAAGGCTCGCAGGAATGCTGTGAGTAATTGCTATAGGTTTTGTTGAGGCTTCAGCCGTATCTCTTGCTGTCTTATCACCACAGTGTGACACGTCTATCAATATCCCTAGCCTATCTAATTCCTTTACAGCCTCCCTGCCTCGGTCTGTCAGTCCATAGTCTACCTTCTCAGCACACCCTGCACCCAGGTAACCTTGCTGAAAATAGGCAATCTGCATTACCCTAACCCCTAACATGTGAAAAACTCTTATCAGATCCAAATCTCCTTCAAAGGGTATACTTTCTTGCATTCCTGCTATTATCACAGCTTCGCCTTTTTCCTTTGCCCTCTCAATGTCAGCTCCACTAAAGGCTATCTTTGCTGTTCCCCCTATGACTTTATAGAACTTGGCCATCTTTCTAACTGCAGTGGGAAGGTCATCAGTAACATCAGGTATTGTAGCGTGTACCGCTGTAACTCCGGCGTCTACCAATGTCTCAAAATATCTTACATCTATCGCCGGCATCATAGCCTCTAGCATGTCTATTACTGTTGCTTCCTTATGGACTCGCCAAGCTCTCTCACCAATTTCTGTCATTTCTACCTCCTTATTATTGAAAGAAGTTCCTCACACCGGTCATCGGCATCCTCGAGCCGAAGTTCCCCGTGGTCAATCCCATAAGCTTCCTTGCAGAGTCTCCGAGCTTCTTCTGTAAAGACGAGTGTTCCATCACCTCTTATCTCTTCTATACCCTCACACTTCATGGCGTCAGTGTTGATTTTTATCGCCTCCTCTAAGGTTATCTCCTCCGGAAGGGCGACCTCACAACCCTTAGCACTCAAGCGGACCGGATAGCCCCCAGGTAAGCCATTTGGGCCCGGTACATGGGTGAAGAGATTAGTGTCATTTATAATGGCTAAGATGCTCCTCACGGCCCCTGAAGCCACGGGAGGATGACTAACCCAAGTTGTCCACTCAGGAGGTGACTTCAGAAGCCTATCTGAGATCAACGAGTCAACGTCGAACTTACTAGTGACATTCCTATCACCCACCATAACCTTTAGGAAGTACGGCACACCTGTCCTCGTACCCATAATATTAACAGCATGCTCAGCGATATAATACACAGTGACATCCCGTATTGGTACATTTTCTGCGACACTCACCTTCCTCCGGATTTCCCCCACGATAGTATCCAAATTACCATTTCCAATTAGGGGCCCCAGGCCATTCCTCCACAACACAGGGTTTACAGCGTCTGAGAAAGAATTGTTTATCACAGGGGCAGTGATACCAGACTTCTTAACGGCCCTCATTAACTTAGCAACTAGTGCTAACTGAAATGCTGCAGTCGCTCCCATCATCCTTGTCTTTTTCTTATACATGTCAGGCGGGAGGAGGCTTCTCTGTGCCTTGAACCCTAGCATTGATAGAGCACTAAATATCAAGTCAGGCTTAACATCTTTCAGCAAATCAACAGTTGTGTTTATATCGTTCACATCACACTTGTAAAACCTTATTGTCTTGGAGTAGCCTTGGTGCCCAGCCCCTACCGCAGCAGCATTTGTCTTCAAGATCCCCCAGTCCTCCCTGATGTCCACCGTAACTATCGTGCTCACACCAGCACTACGAGCAAGGAATTCTAAGACCCACCCACCAACATCACCGCAACCAACAATCATAACAGTTCCACCTAAGCTCATCCTTAATCTCCTCTCAATAATTTAGCCACCTGAGCACCCCACCATAACTATCTCACTTCCCGCCTCCTCGTGCTATTTCTCCGCCTTCTTGTCCCAATCATAACTTAAGCATCTAGGGCATCTTCTTGGCTTCTCTACTCTTGGGATCCATTCATGCCCACACTTCATGCACTTCTTTTTTGGTAGTGGTTGTGAGGGCCTCATAATTTCCTTCCAAAATATTTCTACTTTGTCTTTATTAATCCTTGTTCGTCAGCTCCCCGCTTACTTCTCACAATCTTCTTAGCCTTGCTTATGCCACTTTTGCCAAAGTAACGGACACTGTTCAACAATTACCCCCCAACTGCCTTAATAAAGCCAAAGGGCTCAAAGGTACACCCCAATCCCTCAACGCAAGACTTATGCACTCAATATTTGAATGGCATTATAATACATGAAAATCCTTATGTCAATACCTTGTACTGGTTCATGTGATTAGTATACTTCGCATAGTTGAGGAAATTGGACCAATGTGGCTAGGGAGCGTCAGTTCTTGGCTGGGACAGTCACATTAGTGAGCTAGACGGTGTGGAGGAGCTAAGTAGGGGAGGGTTGGAAGATTTGTCCTAGATGATGCGGAAATTAACCGGGGAGAAGACAACCAGGATGTGAAACCAGAGAATATGTATTGTTGGCAGCGTTAATTGGATGATTCTATTATCCACTCTTCTGTTGTTACGCCTTATGCTCCTTTGATTCTTTACGAAATTCACAGTTGGAGCAAGTATCCTCATTATCATATGCTTGACAGTAAACCCCTTCCTCTTTACCAGCATGGTTTTGCACACGCAGCAAGCTCAGAGCGATGCATACAGGCAGGACAATCATCCAGATGCCAACAAGGGTAAAGCCGTAGATATAATGATGTACTCCTGGTAGGTTCAGCTCTTCTGCTATTAACCTCTTAATGAATCGCAACCGTTTCAGGTCGGTCTCAGAATAAAATCGCTTGCCGCTTCTCCTTTGCAGCTTAACTACCCCGTATCTCTCCCATACACGGACAGTTTCAGGATGCACGTTCAGCAGCTCTGAGACAACACCTATTGGGAATAGTGGCAGGTTCTTCATTACCTTTGACTCCAATAAATGGATGACATTCTGTTGTCAATTGAGGACTTCACAATGTTTGTTTATAAGTGCGTAGCACGTTGATTGTTATATAAATGAATTGAACATTCCGCTAGAAAGTGCAATGAGGTAACAATTTACTTTTTTGTCACCATGATGCCAGTCTTTTCAATAGGTGTAGTGTATCTTGCGATTGGATTGGAGAATAGAGATAAATGGAGAAAAACTTCTAGATTGCGATTCTAATCATGGGTATATCATGTAAGGATACGGTATAATACTGTAAGCTAAGGAAGGAGAGTGAATATGGATTGGTTACTGTGGGTCGTTAGAGCCATAATAATTATAGTAGGAATAATACTGGCAATAATAATCTGGAAAGGGAAAAAAGAAGGAAGGTATCAAGAGTATTCCCTCAGGTTTTTTATAATAGGAATTACCATTTTTATTTTAGGGATTATTCTATTAGTAGTATCTTTTATAACAGACCTATCATTATTTTATGGCTTGTATCTTGCTGCTGCTGGGGCAATAGGTATCATAATCGGTTTGGTTATTCGGAATATATGGGAGAAGAACCGTTAATGGCTCAAGCTATCCTCAAATTTCATCACAAAGGGGAGCACCATTGCTCCCCTCGTGTTTTCAAAAATCAGCTACCATTGAACGAACATAGGGATGTCGACATACACTTATGAGTGCAAAGATCTTCTTTTCACTCGAGATAAATGTCACAAAATGAGTGTTTGTTACCAAGCTACTGGCGTGATGCTCAAAGCTTTCGCATGACGTGAATCTTCACAATGCAACTCAACTTCAAGCCGACTTGACCACCGAACCGAGCTGCTTATTTGTATTCTATGCCGAAATCGACGTTGCCTTGGTGATCAATGCTCACCAGCTTCACGTAGTGGATAGAGAAGAGATGTTTCCCCTTTTCGGGATCCCCATGAATGGCTACGGCCTGAGCGTTGTAAAGCGTGTGATCGCCACATTCCATCTGCCAAAGGATCTTACACTCGTAGGCTACCGTAGACCCGTCAATGATTGGTGGACTAACGACTCTGGAAGGGCTGGTGGTAAGCCCTGCTTCGGTGAACTTGTCTGCCTTGCGACCTGACCTGGTTCCACATAGCCAGGCACCCTTAGCCTGTTCCTCCGAGGGGAAGCAAAGCACAAACTCCTTGCAGCCTTCTAGGCACTCGTGGGTGTACCGAGCGTGCCCGACTACGATGGCTACCATGGGTGGATGCAAGCATGTGAAAGTCCACCATGCTACACCCATAATGTTGGGCTTTCCTTTCTTGTCCAGTGTGACAACCAGTGTATAAGGGTAAGGCGAACCCAATTCGATTGCAGTTCTGAGGTCTATTTCTTTCACTTTCAACCTCCTTTCAACGGATCACCTAAATACTATAGTAGAATCAAAGATGGCGAGTCAAGAGTAACACAGACGTGACTCTGTTATCCATGATAGAGGAGTTGAACAATTCCGAGGATTGTTACGTACCGCCCAGCTCAGAACCGCAGCCCCTATAGTAGAAGATAAACAACCGTGGATAACCGTCTGATGGCAACTTTCTCGGAATAATTGATGTCCAAAACTGGAGCAAACCTAACCTGCTTTATCCGAATGCGGAAGTCTGAAGCCAAGAGGCCCCTTTTTTCTTTCTAATTTGACAGGCTCAACACTTTGCACTTCTAATGCTACGGCCTTCGCTACTTTTGATTTAATCAGTAACTTAGGCTCGGACTTAAGTTCGGAGTGGACATGCTCGATCTCAGGCACCTCGAAAACTGCCTGATAGTAAGGAGCGTTATTTGTCTCCTCTCTGACTGCTTCCAAATCTTTCACATTAATGTTCTGAAGGAGTAATTTTGTTGCCTTAGTACCGATGCCGTGCGTCCCGGCAATTATTATCACATCACCACCACCTTTTACCTGCCCAGGCAACCTCGTTATCAACAAATAGTCTGTCTTTAACCAGCGTTTTCCAGCCTCCTTACGAGATCTAGGAGTATGTGGAAGGCCCGTGGTCTCCATTAATACTGTGTTAAGTACCTCCCAAAGCCTGCCATATTGGTACCTTGTCACAAGGGGGGCAGACACATCGGTTTCGTATCTGTATGCAAGCTCGGCAGACCACCACGAACCTTGGGCTCTTATGAATTTCTGTTGGGGGTCTCCAAGATACATCGCAGCGTAGGGATTTGATACAGGGCTTCCTATTGCTAGTACACCATCTGTTTCTATAGGCAAAGGTACCTGCGATACGACGTCGAATGTTTCGTCTTGGAAGACGCTTCGGAATTCGTGGGCCACTTCTACCTCTAGTGGATAAAATATCTCGCCACTGGGCGGTCCGTAATCCGGGTGTTCTGCTGCTTTCATGTGTTGCCAGGCGGGAATCACCTTAAAAGGAGCACGGGTTTCGAGTAGATAGGTCAGAAGTTCCACCCTTTTGGGGTTCATGTCAGACAGCTTACTGCGGTTTGGGATAGCACTACGAATTGAGTGTATTACCTTCCCAATCTGTTTGCGCTGAGTCATCAGGTAGTAAATACTAGCCAGCCCACTAATGAATTCCATCACAGTTTTCGCCGATTCCAACCACAGCTTTTGTTCCATTTCTTGCCTCTGGGCCTCATTATACCATGCCATTACCACAGTGGAAAGACGCCTGAAGCCCCCCATTCCATAAAGCAGGCATGCTGCTTAACAAAAGTCAGTTTTGTGCAATCGTAGTCCAGCGCATATCCCAGAGCGCTAAAATCGCTCAATCCAAAGTAATCTCGAGTTGTTTTTCTTCCCAATCCCCACACGGAGAGCCATGTCATGACTCCATACGGATTAACCGCAGATTACTTGACAGTAATTGTGCTTAGCAGTAAGCTGACATAAAAGCTAGGCAAATTGCCAAGAGGTAAACAAATGAGCAGTAT
>SDBT01009808.1_pt1 | contig 15499 bp, 11 predicted proteins | sample 2277101 | NCBI WGS metagenome assembly SDBT01 (sample SAMN10404973, study PRJNA504765) | marine sediment metagenome | isolation source: marine sediment core GS10_PC15, 103 cmbsf | place: Arctic Ocean: Southern Knipovich Ridge | collected 2010 | reverse complement strand
CCGAAGGGCCGTCGATTCGTCGGTCATATCGATCTTCACTGGGACGCAAAAAAGCTATTGTTTACGCAATCAGATCAGTACAACTGGAAGATATTTGAAATAAACATCGACGGGACAGGCCTGCGGCAGATATCGAAGACGCCTGAGGATGTAGACAGTTTTGAGGCGTGTTACCTGCCTGACGGGCGGATAATTTTCAATTCCAACGCGGGCTTTCAGTGCGTGCCCTGCTGGCACGGAACGAAGAAAAAGTTCGTCGGAAATCTATTTATAATGAACTCAGACGGCACCGGCATGAGGCGGTTAACATTCGATCAGGACCACGACTTTCACCCGTTTGTCCGACACGACGGCCAGGTGGTTTACAGCCGTTGGGACTATACAGGGATCAACCGGCTGTTTTTGCGGCCAATAATGGTGATGAATCCAGACGGGACCGGGCAGCGGGCGATCTACGGGAGCAATTCATGGTTTCCAAACGGATTGTATTATCCGAAAGAGCTGCCGGAACGTAACGGCGTGTTCCTGTGCGTGATGGCGGGATATCACGGAAGCTACCGCTCGGGGATGCTGGTGCTGGTGGATATCAATAAGGGCTCGCAGGAGGCCGACGGGATCGTTCAGCAAATCTCCGGAATGGGCAGGCAAGTCGAGGTTGTATATAAAGATAAACTCACCGAAAACAATTGGCCCGAATTTATGACGCCGAGTACCATTACAGATGAATTGTTCCTGGTTTCGGCGTGGAAAACCGTCAAGGACAGAAAGATAGGTATTTACCTGGCTGATACTTCGGACAATGTGAGAGTTCTTCATGAAGAGAAAGGTTTTGCGTTTTTGGAGCCGATCGCAATAGTCAAACGCAAAACTCCCCCTGCCGTTCCCGACCGCGTAGATACTCAGCGGTCTGATGCAATCGTATTCATTCAGGATATTTACGCGGGGCCCGGCTTAAAGGATGTGCCTCGCGGCACTGTTAAAAGCCTTCGGGTGATCGCATATGATTTTGGATATGTAGGTCTTGCGGGCATGGACAAGATCGGGCTGACCGGTCCCTGGGAGGCGATGCGGATTCTGGGGACAACGCCCGTCGAGGCCGACGGCTCTGCTGTTTTTCGAATCCCTGCCAACACTTCCATCGCTTTTCAGCCTCTGGACGCCGAAGGTAAGGCCGTTCAGCTTATGCGGAGCTGGACGACAGCAATGCCTGGTGAGATTATGTCGTGTGTGGGTTGCCACGAAAATGCCGGCGATGTCCCGCAGGCCAAGGTAACGATCGCATCTAAAAGAGAACCACGAGAGCTGAAGCCCTGGTATGGACCCGCCAGGGGATTCGATTTCGAACGGGAGGTTCAGCCGGTCCTGAACAGATACTGCGCCGGATGTCACGATCAAAAGCACAAAATTGATCTACGGAGCGAAATGCTGGTTAAGGATTACAAGGGGAGAATCCCCGGCCGGCTTGATTTTACTCGCCTCCATCCGATCCATAAAGAGAAATTCGACAGCAGGGTTTTTTATACTCCTGCCTATGAGGCGCTTTTGTCCTATATCCGCCGTGTCAATGTAAGCGATGATATTTCACTTCTGGAACCGGGCGAGTATCATGCTGACACAAGCGAGCTGATACAGCTTTTGAAGGCCGGGCATAAAGGCATTCGAATGGATACCGAATCATGGAGCCGGCTGGTAACGTGGATCGACCTGAACGGACCTTGTCACGGCACCTGGGCCGATGTTTACAAAATGCCTGTCCCGGACAATGGCAGCCAGCGGCGGCTGGAACTGGCAAAACTCTACGGCGGCCCGGCGGTCAATCCTGAAATAATTCCAGCAGCCCTTAAATATGATGATACGCCGGTCAAATTCGAAATACCGCCGAAACCTGAAGAGTCTGTTAGAAAAGCAGCTAAGCCGCCCAGCGAGCTTAAGTACAAAACCATCGATCCTGGCGGCGGAGAAAAGATCAGGCTCGTTAATTTTGGCGAGCCCTACTGGATGAGCGTCTGCGAGATCAGTAACGCCCAGTTCAGGCGATTCGATCCCGACCACAGCAGCCGCTACTACGGCAAACGCCATGCTGATCGCGGCGACGACAAGGGGCTGCCGTTAGATGAGCCTAATCAGCCGGTGCTCCGCGTTTCATGGAATCGTGCTATGGCATTTTGCAAATGGCTTTCAGATAAAACCGGGCTGGATGTCACCCTGCCGACCGAGGAGCAGTGGGAGAGAGGAGCTCTGGCTGGCAGTATGGGAGATTACCATTACCAGGGAAAAGATTTTTCTGAGTGGGAGAACATGGCCGACAAAACCTTTGCGACATTTGGATATACGGGCAAATCTCTTAACGGCCATTTCCAGGTTGGCGGCGACTGCGATCTGATCGACGCTGAAGGGGTGGCTCTGGCGGATTTGCGTTTCGATGATAAGGGCTGCGCGACGATGGCGGTCGGAAGTTATAAGCCTAATGCGTTCGGGTTGCATGATATGCATGGAAACGCTGCTGAATGGACGTTAACAGACTTTGGCGGCGGTGAAAGAACTGTTAAGGGAGGCTCATATCTTGATCGCCCTGATCGCTGCAGCGCGGGAGTGCGCCACGGCTATCCGGCATGGCAAAATGTTTATAACGTAGGCTTTAGAGTAGTTTGTAAAACTAAGGAATAATAATGGGTGCAATTTAGTGGAGCATTAATATGAATAGGAAAATCATAAGTTTGGCATTTCTGGCCTGTTTTACAATTACAGGACAGGCTGCTGTATCGGATAAACCCAACCTGATCGTAATCATGGCTGACGATCTGGGATATGCCGACGTGGGCTTTAACGGATGCAAAGACATCCCGACACCTAATATCGACAAGATCGCTAATAACGGCATCAAGTTTACTAATGGTTATGTAACATATTCAGTATGCTCTCCAAGCCGTGCAGGTTTTATGACCGGTCGCTACCCGCAGCGTTTCGGTTATGAGCGAAATGTGCAATATAAACCAGATGACCCGAATATGGGATTGCCACTGGATCAGGAAACCATCGCGTCTTGTCTCGGTAAGGTTGGATATAAATCGATGGTCATCGGCAAATGGCATCTTGGGGCACATCCAAGCCTTCATCCTTTAAAACGTGGGTTCGATGAGTTTTACGGTCACCTGGGAGGTGGGCACAGGTATATGCCGAAAGAACTTACTATTAAGGATAGCTATAAAGCAAAGGGTGAAGCCGAAAGTTACCGTACGTGGATCCTGCGCAACAATGATCCCGTAAAACCTACAAAATACCTGACAGACGAATTCAGTGATGAAGCTGTCAGCTTTGTGAAACGTCATAAAAATGATAATTTCTTCCTGTTTTTATCATATAATGCCCCGCATACGCCGCTTCAGGCAACAGAAAAATACCTGTCACGTTTTGCACATATAAAAGATCGGAAGCGAAAGATCTATGCTGCGATGGTAAGTGCGGTCGATGACGGTGTAGGCAGGCTTCTTGAAACGCTTGAAGAATTGAAGCTTGCCGATAACACGCTGGTCTTTTTCCTTTCCGATAACGGCGGCCCGGAAAAGAGTAACGCTTCCGACAACGGCGTGCTGCGAGGCGGCAAGGGCGACGCATGGGAAGGTGGATACCGTGTTCCGTTTGCCGTACAATGGAAGGGAAAGCTTACACCCGGAGTCTACGACAATCCTGTATCGTCACTGGATATTTTCGCGACCATATCAGCTCTTGCAGGCTCTCCGACGAGTCCAAACCATCCACTTGATGGCGTCAACCTGGTTCCTTATCTGACCGGAAAAAAGAGCGATGTGCCTCATGAGGCGATCTATTTGCGCAAGTTTGACAACAATAAATATGCCGTGCGAAGCGGAGACTACAAGCTGCTCATTCCGTTCAAGAGCGCAAAGCCGCAACTCTACAATCTGGATGCCGACATTGGCGAAGAAAAAAATATTGCTGCCCAGCATCCCAAAAAGCTCCAACGCCTGGAAGATTTGCGAGCGAAATGGAATACCGAACTGGTCGATCCTCGCTTTCTCGGCTTGATCCATCTGCCCAAATGGCAGGAGAGGATCAAAAAGAAAAAACAGGCTGTCCATGATCAGTTTGCTGCAATGGATAAAGATGCCAATGGCCGTGTGACCGAAGCTGAGTGGCTCAAGTGGAGCAAGGTTAGCGCCAAAAAGAAGAATGAGCCCTACAATGAAAGCAGCCAGAAAAACAACTTCTCCGGTCACGATGTTGACGGCGATGGCGTAATGACGCGTGAGGAACTTCAAGCGAGCATGAAGATATAAATGAAAACCAGATTATTAATTCTAACATTGATCGCAGCCTGCGCGCAGGCTGCGCAAAAGCCAAACATCCTGTTCATCGCCATCTGCGAGTTGGATGTATTGGTGAAATAAACCCGGATTTCCCAGAGGAAGGCCTAAAAAAGGTACCGAATTCACCTCATACAGGACTGAACTATTTTAGATTGAAAGGAAGACTCAGATGAATTTTAGTCGCAGAGATTTTTTGAAGGCTGCCGGTTTTTCTGCGGCGGCGGTTTGTGGTGGTTGCGCGGGGCAGTTGACGGATACTGCGGCGGGCAAGAAAAGACCCAATATTATCTTGATCATGGCTGACGACCTTGGCTGGAAAGAGTTGGGGTGCTATGGACAAGAGAAGATAAAAACACCGCACATGGACCGTCTCTCGACTGAAGGCATGAAATTCATGCAGTCTTACGCAGGTTCAGCGGTTTGTGCGCCGTCACGCTGCTGCCTGATGACCGGTATGCATGGCGGGCATGCGTATATTCGCAATAATGGCGAAGTTAAAAACAACATACCGGACCGTTTTGGAGGACAGACACCGATACCCCAGACGGTACCAGGCATAGCCAAAACGCTCAAGAAGAATGGATATGTCACCGGCTGTTTCGGGAAATGGGGCCTGGGTGGACAAGGGACCACCGGTGATCCGCTCAGGCAAGGCTTCGACCGGTTCTTCGGATTCAACTGTCAGCGCAACGCGCACAACCTCTATCCGAAATACCTCGAGGACGATGATGGTATCCGGGTGCTAACAGGAAATGAACGTAAGCGTACAGGTAAGCAGTATGCTCCGCAGATAATTGCCGATCAGGCGATGGATTTTGTAAGGCAGAACAAGGACAAGCCCTTCTTTCTCTACTACCCAACCGTTCTGCCGCATTTGGCGCTGCAGGTGCCCGAAGAAGATCTTGCACAGTACAAAGGCAAATGGCCGGAAACTCCTTACAAGGGCAGGGGCTATCAGCCGCACGATACGCCAAAGGCCTGCTATGCCGCGATGATAACTTTCATGGATCGACAAGTTGGCCGCTTGATGGCCTTATTGGAAGATCTTGGGCTGGACAAGAACACAATTGTGATCTTTACATCTGACAATGGCACCACCCACCTCAAGGATCAGGTCGACTATGAGTTTTTTAACAGCGTAGGTCTCTTACGCGGGTTAAAGGGTAAACTTTACGAGGGTGGCATCCGGGTTCCTATGATAGCACGCTGGCCCGGGAAAATAAAAGCCGCTACCAGCAGCGATCTGCTTACTGCAAACTATGATCTACCGGCAACGCTGGCCGATGCAGCAGGTGTTCCATTCGATGACAGAACTGATGGGATCAGCATTCTTCCTACTTTGTTGGGTAAAGACAATAAGCAGAAAAAACATGCTTTTCTTTTTTGGGATTTTGCCGGCTATGGCGGGCAAATTGCGGTACGCATGGGCAAATGGAAAGGAATTAAGAAAGGACTTTACAAAAATATAAATGCAGCTCTTGAGCTATATAACCTTCAAGATGACATTGGCGAGAAAAACAATGTAGCCGATAAATATCCGGACGTCGCAAAAAGAATAGAAAGCATAATGCTCCGAGAAAGAACTCCTCCGGTAATAAAAAAGTTTCGTTTCGGTGAGTATAGGGCCAGAGAATAAACGGATCCAGGTCCCATTTGGGTAAATTAAAGGGGGCAGACAACCTTTTTTGCTCATATCTTAGAAAAAGTATGTAAATTTGATTGTTGCATTCCAGGTATCCGGTCCGGTTTTTTGTTTTACCAGATTCAGCTGGTCGCACTGCAGATCCGGCCAGGGCAACTGAATCGCCGACAGAAACACAGCCAGTTTACTTATATCAATCTGCTTGATGGATAAATCCGCACTTATCGCTTTCCGCCCGCGAACCTTTTTCTCTCCCCTGCCGGTAAGTGTATATTTTGACTCCGGTATCTGTGCGAGAGTTGCATACTTATCAACAACAAAGCCATAATCAAAGTCCTTATCCTCACCCTTGAGTTTTTCATGTTCCAGTCTGCCCGGGTCAAGGTTCAGTATCTTTTCAATTGGAACCTGGCTGTCCGTCCACATCACCTTATATTTTGCCAGATTCTTTTCAGACTCCGGCAAAGAGACCAGCCACACGAACAATACCCACAATCCAATTACAATCGGCCCTGCAATATAATAAAAATTAGTATTCTTTAATATGTCCTTCATATTATTCTCCATTTGAGTATTTAGTTCGGTTCCAGATGTATTATAAATGCATCTCTGCCGGCAACGGGCCTCGAACTCCTTTTTGGTGAAAGTTTCAGCTTCGGATGTTTCTTGAAGTAGTCCATCATCATTAGAGTGCTTTTCTTGCCGTTTGTATCTCCGATAATGGTTATTGTCTTTGACGATATTTTTATGTTCTCTATCTTCAAGTCAATTTTCTTTGGGCACTTGTTCAAAACCTCAAGAATAAATGTGAGTTTGGCGGTTACGGCCTGCTCATCTTCGATACCGCCTGAATATCTTTTCTGCAACTGCGTATATATCCTGTTGAGCCGTTTATTGAATGGCTCAACAGTGGTATGTTTTTTGCCGTACATAACCGCGGCATAATCATTTTGCAGTTTATCTTTGAGCTGGCTGGTGTAGTTATTTTTCCTGAATACTTTTAGCTGGAAGTATAATCCTGCCGCCAAAAGTCCAATGGCAGCGCAAACAGCCAGAAACCGCAACGATTTCTGCAACAGCAGCCTTTTGCCCTCGTATGGCGCAAAACTGCGTCGAAAATCGCATGTTTGTATTTTTAATACCTGCCCCAGTGCCGAACCGCAGGCAAATGCAAATCCCGCGGTGTCGCTACCATCCGGTATTTCTTCGGCAGTCGGCAGCAGTGACTGAAAGTCTGTTGTTTTAACTTCAAGTGAGAGTCTCTTCGCCAGTTTTTCCGTGTCAATTTCATTGTCTCCGACCCCCGCCACGAACAGTAAATCGAAAGATGCACCATCCTTTTGCGCAGCGATTGTCAAGGGTATTTGTGCGGCTAGAACACCTGTCTTATCCTGTGTTTTTGCCACCAGAAAACTTCTGCCTGCTGCGATATCCGATGAATCAGATGTTGTGATAATATAGCATGCTCTATCGGAAAAGGCGGCAAAGAGACATTTGCGATCCATTGGAACAGTAAAGTTGTGCCGCAAAAATCTCGACAGCGTAACTATGTCGGGCTCAATAACCGCTGGGTCAATACCTCTCGACTGCAAATCGTCGAGTATATTCATCATCAGTTCCCGTTTTGCAGAGAACACAGCGACATCTGAGCCGCTCTGGTCCGAACTTGTAACAGTAAAAGCCAACGCCATCTCTGATGCGTCGACGGCCAGTGCCTCTTCGGCATCGAAAGCTATTGTCTGGGCGATTTGTTTGGTATCGGTAAATTCCGAATGCAGAACATGCTGAGTGAACATTGCACAATCGATAGCCGCTGAAATCTCTGTAACGGTAAAATCATCAGAGGATATTTTGTTCTCAATCGCCGCGGCCAAAGAGCTCTTTGTCTCTTCAGATGAATCTCCGGCGTTAACGGAGACACTAAAGTATTTGACGGCCTTGTTGCCGCTTGACGCCAATACAACGACAAAGGCTCTGTCTGCGGTGATATATATACCTAAAGAATTTTGCTTTTCCATAAAACTCCTGACCCGGATAAACCGTAATTCATAATTCCTAAATCCTAATATTTAAATCCTAATGTTCAAGACACATTCAGTTTTATTTGTAAGCGATTAATTTATTTTCAATCTCAGTCTGATATTATAGCAACCTTTTCGAAATTTTTCTTTCCTTTAACAACTGTTACCACCGACGAAGTTCTTGCTTTTCCGTTCCAGGCCGTTACACGGATAGTCAGAAAAGTCGAAGCGGTGATTATATACGGCGTTGCTTTGTCAATTTCCATGGAATAACTGTATAACTCATCTTTGAGCTGTTCGATATCCTTGAACGGTTTTATTCGTCTCATTTTGATAATTTCGTCGGCGATTTCTGTAGAATCCCCTCCGAATGCAAAAGCCGCTTCCAGCACATGTCTCGGGGCTGTATTTATATTGACTTTTCCCGAACCCCATAGTCCAAGATACCTCATTGCGGATTCGTAACGCTGGCCGGTTTGTGGTATCGGCGCCGCGAGCTTTTCAAGGTCAACCATTGAGCTATGCATCAATCTTGCGAAATCGCAGGTGTGCGCAGCCGCTGGTCGGACGGTCTTTTTGGTAGTTGTTTTTGTAGGGGTGCGTCTTGTTCTGGATCTTGAGCTGCGCCTCCGTGTCGATCTGGAGGGGGTGCTGCGCACACTTTCGGTAGTAACTATCGGCTTTGCATTAATATCAAAATCTTTTATTTTTTTAATCTCAGAAAGCTGACCGGTCAAATCTTCAATCTCGCACGGATCCATTTGCATCCATTCACAGAATATTTCAATCGCATCTGCTACCGGTTCAGAAAGTTTCTTGTCTTTTGTCATAGCCCAGAGAAGCGGCATCTTTGCGTTTTCGTCCTCAATATTAATCGTGATTTTCGATTCGCCTATTTTAAATTCTATCGGCTCCATGATATTCGGCCACTGAGGCCCGTACGGTCCTGGAACTATAACATTGTCCGGGTCAACGTAATACTCACCTTCTTCATGATATTCATCTTCTTCAAATATCTCCCCATTCGAATTTGGTTCGGTATTATCATCAAAACGACGGAGAAAAGAATCTGTACCCTGTGAGAAGTTGCCCAAACGGTTGTAGGTAGATTCTTGTTTTATAAATTGCGACATATCTCTGGATTTTCGACCTTCGTTATCACTCTCGGAGTAATTGTCAGAATCCTTTTCTAAATCCGCAAGCTCCATTTGTAGGGATATTTCCTCTGCCCATTCTCTTAGAAATTCATCGTATTCTTCCTCATTCATTGTAAATATATCTGTAAAATCCGCCAGTCCCTCTCGCTCTATAAGATCCATTTTTATATCCTGAAGTCTCGCGATTGCATATTTAACACCGGAATCGCAGGCGTATCTCGATACCTGATAGTCAATCATATACTGTCTGCGATGTTTAAGCGTGGCCAGTCGGGCAGAGAGACTGCACAGTATCGTTGTAAGAACGACAAGCACCATTAACGTCAGCACCAGTGTTACCGCAGAACGATTCTTAATTCTGTTTTGCCTTTTCCAATAATTACTCATCTGAAATTTCTTTTGAATTCTTTGTATCGTCTTCGCCGAAAGCCAGATCGTTTGGGTCATCTTCGTCAAAATCCATATCATTTGGGTCCGGGACCTCAAATATTTTTTTGACGAATGTATATTTGATTTTTCTTGACCGGTCTATTGCTATGGTTCGAACAATTTTATCTTCATCCATAACATCAAGCCTGCCCGCGTCAGTCTCAAACGGTTCAGCAAAAGAAATCGTCGCAACAAGAGATTTTGGCAGTTTTGGCCATACCCATTTGTGCGAAGCCAGCTTTCTGCCGGTTGGACGGATACTGAAAAAAGTTACACCACTGCAAAGCGGAATGAATAACTCCGTGCCCAACTGCCGCCGCTTTACCTGCGCCTCGTCGGCAATGATCCTGTCCTCATCAACCATTCCGCCAAAACTGCGGTAAATAATAAGTGCATCTTCAAAATCGTCATACGCACTCTGCCATACCACCTTCTCAAAAGTCTTGGCCTTCTTCGTATTGTCGAATATCTTATTTTCTATAATCATCCTGCAGAGGCTGTAACCGCTGGGATCAAACTTATTGTTAACGGTAATCGTCGCATCAAAACCCGGTGCCGCCATCCGGTCGATATCTTCCGCTATTCTCTGCAATATCTCTGTTGGCAGGACGCCTTCGTCCATCTTTTGGTTAATCGAGGCGGCCGCACTTCTTACTCTGCTGTACGTCATAATAACGGCAACCATTATAAGCGCAGCGATTGTAAGGACGGTAATGGATTCGACTAAAGAAAATCCGTACCGCCTGCAAGGCGTTTGCAATAATTTAGATCTTCGCCGCAATCTCGTCATTATCGCTCCCTCAAACTGAGGATAAGTTCTATTATTTCTTCCGGATACCCCGCCTGCCTTAACTCATCTGGGGTCATTTTCATGATGTTTTTGCTGCCTGATCCAGAGTGCGGTTGCTGCGTCGGACTTGCACTTCCCTCCTCTGGTATATTCTGCTGCATTACCTCTGCCTTGCCGGCTTCGTCTGATTCTGGAAAACTGTATTGTATTTCTTCGAGTATCTCGGCGGCACCTTCGTGATCGCCTTTAAGCGTAAGGTATTCGGCACGCAGCATTAAACCTTCGGCGTCATTGTCAAATGAACCCATTTGGGAAAGTTCGGAAAGACTTTCTTCTATCCTCTGCCGCATGGTTTCGGCCCTTCCAGCTTCGTCTGATTCGGGAAAATTGTATAGTATTTCTTCAAGCATCCCGGCGGCACCTGTGTAATCGCCGATAAGCGTGAGGTATTCTGCATGCATCATCAGACCTTCGGCATCATCGCCAAAGGCATCCATTTCGGCAAGTTCCTCAAGATATTCTAATTCCCTTTTCTCCTGGTCAAGAATTTTTTGCAGATCCTTTTTTGTAACATCGGTTAACCAGCAGGTAAGTTCAACGGCCTGTATTTCGCCGTCGCTGTCGGTGTATCCCGCCGAACATATACCCTGCACCCACATCCGAGAAGTTATCGGTTCGTAAAAAGTCTCCACCACCGTTTCCCACCGCAAGTCAGGATTTATTTCTGAGATCCCGAACTCTGTTGTATCCTGTACCGAATCGCTGCCGAGCAACTTTTCCATATTTTCTCTGGCCAGTTCAAATGCCTGAATTCTTGCTCTCGAATCGATAGCCGCTTCTATGCAGCGATTCATAACGACAAGCACGGAAGTCGTAATCAGGGCGAGTATTAGCAGTGACGCTCCCACCTCTATCAGTGTAAAACCGCATTCCCCGCGGCGCTTGAACATATTGTCATTAGAAAGGCAATTCATCTTTTTCCTTCGGCTCGAGAATATCCACATCTCCGTTTTGCAGTGTAATGACCCTGCTCAGCCTGCTTATGACTACTGAATACGGATTTCCGTCCGCATCGAGCAGCACGATTTTCCCGCCGTACTGCCAGCCGCTTTTGGAGGCCCAGAACCACACTCTAAGCGTATCAAGCTCCTCAGGGTTCACCTCGCGAGTATCATAAAAATCGTCAAAAAGTACATAATCAAGCTGGCACTGGTCAGTGAACTTTCCTGATCTCAGGATCGGCTCCTCCTCCAGAACCTGCTCAAAATCTATCTTTGTAAACTGCCTTAATTCGTATGTATTTTCAAGAAAATCTATCGCTACGGCGTATCTTCTTTCGCTTTCGGCGGCGGAATTTCCAGCCATTTTCATAGTGTTTACGAATTCGTCAGCCTGCGAGGTAAATTTGCCTTTGCCGAGCGCACCGGAGAAACTTACCGCCGCCAGCGCCGTCATCATCGCCATAATCGCTAAAACGACTATAAGCTCAAGCAGTACCAATCCCTGCCATCTGCAACGGTTAGTTCGCATCTGTACTGAAAAGGTCGGCATTATCATCTTCCCCTTCCGATTCGCCGTCTGCGCCGTAGCTTATGATAACGAACGGTTTGCCGCTTTCAGGGTCAAGCTGATAGATAAAGTCTTCGCCCCACGCGTCTTTTGAAACCTCCGTCGTCTCTAAATATCCCCCAGTCATCCATCCGGTAACATCTGGCGGCTCTTCAATAAGAGCCATAAGTCCATCTTCCTCGGATGGATATTGACCGGTATCGAGTTTGTACTCCAACACGGCATTATGAAGAACCTTAAGGCTCATTTTTGTTGTTTTAATCCGGGCCTTATCTACTCTGCCGGTAAAACTCTTGACAACAACAGTCGCCAGCAAACCCAGAATAACAAGAACAGCCACAAGCTCAACCATCGTAAACCCATTTTCTCTGTTTCTTTTGTTTCGCATCTTTCTTCCCTTTTTATTTTATCTTCTGTTTTTTTCTGACTCCTGTATTCTGTATTCTTTTTTCCTAAAATTGTCCCGCCGAAAACCTGATGATCGGCAGCAGCGTTGCGTATGCGATTACCCCGACGACAAACGCCATAAACACTATGATCAACGGCTCCATTGCCGCGCTCAATCTTTCTATCACCAAATCTGACGACGATTCCAGATCCTCGCTTATCGTTCGCAGCATCCCCTCCAGCTCTCCGCTCTTTTCCCCAACCGATACCATGTGCGCGATAGCAGGATTAATTACTCCGCTGTCGCGCAGAGGAGTGGAAATATCCGCACCGGAAAGTATCCTGTCCCTTGCCTGCTTGATGGCATCTGTCATAACGGTATTGCCTGTAACCGCCGCCACTACTCGCAGTGATTCTGCCATTGAAAGGCCCGAGCCGAGCAGTGTTGACAGTGTTGACGCGAACCTTGCCACGATTCTCTGTTTGACAAGCGGGCCGAATACGGGTAGCCAAAGGAGAAATTTGTCGCGCAGACGGGCACCTTTATCGCTTCGGAAAAATTTTCTTATCGAATAGATTATCATCGCTGTTGCGGCAATAATCACCAGCAGATACCAACTCGTGAAAACATTGCTGACACCGACCAGAAACCTTGTTATCCACGGCAGTTCCTGCCCCGTTTTTTCTATCTGCTCGGCGATTACCGGAATGACCTTGATGGTAAGAAACAGCACTGCGCCAAGGCACAGTACGATAAGTATTACCGGATATATCATCACGGTAGCCATTTTTGATTCTATTCGCTGTCGTTTTTCCATAAACCCCGCCATAATCGACAGCGATTTTGGAAGCGTTCCCGTAACTTCGCCAACCCGAATCATACTTATATATATCAGGTCGAAGTAGTTGTCATATTCGCCGAGCCCATCGGCGAATGATTCTCCTGTAACCACCCTGTCGCGGATATCGGTTATCGCGTTTTTCAGGTGAACGTCTGTAACCTGCATTATCAAAACCTGTAGTGCCTCTGTAAGCTTGATGTCCGCATTGAGCATTGTCGAAAGCTGTTTTGTAAATTCAACGACCTGGTTTTTGGCTGACTTTTTAAAGAGTGATGCCAGCGAAAAGGCCTCCTGGCTTGCGGACAGTTCTTTTACGGTTGTTGGGTGCATTCCTTTGGCTCGAAGATGTTTCCTCGCTGCGTACGAATTTTCCGCGGTAACGGTCCCCTTAACCGTCTTCTTCTTATGATCTATCGCAATATATGAAAATCTTGCCATCTTAGTATTTTCTATTTCCTACACAGTATCTGTTTGCGTTACTCTCAACACTTCTGAAATAGTCGTAATTCCCGCCGCGGCTTTTTTCGCGCCATCCATTCTCAATGTCGCCAGACCGCTGACGATAGCCTGTTTTTTTATGACCCCTGCGCTTTTCCTTGTATAAATCAACTCCCTTATAGGGTCATTTATTATCATCAGTTCATAAATACCTACTCTTCCCCTGTACCCCGTATCGAAGCATTTCTCACAGCCCGCACCTTTATAAAACTTGATATTATTACCTTCGGCAAGGTTCAGTTCGTTTAGTTCCGCCGCCATCGGCTGATATGGCTCTTTGCAGTTCGGACAGATCCTTCGAAGGAGACGCTGGGCCAGTATCCCGATAAGCGACGAGCTGACAAGGTATGGCTCTACCCCGAAATCAAGCAGCCTGCTAACCGCGCCAGCCGAATCATTTGTGTGAAGCGTACTGAATACGAGGTGGCCGGTAAGTGACGACTGAATCGCCATACTCGCCGTCTCCTGGTCACGAACCTCACCGATCATAATAACATCCGGATCCTGACGGAGAATATGGCGAAGTGCGTTTACAAAAGTTACGCCCTTTTTGCTGGCAACCTGCATCTGACTAATACCACCAAGCTGATATTCAATCGGGTCCTCAACCGTCATAACATTTTTCTGTGTCGAGTTTATCCTTTGCAGGCTGGCATAAAGTGTCGTACTCTTACCGCTGCCTGTCGGGCCGGTTACAAAGATCACACCGTGTGAGAGGTTAATCATCTTATCAAATTTCTCAAGGTCCTCATCGCAGAGGCCAAGCTGATTCAGCGAGAACAGGCCGGTACTTTTATCAAGTATTCTCAGAACGCTTCTCTCGCCATAGCTGGTTGGAACGGTACTTACGCGAAGGTCGATTTCCCGCTGGCCGAGGCGAACGCTGGTCCTGCCATCCTGCGGCATACGGCGTTCGGCAATATCCATACCTGCCATAACCTTTATTCGGGATATTACAAGAGACAGTACATTGCGGTTAAGATTAAGAGAGTCGTAAAGAATTCCATCAATGCGGTAGCGAATCTGGATCTTCGTCTCGTACGGGTGAATATGTATATCCGAAGCTCTCATCTGCAATGCGCGGAAGAGTATATCGTTGACCAGCCGAATCACCGGCGGACGATTGACAACATCAAGCAGGTCATCTGAAGATGCCACCTCATCGACGAGCTGTTCAAGGTTCTGCGAGTCCAGTTCCTCGGCGACCTCTTCGATAACAGAATCCTTCTGCTGGTATGCTACATCGATAGCCGCGGTAATAGTAGTTCGCGATGCTACCGCTGAGGTTACAGGTTTGCCGAGCATCTTGGAAATGTTATCAAGAATGTTTACCTCAAGCGGCCGGGAAAGGGCAACGGTAATTAAATCGGGATCCTCGTCCCTGCTGAGCCCGATTACGAAGTGGCCCTGAGCGTATCCTGCAGGAACATTATTTACAAATTCGGAAGATACCTCTGACTCACGAATCTCAGACAGATACTCCATATCCAGCGCTTCGGCGAACAGTTTGAGAACCGCTTCCTCTGTAAAATTCGGACTGTTGAGCAATAGCTCATCGAGCCGTCTGTCGTCTTCGGCATTTTCATCAAGATAACCAGCTAATTGCTGGGCCTCGATTACGCCAGTCCGTTTTGCGGTTTCTATTAATAAATCTCTCATCGGTCAAACCGGTCAAAAACAACAGTGTTATCAATTTGGCTTTCATCAGGATTATGCCCCGCAAAAGCATGGTTACTACAACTGGGCCTCTGGAAGATTTACGGCCTGTGGTTCAGCGGCTGCTCTTAGCTGGTCAATATACTCATCATCTTCAAGTATCTTCACCGGATCCAGCGGGGT
>SDBT01009807.1_pt1 | contig 15500 bp, 21 predicted proteins | sample 2277101 | NCBI WGS metagenome assembly SDBT01 (sample SAMN10404973, study PRJNA504765) | marine sediment metagenome | isolation source: marine sediment core GS10_PC15, 103 cmbsf | place: Arctic Ocean: Southern Knipovich Ridge | collected 2010 | reverse complement strand
TTCCGCTGACGGATTAACTAAGCGCTCTAGAACACCAGAAGAAATACAGCAGATTTTAAGGAGTTACGGAAGGTCTAAGGAACTAGAGGAAGCTCGAAATTTAGTCAGTGAGTTTAGGGGGCAGTATGGTAGTATCGAAGAAATTCCCCAGGAATTACGACAGCAGTTTTTTGATGCTGTTGACTTAATAGGAGATACGGAATCAAAGAAGGATATGCCGACAGTTAATACAGATGCTGATTACAATAAACTACCGCCTGGTGCTGAGTTTATTGATTCAGAAGGTAAGAAGTGGCGTAAACCGGAGGGACGTTAATGTCCTGGAGAGACGAAGCTATAGCTGTTAAGGAAAAAGATAAGACTAAAGCTAAGTCTTGGATGGATGATGCTATACAAGTAGACCCCCTAGAGAAGTCTGGTTTTTCTGCTACACAGATTTCTGACGAGAGAGAGCGTGTTACGGGGGTTGCTCGTGGTGCGTTAGGCCAAGCTCCATTCCCGACTATTCGTGGTGGCGTCTTGGCTGGTGGCGCTCGCTTGCTGTCTGATGTTGCTAGGGGTGCCGGTATATTATCTAGTGCGGTAGGAGATACCAGGGGCGCTAAAATTCGTGAAGAACAAGCTGATTATTGGTCTAGGTATAGCGGAGCATTACTACAAGTTGTTGGAGAACGTGCCGAAGAACCCGGTAGGATTACACCGCCAATTATAAAGCGGGGGTTAGCTGGGGCGTTAGCCACTGCTCCCACTATGGCTGTGACTGCCCCTCTTGGTCCGTATGGTATGATAGCAGGAGGCTCTTTGGATGAAGCGAATAATGCAAGGACTGAGGGGAAGGATGCTGGATTAAAAGGTAAAGAACTTAATCTGTATACTGCTAGACAAGGTGCGATTGAGGGTACAATTGCTGGTGTAATGCAGAGGATGGGACTTGGCGGATTAGAAAAGGTTGTCGGTGGTAGGGCTGCTATTTCTAATGGTATTAGGCAAACATTAAAACAAGGTAAGACTGTACGCGGTGCCATAAAAGGTGCAGTTAGAGATTTCGCACAAGAGGAAGTTGAGGAAGTAGCTACTTCTGTATTGCAGACACTTAACGATAAGTATTCTGGTGTTAGCGATGAAGATATTACGTTAAAATCACTCGCTTCTGTTGCTGCTGAAACAACGTCTCAGGTTGTTTGGACTATGGGTGGTGTTAGTGCCTTTACTGTTCCTGCACAAATATCGGAGGGTAGGAAAGCCAGGGCCGAGAAAGAGATAGTAGATGCTGCTGAGTCTGGCAAGGCTCCTTCGCGTAAGAAGTGGAATAAGGATTGGGGTTTCCCTGTAGACAAAATCAAGTCAGCTAAGGATCGCTTGCAGGCCGTCCAGGAGCTTGCCGCTGAGATTCAAGGGCAACGTGAGGCTCCTAGTGAACAGGCGGCTGTGGAGGCTCCTACGGCTCCCGTAGAGCCAGTGTGGAAAACAGAAGGGCCTGCTGTTATAGAAAAAGGGGAAGTATCTCAATTCGTTAAGGGACCTGAAGGTGAAATAGGTGTCAGCTTAAAAGCTATTAGTAAAGGTATTGGGTTCATTAAACATGTTGGACAGCGTTTCTGGACTTCCCGTGGTGAAATTCCAGCTTCGGTGTATAAGGAGAATGTCAGGAAAGATGGTACTATTTCCAGAATCCAAAGAGATATATCTTTTAAGATTAAGGATTATGAGCGAGCAGTAAAATCAGAGTTTGGTAAGAGAGATTTAACTAACGAGGAAGTGGTAGCTTTTAATGCTGCACTAAAGGGCGAAGTTCCGCTTGAATCATTACCAGAAAATGTGGCTATTGAAGTTGGGATTCAGCGTAATTATATTGATGCGTTGTCTGGTAGAGCTATTGAAATCGGTGCAATTAAGGGTCCATTAGTTGGGATAGTTAATAAGAATAAGGGGATATACATTCATCGGTCATACAAGAAACACGATGATCCTAAATGGGCTAAAGAAGTTCCTGTTGAAATACGGAATACTACTGAGGCACATTTGCGTCAAGAGTACCCCAATAAAACAGAACCAGAAATACAGGGCTTAATAGAGAAGTTGCTATATGAGGGCAGTGCCTCAGAATCACCTATTGCCTCGCTTAAAAAATCAGGACTTGGTGTTAAAGATATACGCATCTTAATGAAGCGCGGTGATTTTTCCCCTGAGATACGTGATTTGATGGGTGAGTATAAAGAGACTAGGGTTAATTTCGCTAAGTCTGCAACTTACCTTGGTAATTTAATTGCTAATCATCAGTTCTTAGGGAGCGTTCGTGAACTCGGAATGGGCACTTTTTTTAGTGAAGTACCTGTCGTGAACGATTACGGCGAATTGAAAACACGAATAGCAGCAGATGAATCCAATACGATGAATCCATTAAATGGATTGTACACTACACCTGAAATTAAGGAGGCTTTTGAGCGGGCATCAGGAAAGGGCAGTAATAAACCTGCATGGCTTAGATGGGCAATGACAACTAATGCAATTGTTAAAATGGCTAAGACTGTTGGATCAGCCGGAACGCATGTTCGTAATTTTATTGCTGGTACTGGGTTTGCGTTAATGCAGGGTCATTGGCGAATAGGGAAATTATATCATTCATATAAGGGTATTGCAACAAATATCACTAAAAAGAACGATGCAGAATGGCGGGCGTATACTTTAAGGTTAATAGAACTTAGGGTAATTGGGCAAGGTGTTCGTGCTGGTGAATTGCGTGCCCATATACGCGATAATGCAAATATGAGTGAGGTTGAATTCGACGATAGCGTAACATCTCGTCGTGCTAAAAAAGCAAAGAAACTAACAGAGAAGGTTGTTCGTGGTGGGTTAGATGTAGTGCAGGGAGCGTACTTAGCTGAGGATGATTTCTGGAAGATATATGGATATGAGAATGAATTAGCTGACCATAAGAAAGCTCTTCCGGATTTACCTATTGCCGAGGTGGAGGAGATTGCTGCGGAGAAATTAACAAATACTTACCCCACATGGTTTCGTGTCCCAGAAGGCGTGAGAATTATGCGCCACTTACCTATTGGTCCGTTTGTTTCTTTCCCTGCTGAGATTGTAAGAACTGCTTATCATACAGCTAATTACGCCCAACAAGAGCTACGTGATCCCCGCCTCAGGAAAATTGGAGCGAGACGTTTAGTCGGCATGGCGATGGCTATGACGGCAAGTAGGGGATTAGCTGAAGCCTTCAAAATGGTTGCTAAAATCTCCGCTGATGACGATGAGGATTTAAGGTGGTTTGTTCCTCCATGGCAAAAGAATAGTGTTCTATTGCATCTTGGCAAAGTGCCCCTCATAGCAGGTAAAGCTGTGTATAGGTATGTCGATGCCTCATATAGCGATCCACATAATACTTTAATTACTCCGTTTAATGCAATGGCTAGTGGGAAAGACCCCAAGGAAGGTATCTGGAATGCTATTAAGGATTTCGCAGAACCTTATGTTGGGGAGGAAATTCTTCATGGGAAGATAGTTGATGTATGGAGTAATAATGATAATGGCGTTCCGGTTTACAATCCACAGGACAGCGTTAATAAACAAGCCCAAGATGTGTCTGCTCATTTATGGGGAGCATTTGAACCGGGAACAATTACAAGTGGGCGTCGTATATATAAAGGCGTAATGGGGACTACTACGACTTCCGGGAGAACTTTTAATCCATGGGTTGAATCAATAGCAGTAATTACTGGCCAAAGAATACAGGATTTAGATGTAGCGGAATCCTTAAAGTGGAGAGCGAGGGATTATAATCGCGGTATCAGGCAAGCTAATAGATTATTTAATAGTGTAATAACTAGAGGTGGTAGTGTCAATGAAGCTGAGATTCGTAACGCTTACGAGAGATCAGATACGGCCAGGAGGGGGCTATTCTCAGACATGTCGGGAGCAGCACAAGCAGCAGTCAGATTGGATGTATCTCCCAATGAAGTGATTACAACGCTTACGGCTAATGGTGTTTCTAAAATAGATGTTCCTAGTATCATGGGTGGCGTATACAATAAGCGTAGGATCACGAAAGCACAACTCAGGGCCATGAAACAAGCTAATCCAAGTGAATTCCCCATGCGTCGTGAAGTTTTAGTGGATTTACTCAGAAAAGACGTTGATTTCTAGGTAAGCTCTTGGTATAATGGAGGTAATATGATCGAATATCAGTTCAAATCTGGTGACATTATCGCCTTTAGTGGCAGGAATTTCCTGAGCGACATAATCAACATCGGCACGTATGGTGTCCCCCGCTGGTCGATAAGTCACGTGGGAATTATTGGAAATATCGGTATAGGGAGTTATTTATTTGAGGCTCTACCGATCGGCGTGGTGGCGTATAGCACCGAGAGAACTATCCGGGAATATAATGGTCGAGTTTGGGTTTATCCTCTGTATCGTGAATTATATAAACATGAAGAAGATAAACTGTCTGGACTCTTGTCGAATACAATTGGAGTTCCTTACGACAAAGAAGGTGCAGGGCGTTCGGCTGGCTTTTTGTTTGCTGCAATTCAAGCAGTATTTCGAGGCCAGGATTTATCAACTTTCTTTTGTTCAGAATTGATTGCAAATAAACTTTCTGAGATTGGGATTCATCCTGTTACTAATGCCAGCAAATGGAATCCTAATCGTTTAGTTCGTGACTTACGGAATGATAGAATCGTTTGTAAGCCAATGAGGTTGAAGTAATGAAACATAACTACTCTTTTTTTAGTCAGAGTATTTGTACGATGGGAGCTTGTGGGCAGTGTTCAGGGACTGGCAGTACCTTGTACAAAGCTATAAGAAATTTTAATTCACAAAAAGAATGTCTGCTTGTTAATATCGAGTATATTCTGAATGGAGGACTAGATAAATGAAAATTCTATCTTTAATTGTTGCTTTTTTACTTGGGTTTATACTTACTCTACTTTTCGGGTGCGATGTACCCTGTGAACCACGCCCTAAGGTCAAAATTGAACGACCTACTGTTAATATCCCCCCTGCCTTGCGTCAGAGTAATTGGGGCGGCGGTTCGTGTGTTCACGCATGTATAGTTAGTCTTTTCCGTTGGCAAGCCAGATATAATACGGCTGATTATTGGAGGCGTACTTATATAGGTGGGGAGAAATCTCATTTATTGAAATTGAAACTAGACCGAAATGGAATTCGCTATGCTTACGTTACGAATGGTGACGTGAGATTCCTGGAATGGGCGTGTTCCACAAGGCGAGGTTGCGCTATTACTGTATTGGGTGGAAAGCACATGGTTACTCTTGTGCATCTCGACAGTAAGTGGGCTGCAATTCTCGATAATAATAGCGTCTCTAAGTTTATCTGGGTTCCACGGGGATCGTTAATTGCCGAATGGAAAGCCAGCATGGGATGGGCTGTAACTCCGGTTTATACACCAGCGGCCCCGTTGCCTCAATAGAAAGAAGAGAGAAATGCTTATTGCAGATGATTACGATGACATTTACGAAAATGAAGAAGAGGATTGGAATGAAGAAGAGGATTGGGTGGACCCGTCTATTGACTCAGATGGATTTGGTTTTGAATTCGATTAACTAAAGGAGAAAAAATGAGAAGTTTGATTTGTGTTATGTTGATACTGGGGTGTGCCACTACCGTTAGTATGGCAACTGAACCTCTGTATGGAGTTATTGCTGAAGAGAGGATTATCAATTTACCGAATGACCAAGCTAAATGGTATGTCTCGGTTGTTGGTAGTTCTAGTGATGTTAATTACCAAAAGGTTATCGGTTGGTTTAATACCAATGCGAAACTAAAGAAGCTGAAGGATCAGGTTCATTTCTGTCCAGTTACAAATGATACTGCAATTTACACAGAGCGGTATGCTAAGAACGTAGACGGCCTTCCTACCGTAAGGGTCCAGACTGGAGCCGGAGAAGTTGTCTACGAATCATACGGAAGTAATATCCCGATGTCAGCAGATGGGCTTAATGGTGCTATTGCAGAGCGAGTTTTGCCGTGGCGTAAACAAGTAGATAATAGGTGCAGGCCAAAGCCAAGCCCTAATCCGGAACCAAATCCACCCTTTGATCCGAAGCCACAACCAATAGTTGATGGTGGAGTTCCTGATATGGATGCTCCTACGCGTAGGGGTTTGCCTGCTGTGGTGTCAGTTCTTCTTTTAGTTGGTGCCGCACTTGCTGGTGGTGTTACTGGTCTTGTTGTGGAGTGGGGGGTTTTGCGTAGTAAGTAGTCTTTTTTGTATCTTAAAACTTAACAAAGAGAGTTTGAAATGAGTCCTTTAGAAGTTGTTTTATCATGTGTTGTTTTGGCTAGTCTTAGTTATTACGCTGTCCGCTTTATGTTTAGGGTAGATGAAAAACTGGAAGATGCTCGTCGCGCTGCTGCACAAATTGCTTCTGTTCTTTCTGGTCTAGGGCTAAAGGAAACACCAGCGTTTCTGCTTGATTTCGCCGTCGCAGATATGTCTGGTATGTTTGAAAAACTTGTTAAGCTAGCTGCCTTATTCCTTAAGGGTGAGGGCGCTGTGCTAGTTGAATTCGAGAGAGTTTTCGATGGTCTTTTGACCGCGAAACTAACGACTGATGCTGGTCGTGCTATTATTGCAGCTAGACTAAGTGAGGCCACTAGGCCGAGCGACCCGGAGGTTGTCAAGGAAGCCCCTAAAGCTGGTGCTGTGTAGAAATTTACCGCCTAGCCCTCCGGTAGCGACTAGTAGCTATTAGGAACGGGCGGTCCAAGCCGACCGGATTAAAGGAACGATCCGGTCGGCTATATTATGAAGAAAGATACAAAATGACTAGAGATACAATCGTGGTATCGGCTATAGTGGGTGTTAGCCTTGTAGTATCATTATTTTTCGTTATATCGTTGTTGGATTTTAATGAGACTCCAGACATCCTATATTCAAAAGTAGTCCCTGGAACTAAGATTACAGTATTGGCTTTTGTTGCTCCGTGGTGCGAACCATGTAACCGGGCTAAATTATCACTATCTGTAATTCGCAAAGCTGGAGTTAGTGTATGGATAATTGATATTGACAAAACTCCAGATTTTGCTATAGCTCATAAAATTACTAGTGTACCTACTTTCCTTGTGTATGTGGAAGGTAAGAGAACTACACGGACACAGGATATTTCTGTGGTCGTGAGAATTGTCAAGGAGAATATGAGATGACACAAAAAGAAACTGGAATACTAGAGGGATTACGCGACGAGATACACGATTATCACGTTGATGTTATAGAGCAAGCAGCGGAGTTAAAGCATGTCTCTAAGACAGTCGGAGACATGAAGGTTGACTTATACGGAACCCCAGGTGACAAAGCCGTAAATCCTGGTAAATTATCGGAATTCTCCACGGGAATTACCGATTTAAGACGTAGTAGAAAAACTATGCGTATTGGCCTACGTGGACTATGGGTTATTGCCACAATGGTTATTGGCACATTGATTGGTTGGCTTATCCGAGGATAGTAAAGGAGCTTGTTATGCAAAGACTCTACAATTGGCTTGTTATTTCGTTCCTCTGTTTCGCTACTTTCTATATGTGTTACATTAGAAGTGATGTAAACGATAATGCACATGCCCTCTTTATAAGTGATCGCCTTACTGGAGACTGGTTACGCGATATTGATGAGGATATTATTATTCTCGATAGGGAAATTGCTAATTTTAAGTACATTCCAGTTGATAAATATGGAGAAAGAATCTCGCAAGTTCCTGATGTTTATCAAGACCTACAAGATATTAGTGTTAAAGTTGTTGTTGGTAGCGGTAGTGGGAGTGGAGTATTATTCTGTAGAGATGTAGCCGGAGAATGGAGAACCTTCGTATGGACTGCTGGCCATGTTGTCAAACGTCTATTAAAAGTAGATGGGACATTTCGTAATGCTACGATCAAATATGAGGATAGATACCCCATAGAACAACGGGTTGTGAAATGGGAGCAGGAAGCGAAAGTCATAGCTTGTAGTAATTCTTACGACGGGGAGGATTTAGCACTACTTGAGATTATTGATAATGATTACCGTGCGGCATCAGTTACTTTTGCTAGTGACGAAATCCAGAAAGTTGGTACTGAAATTATTCATGTCGGATCAGCAGCCGGATTCTATAACAGCGTGAGCCTCGGGATTGTTTCGCAGACAGACAGAGAATACCGAGGCAAGATGTATGACCAGACATCTACTATGGCTTACCCTGGATCATCCGGGGGGGGAGTTTACACGACAGACGGGAAATGTATCGGCCTAGTTACTCTAGGGGTTGGACCCGGCCTCAACTTCTACGTCCCTGTACGTCGTATGAGAGCGTGGGCGAAGAAAGAGGGTATCGAGTGGGCAATGGACCTAAGTGTGCCTGTGCCGCTCTCTAGAACGCCTACGGAGCTAGAAATGTCAACCGGGGAACCGGAGGGATAGTGCCCTCTGTTGCTGTTTTTCTGATTCTTCCCCTACCTTACGAAAAATATGCTCCGTAAGTCATTCCTTAAGTGTCTCAAGCGATCCTTTACGCCTGAAGAGTCGAACTGCCCTGCCGCCACGGAAGGCCACAGAGGCGACGACACAGCCTTTAGGAGGCGCTTTATCCAGGGCTGTCTTATGTCCGCGTGGGAAATATTCATAGTTACTATCTGTAACTCCATTTATCCACCATTTACGTCCAGGCAGCCTAATAGCTTGCGGTAAATCCTTAAGTCCCCAACATGGGCGCAGCTTCCAGCATCCGCATGGGCAAACTATGTAGAGACTATTTATTGTACGAACCATCGCATCACCGCATAACGGACATAGCCAATCATTTCGTGTCATGTATTTGTCCTTTATTTACATGGAACCTGTATTCCCTGTTTTTTAATGTACTAAATACGGGGATACTCCAATGTTTCTCATTCTTAGTTACACATTTACTTAGCTTTCCATCTACTCCTATATGTAACCTGAAACCAATGTAATTCAACATGTGTACTATTTTAATTTTGTTCTTGTATTTCATTTCTTCTGATCTCCCATCCAATTAAAGAACAGCCAGCTATTATCTGTAACTTTAGCTAGTTTCTCCCTGTCTGTATGTGCGATTGCGTAGAGGTATCCGTATACTTCTTTCCATTCCCCAAAGAATAACTGAGGGTTAAGCTCACTATACCACCAGAACGGTGCAGCTTTCAAGCCGCCCTCTATCCGCACTACAATTGGCTTGTTTTGTTCAGATGCCCAACGCACCTCTTCGTGGGTTCCAAAAGTTGGAATGTCGGGCTCTAAGTTCACAATCACGAAATCACTTATGTCAACCATACGTCTATCGATTGATCGAACTATTTTATAATGACTTTGAATTAGATCAACTTTCTTGTTGGCTCTATTGAGTTTCATTTCCCTAATAACGAGGGGACTTTCCACTGCGTAACTCATTGGTTTACTGCATGGATCGAGCCATATAATACCAAGTCCAACGAGATCAGTTTTAACTTTGTTACGCCAACTGCAACCGTTATCCTTTTCTTTTTCGATTGCACCAGCAAGATAACATCGCGTGTTAAGTAAGTTATTCATTCCGCCACCTTATATTCAGGGATGTCACCATTTTCCTTAATTGCATCATCTTCGCGCACGTCCATTAGTCGTCTACGCATTTCCGTAGCAGCATCATTCAATACAGCAATTGCTCTCGATATCGAATGATACGACCATCCGTCGTCTGGTTTAAGTGCCCTAGCAACAACTCGTGTAATAACATAATTTGTTGGCCCTGGGCGCTTTAGAATATCTGGCTGCATCCACTTCAATTGATAAACAACTTCATTTATATAGGAGTTAAGGTTTGCCCTATCGTATTTTTTTATGTATGGCATTTTATTTCTCTGTGGTAATTTTAAGTTGCTCTACCATAGTATCATAAATATCTGCGTAAATTACTCCCCATGTCGCGTCGTGACTATACGCTCTTTCCATAGCACAAACATGTGCCCATTCATGTAGCATAACATCACATTGTACTTCATTACATTGATTAGAGTTAATATGTATTTTGAAGTATTCCCCCGTAAAACGAGTACGACCAAGAAGATCACCTTTCATCGGGGAGCGTCTAACTTCTACTGATGCACTAATTGGAAAATGCTTGCGTAAAGCACGAATTACTTTCCCGAAATCACTTGTTTTCATTAGAATTCTTTCCTTAGGAATTACTATTCATTAACACAATGTTCATTTACATCAGGAATAGTTTCTGGCTGTGGTCCCCGTGGCTTTAATTTCTCTTTGAGTAATTCATGCAAATGACCTGAGGCATTGAAGATTTCGCCACACAAAGCTTCTTCCATCGTAATAATATGATTATCTTTCGAATCATACACTGGACCATACCCACGAAAAATCATCCAGGTATCCATAAAATGACGCCACTTTGATTTCATGTAAACCTTAATTGGAATACCTTTCTGCCAGTTATCACTATCGCGTAACTTACCATCTGCCTGAACTCGATGTTCATTCAGATACTCGGCATAGCGTTTAATTACAAGTGGACAGAGAAATCCATCATAATCCAGCTTATCAGTATCAGTATTCCGTGTAGCTCCAGTGTCGAATTGTCGCATATTCGCTGACGAACCTGGTATTTCGTTCATGGTTTCATTCTCTACTTTTTCCATAATTAGTATCGCCTGTTTTTCATTTAGTTCATTTGGACACGCGACAACGTCGCCATTTTCCGCATGCCTACAATTATATTCAAATTGATCTTCTGGTGTCATTTTATCTTGTCCCATACAAGTCACCGTTTTTATTCCATCTTCGTTATGTAAAATTTTTGGCATAATTAACTCCTACTTGGTTTAGTGAGATATTCAATAGCTTTGTTAAGAAGTTCCGGAGAATCCTTTAACAAACCTATAGCCGAATTGCAGGGTCTACATAGCCACCCACGAAACTTGCCAGTCTTATGGTCATGGTCAGCTTGTAGGGAATGATTCAATTTATCTTCTAACTTTTCACATAAAGCACATTTTCCAGTGTAGGAATTATGCAATTCCTCTTCTGTAGCTGTGCACGCAACGTGGCCCTTCAATTTAGCCTGTCGCCTTGAGCTTTTGATAACATCATAATACCTACGTTTAATTCTCCAATTTCTATAACGCTTCTTGCGAATACCAGGATGAGTTTTTGCATATAATTTAACTCTTTTCTTGAAACACTCTTTACATTCAGCATGTTTTCCATAGAAATCCTTTTTACATTTTATTATATGGCATTTAGTACATTTTTTCATACTATTTTCTTCTGGCGGGCGTTAGAAATATAGGAATAGCTTGCGTCATGCCATATCTCCGATCTATTACAATAAATGTTTGTGTTGGCGCTTGGTATTCCGCCTTAATAGACACTGAGTATTCACTGTACCCCATAAGCGAACCACAAGAAATCCACGTAGGATAATTTATTAAATGCGTGTGCCAATGGCCAAAAATATCAAAGTCAACAGTAGACACCTTATTCCATTGGGCGATTGCCTTATTGACAGGGATAGTAATACCCCCAATACCACCCTGATATCGTAACCCGTCACCATGATGGAAGCGAACCTTACGCCCCATGATGGTCTGCGTGTTATGATAACCCTGAGCTACGTCCCACATAACACGCTTGTTTTTCTTGTATACATTTTCAAGTGTCTTATACAGCAACCACTCATAACTGTTCTTGTACCCAGTTTTAATGCGCATCTTCTGAGTGGTACGTCCATGATTACCAATACATGTCGGGATGAAGATTGGCAACTTAGTTTCCTTAAGAAGAAAATCTATTCCAGAGCAGAGCATATCCTGTAAAAACAGACACGCTTCAGTTGGACTCAGCGAATTGGACTCCATTAACTCTTCGTGAATGTACCCAGTAATTAAGTCGCCCAACAGTGGATGCCACAACTCAACAACTGGAGCCAAATGGTTTTGCCATTCAATTAGCTTGATTATCTTCTGGTAGAAACGCTTGATTCGCTTTTCGGCCTCCTCCAAATCGAAGTGATTCTTGTCGTTTGTTGATTCTTTATAAATTGTCTCTTCAACATGCCAATCTGTGGCGGGTACAACCACAGCTACACCATCTGGTTTTGATTTACTAGACTTAGAGATTTTGGGAGTGAGTAACGGAGGGGAATTACCCTCTAAGGCTAATGCTACATCCAATTGTTTCTCTGCCGCAATGGTTGAAGCAATTGCCCTCTTGCACTTAGCCTTCCATAACGAAGCATCGCCCCTAGCTTTCGCTAGAGACACTTCCATACTCGCGTCTTTAGCTTCTTGGATAAGCTCTTTTGGTTTCTTTCTCATAGCATTGCCTTTAACTTATTAACTACAGCAGTGGATGTTACTTCTAGGCCGAGTTCCTCTACGAGTTTACTTGCTACGGATTGGGGGGCCGCCCAAGGGTTCTCAGCCATCGCTTTAACTACATCATCAACATAGTTCTTATCCTCTATTTTTAACTGGCTATACCATGATCCAGATTTTCCTGCGGATGCAACTAAATCAGCAGGATTGCGTCTCTTTTTCTTTTTTGCGGGCATTATTTAATCCTCGTAAGTGTTAAAACAACTGTATTGACAATGTGTTCTCCATTACCATTAACTATAGGCTCTTCACGTTTCATGTGTTCTGGAGTGTCATTAGGCACAACGCCTGCATCAACAATTCCATCGTAGGCTGATTTCAACGAATACATTGCATTATCTGTATCCCTATGTCTCTTTGTAGGATGAAAGAAAATAGCTGCCACGGATACCTTCTCCCAGGGCAACGATTCTATCCGCTCATTCTGAACTGCTTTACAAGCTAGACGGCGATATTTCTTAGTAGCTGTAGCCTTCATCATCCTACCACCAATACCGCCAACTGTAAAATTAGCCGATAATACCCTATTCGGAAGCGGCAATACAATAACTATTGACTCGTCTGTCATTAGTATTAACGACAAGAAGTTACTATTGCTATAATTATAGACATAATACAACTAAGAAGATACCCTAAACAAAATACCATAGGCTTCGTCACTTTATTATCCCTTTTTAGTTAAATGCTTAGCATAACATTCAGCCGACCAGTAACGAATACTCTTGTCATCTCTCTCTAAGAATACATCACCTGCCGCAAGGAGGTCATCCAGGATATCCCTACGGCCCCTTTGGTTTGACCATCGTGTTGCCCTGGTTAAGTATTGCATTGCAATACCACTTTTACCAGCAGTGTCTATGACACGATAGACTTTTCGTTTGTTTTTCTCAGTTTCACTTGAAACTATTTCTGGTACTATTTTCTCTCCGAAATCAATAAGCAAGTACCCAATAAGCCTACAGGCGTAATCTGCTATTTGAGACGTGATAACAGGGCTTTCAAAATTCTCCCCAGCCGCAACCACCAACGCAATTCTCCTCGCATTTTCTTCTCCTTTGCCCCATAGTCGGGCAAGTTGGGGGTGTGATTTACCGTAATCTGTTGTTTCATCATCAAAGGCGATGAAAATTCGCTCCGAAACTTTATCAGTTGGTATCGTAATTTGTTCCGGTTGTTGCTCATCATAGTTTTCAGTTACTAATTTACTTAATTCGCTACCAGTTTTTCGTTCTACTTTTAATTCATGCCACGCTCGTACTTGTTGAATTATTCGATCTGGTATCTTGTTACGTTGTTCTATGTTTCGTCTTTTTCTAGGGTTACTAGAAGAATTGAACACAAGACATCGGGAAAGCCATCCGTCTTGCAATTCATCTGGGGATATTCCGCTTGTAAATCTCTCAGGAGTTGAGGTTCCATAGATACAACAACAAGGTTGCATAATTGTTCGTTGCCGTTCCTTCTCAGCATATTCTCGTCCAAGGTACATACTCCCTGCGGCAGAATAAAGTTTCATTAAAAGCGAGACAACTTGAGCATGATTTCTACTCGCCCCTGATCTGATATGTGCTAATAAATGACCAATCTCGTCCCATAAAAAAAGCGTGTTAGGAGACCGCGAAATTCGTTCTTCAATGGCGGAATCTGACGCGATGTAATCTCCACCAAGCAGATCAACGACTCCTGCTGCTGTAGTAAGATTTCTAATTTGATTAAGGGCATGTTGTTTACCGGCAGATGATGGAGCTACACCCATGCAATACAAGTTGGTCCTGCTACCGAGATCATCTTTTATTTTTCGGCCGAATAATGCACCAAGAAACGTTAAAGAAGCCGCAAGCGATAAGAATGGCTGTGACCTTAATGATGTGGCGTTCAACCATGAACATAATTCTCCTAGTAATCCTGTTGGTTTGCAGAGGAAGTCAAGTTCCTTATTTGGATTGCCCGCCATTCGGAATCCCTCTTCTCCGCATCCTTCATCCTCTTGTAAGCTGCTTCCCAGTCTTTCTTCGCATCCTTCCTGAATCGCCTTTCTCGAATCCAATAGATCACTAATCCGAATAGTAACACCATTAGAAGTGTAAACACCCCCGACATTATTTGAATTACTATAGGAATCGTCATTTAATAACCATCCTTCCGAGTTTTGCGACGGTAATCTTCGTGCTTCAGAAACCTTACGCCGAAAGTCTTTTTCGTCTTTTTGACTCGATAAATCCCAAGGTGGAACGCACCGTGGATTGTATTCTCTTGCTAGTATATCGTAGGCCTGCGAATCTGTCAAGAGGAAACCGTGAACCATCCGTCCGGCGGCGTACAGCAGCTTGTCGTGACCCGCCTGTCCTTGGATAGCAGGTTCACAGGTCGTCAGGTACAGTGAGGCACGTCGTAGGACATCGTCGCCACCATAGGCTTGAGACACAATCCTAGTGTTAACTGGAGCCACAGGCGACGACGGTGCCCTCACGACGGGCCGCATAAAATCTGGGTACTCAGCAGGGAGAATATCCCACGGAGAACATCCCTCTACCCATTCGTATTTTCCTCCGTTAGAGGAAATGCTAGGGGCGAGGACGACGTAATATCCATCTCCTCTGATGTCAATATCCGGTCTAAAGCTGTTTCTGTTAGCTGGAGGATTTCCTGCCTTAAAGAGGGCATGGAAACCACCACGCGGAGTATTTTGTGTAATAGTGAGTAGTAAATCTGGAAACTCTTTAAGTGACGCCCTTCCGCTAATGCCTCCTCTCTTAGATTCATCAACGTCAATAACATAAATTCCGCTTTGTCGTCCACACGCAACAGCAATGTTTGCATTCGGCCACTTAGACCACCATTCTTCGATTTGTTTCCTGTTTGTTGTTGCATCTTTTACTCCATGGGTAGTTATAGGGGTTTTCTGACCTGGGGCAAGCGGAAACACATGCCAACCAAGCTCGGCATATTGCAGTGCTGCTTGCAGAAATTCGTTCATTTTAGCTTCCTTACGTTTATTAACAGCAAGTCGGAATTGAACCGAACGGCCATCTACCGTGTAGCGGCATGTTGCAGCCAGCCTCCTGTTTAATTACAGGCTACGCTTACTGGTTGATTGTACGCAATAATCTCGT
>SDBT01009806.1_pt1 | contig 15503 bp, 13 predicted proteins | sample 2277101 | NCBI WGS metagenome assembly SDBT01 (sample SAMN10404973, study PRJNA504765) | marine sediment metagenome | isolation source: marine sediment core GS10_PC15, 103 cmbsf | place: Arctic Ocean: Southern Knipovich Ridge | collected 2010 | reverse complement strand
CTCACCAACGTTACTTAGCCGAAGCTCGCCGCAATTATGAGTCCTTTTCAGCATCTCGGATTCTTTCCAAAAAGAATTAATTTTCACTAAGTCCGCGTAGGATAGCCGAAATCGCTCTGCGAGTCAACAATTTCAAATTCCCGCAGAACTTCCGTAGCGACAAATATGATTGGTAGCCAATTCGATGGCATCAGGGTTGCCCCTCTGTGCCTCCTGCCTCTGTGCCTTCGCCAAGCAGTCTGGTCAGAAACCGTTCACTCAATTTCGCTGGTCTTGTAATCGCTCGGACCGTACCAGTCTTGTCAACCACTACAATATGCGGAATGCTCCCAACGCCGTAGTCAGCCATCATCGAGTTATCCGTATCCAGCCCGATCCACCCTAACATCTCTCTTTGTGCGAGGAATCTTTCCACCACCAACCGGTTCTCATTTGTAACGGAGATGAATTGAATCGGTTTATCTTTGAACTTCTCGACCAGGTCGTTCAGGTGCGGCAGCGACACTATGCACGGACCGCACCACGTCGCCCAAAACTCCAGCACTACAACCTTCCCCTCCAGCGATTTCCAGTCCGCTGCCATCCCTTTGGGCACCTGCAGCAACTCTTCGATGCCAAACTTCGGTGCACGTTTGCCCACCCGCACCGGGCCGGGCCGCTCCCACGCAATTCGGCACCTCCACAGGGCATGCCTCAAGTCCATATAGCCGGCTTGCGTTACTTCACTTTGCCTAAGAGACAACTCTGTCAGACCACCGAGACCCTTCAAATGCACCAGCCCCGCATCCGTCACCTTCGTCGAAGCCAGGTCAACCGATTGCAGGCTGGTCAGCCCAGCAAGGTACGCCAGCCCCGCATCAGTTACCGCCGTCCCACCAAGCCACAACTGCTCAAGCTCGCCCAACCCCTTCAAATGCTCAAGACCCGCATCACTAACGAGAGTATTTTGAAGTTGAAGCACCATAAGCCCACTCAGCCCTTTCAGATGCGCCAGTCCTGCATCAGAAACGTCCGTGTTGTTCAGAATCAGCGCCTCTAACTTCGCCAGATGCGCCAGATGAGCCAGCCCGCCGTCACCCACTACCGTGTCCTCAAGAAACAAAACCTTCAACTCGCTCGCATCGGCCAGATACCCCAGCCCCACATCTGTAATCGCCGTACGACTCACAGCCAAAAATTCCAGCCGACCCAACACCCCCGACTTCTTGAGTTTTCCGAGCCCCTCATCGGTAATTTGAGCATCATCCAGGCGAAGCAACTTAAGCTGCTTCAAGCCTTTGATATGCTCCAGCCCCTTATCGGTAATCCGACCGTTCGACCACAACCCCAAAGATTCCAGCCGCCCAAGACCCTTGAGGTATTTGAACCCCTCATCACTCACGCCCGAGCGCCCAATAAACAACGTCTCGAGGCTCTTTATATCTTTCAGATGCGCCATCCCCGCATCGCCGAACTCGCCCACGTCCTGGATCCGCAGTTGCTTGAGGTTGCTTAGTCCCTTGAGGTATTTAATCCCTTCGCTGCCGCCCCGCCACCCATAAAACGACCCCCCACCAAAAAGCCCGACTTCGATATATTCTTCACCACTCTCTGAAATCTGCACCCTTACCCGACCGCCAAGCCTCTCGATATCGGTCATCGCCTGCCGATGCCGGCTGCTTTCATCTTGCGCCCAAACCTCTACTCCCCCGGCCGCGAAGAAAATAGCGCATACAGCCGCAGGTAAAATTATCCATGAAGCCTCTTTCATATTCCACAATCTCTTAATTTGCACGCCCATCCGATATGAAGTCTAAACTACAAACAAAAAGGAGCCCGGCAAGCCGCCCCGCCCCTTTCTAAATCTCTTCCTTGGCCCCACCCTGTTCAAGTAAGCCCATCAAGCTCAGCCATGATATCTTTCTTGCTCGTCAATCCCTGCCATTTCTTTGCAATCTGCCCTTTGTTAAACAGGATAATGGTCGGAATCGCATTGATGGCGTACTCAACCGCAGCCTCGCGGTGCTCATCGGTATTGACCTTGCACACCTTGGCCTTACCCGCGTATTCATCGGCTATCTCCTCGATCACCGGCCCAATCATCTTGCACGGCCCGCACCACGGGGCCCAAAAATCCACAAGCACCGGCACTTCCGAGCTATTCACCGTCGAATCGAAATCAGCATCTGTCAGTTCTATTAAGTTACCAGCCATTTCAAATTCCTTTCATAATATATCGATATAAAGATATATCACTGGCCCTCATCCTCGCGCACGATTATACTCACCGGCACCCTCCATGTCAAATACAAATTTCTACCCCTTCTTCTGCCCTCCGCCTGCCCTGCCTGCCCTGTTTACCATGCCTGCCATGCCTGCCCTGAGCGACCGCAGGAAGTCGAAGGGAGCAAGGCCACCGAGTCGAATGTGGAGCTGGTCGAAGGTACCCGGAATCCACGTCTTGAATTTGTAATTTCGTATTTTGGATTTATTTAGGATTTAGAGCTTAGGATTTAGGATTTTACCGTTGCCCTTCAGTATCAAGTATCCAGCATCGAGTATCACGAAAAAAGCCCGCGACTCGTACTTCGAAGCCCTGTCCTCCGTAGCTTTATGCGAAGGAGGATCGCGAAGTAGTAAGCGGCTCCACAATTTTGCATTTTGCATTTTAACTTTTTAACTTCTTCGCCCCCGCCGTCAAAAGTTTCGACCTCTCACCATCCACAACCCAGTACCACCGCCCTAAATTCACATAAACGTTATCCGCCCGCATCTGGTCCATGCACTTGATATACTGAGCAAGCATCATCACCACATCGCTGTTCGTCGGCCGACCGATCGCCTCGAACCCCTCGAACCCACCGAAAGGCCGATACCGCTCACCCATCAGCTTATTAGCCGACGATATCACCCTGTTCGCAAACTTCAGCTTCCAGTTATTAACCCTATCTTCAGGCCGCTTCTTTGACAATACCCCAACCTCCTCATGCAAGCCCTGCAACTGAACTTCGATTTTTTCAAATTGTTCAATCTCTGCTTCAGTCATCTGTTCTCTTTTCCAATTCGTCCATCTGTTTTATCCGTGGTGCTACCTTCATTAGCCTCTCAACCTCGAGGCCCCTCATACTGTATCGTTTGCGTTCTCCCTCAGTCTTCTTTTGTTCTTTCTCATCAGAACATCCCGATTTAAGCAATCCGATTAATTGTTCATCCTCTGCCCACTCCTTTGCCCTCTCCTTTGGCCTCTCATCAGTCTCATCTGTCTCTTTGCCTTCCGCAATGTCCACAAGTGTATCTAACAACTTGTAATTTCTTTCTAAATCCTTGATAAATAAAGGCCACCCTAATCCGATCCCAACAAATTTTCCCAACTGCTCAAATGTTAGCTGTTTTCCATCTTCCTGTTCAAACAAATTCGTACTCACAGCTGTTACATATCGCAGTCTGAATAAATTTACAAATTGTTTAACACGGCGTGGATTATATTTTAAATATGGCGAAACCATTTGAACGATATGTCGAAAGTTCTCATCGTCACCAAAAACCTTTTTTACTGCTTCACCAACTTTAGCTTCTATAATCTGTTCTTCTTTTTCCACTTCAGTAAGAGGGGGTTTACTTTCGACTGTATCAGGTTTTTGTTTTGAGAACCGTTTCAAAACAGACCTATACGCCGTTTTAAATACTGATGATATAGCAAACCCAAATTTTGAGAGTAATCCTATTTTATTTCTTACTTTTGATTCACTTTTACTACTGGACCCTTGACCTGCAAGTTCCAATAGCATTTCCTTAATCCTGTCTTGGCGGGGAATCGGCAGCATAAAAGGAACCTGGATAAATTTCTCAATAAACGAATATCCGTACCGTATCCCTTTTATTCGCTTAGTTTTATCATAATCCTTATCAGTAACTTCTCCGCCCACCGCCCAGCCAGATAAATATGGTAGTAGTTTCTCATGTTTCACTGCAAGCCCCGCCGCCACTTTCTCTCTATCCATCCCCAAAATAAACACAAGCTTTGGATTATTCGAAAGCATCAGGTTAATACTCTCCATCAGTTCAGCTGCTTTTGGAATCACGCACCGATCAAGATCGTCGATAAATATGTATACCCGCTCTTTTCCTGTATATGCAGACACAATTTTTTGGAAATCATTATGTAATTTATCAATAAAACTAACTCTGTCTGCATAGTCTGGATGCTTCAAATATTTTTTTAGATTAATTTTTAGGGGATTACCTGTAACTTTCATTACTAACTTGAACAACGAAATAATCCCACTTGCAACAGCCGCCAGCCCACCACCTCCTAACAAAACCTTGAGAAGCAATACTATTCCTTCTTTCGATCCATTACTATTCTCACTTTCGGTACCTGCCTCTTTTGCAATCTCTAAAACATTTTCACAGAAGTCACTCACCCACTCCAATCCATGATCTAATGTCAACCAGATCAGTCCTATGGAAAGCAATACAAATGTAATCCATAACGCAAAGCATCTCACAACATCAATCCAGCCTTGCTCCCACTTAAACCTTGACCAAAATAGCTTGAAATCCCCTCTCCACCTGCGCAATTCATAGAATTGTCCCCGAATTTTCTTGAGAAAAGTAAGGACAAACGCAGCCCATAATGCCTCATCCTTATCATGCCTCCACGGCTCAAACTCGACAATAAAACATTTCTTTTTACCCTGTTCGGTGTATATTCTCTTAATCTCATCCTGCAATTGTAGCATAAACGAACTCTTACCACTGCCCCACTCCCCCTCTACTGACATTGTCAAAGGTGGTTGTGTTCTTGCATGTGTCAAAAAAGCTGCCACTGCTTTAACATAAGGCATAAATCCAAGCAGATCTTTCTTAGTCTTTCCATCGGATACATAGAATTCATCCGCTGACATCTCCCTATCTTCCTCGCCTCCCTCAACCTTCTCCGCATTTTCCTTTGCTAATTTCAGCAGCCCCTCAACTTCTGACCATGCATCAGGATTTTCAAGTATTTCTGGTTTAATAACATAAACGCCGGCCTTCTCCCTTACTCCTGTTTTTGGCAGATTCCCGTTTAACCACGCTCTTTCTGCGGGTATGTTTTTTCTTTGTATTTTATATACACTAAGCTTATCAAATTGCCCTTTAGTAATAAAATCATTTAACTCAGGCTCTTTCCACTCCGTCCCTTTTCTTGGACCAACTACCGCCAATGCAATTGTTTTCTCATACTCCCCATATTTATGAATTTGCACAGCTACATTATCTGTCTTTTTTGAACCTGTTAATCTAAAGTTCGCATAACTTTCATCCACATCTTCAGCATAAAGTCCAATATTGGCAGCCAAATCGATAATTTTATCACATATCTCACTCCCCTCATAATCAAGTCCAATCCTAAATTTAAATAAATCAAAATTCTTGTCGGGAGGATATGGATCAGGCCCTTCATAATCTGGAAAATCATCAGGTTGTATCCTTACCAAGCCCCTGTCTGAATATTTATATATCGTAAATGAGTAATTGGATTTTTCGCTTGAAGGAGTAACTAAATATTTACCAACCCCGAATTCAGCATATTGAGCAAAGGATGCTTCCGCTTTGCTCTCTATCTTACCGTCGATGTTTTTTTTGAAATTAATTACCGCTATCAATTTCTTTGACTTAGGATCTCTGACAGACAAGTCGATTGCCATAGTCTTGTAATTTTCATTTTCATAATGAATTTCCGTCCAACCCTTTTTCTCTCTTAAAAACTTTATAAAAGCTTCACGAAAATCCTCCAGCTCTTTACCTGGTATTTCATCTTCTTTTTCCCCCCCATATACACCCTCACCGTACGTCCCTTCACCATAAGCACGACTTTTCTTTGGCCCTTCATTTTCTTCATCCAATTCCCTTGCCAATTCTTCTGCATATGGCGTTGGTCGGAAATGGCTTGCGTATCCATTTTTCCCCATCACACTTTGGACATTTTCTACCACTCCAGAATATTCCATCATCTGGATCAGAACTTCATATCTATTATCGTCTACTCCGAATTCTTTTATAGCTTCAGATCGATTGACAGTCCTTTTATTCTCCCTAAACCACTTTGCTATGATTCTTATGCACTTTTTTTCATCTTCTTTATATTTAGGCCCATATAGACCTTTCTCTTCTTCGTCAAATTCCCTTTCCAATAGCTCTGCATATGGCGTTGGTCGAATAGCGACTGCGTAGCCTTTTTCCCCCATCACACTGCTAATAATTTTAACAATCCCATTATGTTCCATCATCCGAATTAGAGTATCATACTTATTGCCATCTACACCGAGTTCTGTTGTTGCTTCAGATCGATTGACAGTCCTTTTGTTCTCCCTAAACCACTTTGCTATGATTCTTATGCACTTTTTTTCATCTTCTTTATATTGCATCAATTATTCTTTCAAAAATAATCCGCGTCTAAAAAACAAAGAGCAGTTAAATTCCACCGTTCATCCATCTTGCCCACACCTTCAATCTTTAAGAACTTATTTTTTGCTGGCTTCACAAGTAAGGAGTATTGCAAATTCTCCTTGCGGACGCTGGTGCCGATTTTGTAGATGCTCGCATCTAAAGAAGTCTGCACCGTGAACGCCAAGCCAGCAAAAATAACTCAGCGTCCTCAGCGAAATCCGCGTCTAAAAAACAACAGAAGCTACAGTGTTCATCTGTGTTAATCAGTGGCTAAAAAACTCTGCGTCCTCAGCGTTCTCCGCGGTAAAAATAATATCTGCGTCAATCCATTCCCAGTCAAATCACCTTGTACCCCGGTTGATTATCTGGTCCAGTTCCTGGGTCAACCTGTTGACTTCAAATTCGGCCCAAAGAGGCAGATGGTCGCTTATCTCCTTTTTGCCGCCCTTCGGCCTGTGGTTTTGAAATACAACATTACCGAACGGCACCACATTGGACTTTCCCGTGAACCTAAATGATGATGGCCGCTTCACCCACGCAATCTTATCATAAGTCGCAGTCCTCAAGAAATTCGTCTTCATCTGGTCCATCTTGGGGGGCATCCTGAATTTTTTGGATTTTAGAGCTTTAAAAAATTTGTCACCTTCCTTCGGAATATTAAAGTCCCCAACAACGAAAAAGTCCCTGTCAAAAACCTTATGTTTAGGCTTTTCGGCTCGGCTAATAATAAACTCAGCCAGCTTTTTTATCTCCTTCTCTCGCTCCAGCTTTTCCTTCGCCTTCTTTCCGAAATAGATGTGAGCAGTGGCAATAACAAAATCGAACCGCCCGGCCCTGAACGATGCACAATACGGCATCCTGTGTAGCTGATACCCCGTGTGCGTTTTCGCCGGAACGGGAAAGCCGATTTCGCAAACCAGCCCTGTGCTGATCACGGTTCTTTTATCATAGATAAATGCGAACCGCTCATAATTGCCGGTTAAATCGGACACAAGAATCTTGTAATTACCCGGCAATAGCTTCTGAAGCCTGCTGAGTCCTCGCAGGTCCGACTTCACCTCCTGCAACGCGATGATATCAAAACGCTCACAGATGTCTGCAATGTACTGCAGCGCTCGCGAGGTCTTCTTATTAGAGAAATGCTGGATGTTCCACGTGGCAATCACAATATTCACATCCACCTTCCGCTCGGGTATCGCGTAAGTTCCCTTGTCCATTAGTTTCATTAACGCCTTCCGTTCTTTGGCAATGGTTACTTTAGATGCGCTCATAATTAATCCCCTTTCTTTGAACCCGTTCCCCTTGTGATATTATCCAGCACCAAAATTGTTTGGTGCGGGGCTCCCTTTTCTCTGCACCACTTTTTCTGTCCAACTGCCTCAAATCTACATTAAACCTAACTGTTGCTTCCGTCAATAAAAATATCTCTAAACATAGCAAGTAATTTTATAGCGCGAGCATGAATTAGGCCGGTTGTCAAGAAAAACCAATAGCTATCAACCAGCGACCAACGACCAGCGACTCTTTTTTGTCTGCTCAAAATAGGCCAAGAAGCTTGGCCTGTGGACACAGGCGTTAGCTTACGTGATGCTCGCATCTAAAGTAAGCTCCCGCCAAGTACACCAAGCAGACACAAAAAATGATCTGCGTTAACCTGCGTAAACCTGTCCTGAGCGTAGTCGAACGGATCTGCGTCTAAAATAGAATGATAGTATTTCTGCATGGCCACCCAAAACTGTGTCCATCAGTGAAATCAGTGGCTAAAAATCTCTGCGTTCTCCTTGGTCCGCCATAGCCTTGGCGACGGCGACCGCGGTAAATTCCACGAGCCACCAGCGACTATTCCAGAGATACTAATCTTTTAGCGAGGAATTTGACTTTTTCTCTTTTGAGCGCGGAGTTTCGGGTCAGTACAAGGCTTAGCCTGCCGGCCAACCGGAGGCGTGCTATTGCACATCGAGGATTGACCGGCGGGCAGATAACGCCGTAATCACCCGAAAGAACCGCTCAAAAGGTTGACGACATTCTGGATAGAGAAATAATATACAAAAAAATGCAAAAAACAGCAAAAAAGCGCCCGCTTTTCTAAAAAAAACGCCAAAAACGGCACCAAAAGTGCAAAAAAAAGGGATTTTGACAATTTTTGGATTTTTAAGCTAACCTATTGCTGTATAAAGCGTTAAACCAATTTTCACCCCGAGTCTTGCGTTACCAGGTGTCCGCTGATTTGCCAGTTGGCCCATTCCCAAAGGCCAAAAGCATAAGTTTATACCCCTGAATATATACCTTTTACTCGTGTATATACCCTTGTTTTCCTAAAACTTTTTCACCATAACACACAATAAACCACTAACAGATTTTACTCTACCTCCCTCTGTGTCTTCCGCCTTTTACTGAATATAGTGAAGTCCCGGCCCGCCGGGATTCCACATTCGACGTTGAGCGTTCGAAGTGAGTTTACCCTGAGCCTGCCGAAGGGATGTTCGACGTTCTCTTGCTCCCTTTTTCTTCCTCCTGCATTTAACTCTTGTAATAATAAATATTTACGAATCCAAGAAATCTCTTGCAAACTTGTGAAATCTCAATATAATATAGTTGGACATTAGCAGCCGGACCTGATAACGCCTGTTGTATCCGGCTGGCCAGGGTGGGTGATTAAAACGCGGCCTGCGGCCACCAGTGATACCAGCAACATTGCGAAAACCTGACATAAATTGCCTGGAACCGCTATCGTTAAGTCGTTAATGCGCAAGATGTTACAGTTACAGGCCGAGTGGCGGAATGGCAGACGCTGGGGACTTAAAATCCCCTGCCCGATAGGGCGTGTGGGTTCGACTCCCACCTCGGCCAATGTGTCAAAAATGGCACAAGACCGCTCTGCCGAGGCTGCAAAATGGCTTTATCGTAGTGTGCTAATGCCTGAACTGTAAGTGTATTTTTTTGCATAAGTATCGGCCTGATAATGAATTGGAGAATTGCTGTGACTGACGAAAACATCAAATTACAAGACATCGCCAGGCCGAATCTCTACCGTGAGATATTCCCATACACCGAGTTTCCAAAGGTCGAATTTGACGGCCAAACCGTCCCTTTTGAGATACCCGACGAAATATGGATAACCGACACAACCTTCAGAGACGGCCAGCAGGCCCGCCCCCCGTATACGCCTGAGCAGATTCTCAGAATCTACGATTTTCTGCACGAAATCGACGCTGGAACCGGACTTATTCGCCAGTGCGAGTTCTTTTTGTACTCAAAACGCGATCGCAAGGCCGTTGAGCTTTGCAAGGAGCGTGGTTATGAATTTCCCCAGATTACCGGGTGGATTCGTGCGGTCGCGTCTGATTTTCGGCTTGTTGCGGACATGGGGTTGGCTGAAACCGGCATTTTGACGTCTGCAAGCGACTACCACATCTTTTTGAAGCTGCGAAAGACCCGCCAGCAGGCATTGAGCGGCTACCTCGACGTCGTAAAGACCGCATTGGACAGCAATATTATCCCCCGCTGCCACTTCGAAGATGTTACCCGGGCCGATTACGAAGGCTTCGTGCTGCCGTTTGCCGCAGAGCTGATGAAGCTGGCTGAAGAATATGACTCGCCCGTTAAGATTCGTCTGTGCGATACTTTAGGGTTCGGTGTAAGCTTTCCCGGTGTGGCACTTCCGCGAAGTGTTCCTAAACTGATAAGCGGGCTGCGTCAAATCGGTGTGCCCTGTGAGTGGCTCGAATGGCACGGGCATAACGACCTGCACAAGGTTCAGATAAACGCTGCGACGGCGTGGCTTTACGGCTGCTGTGCTGCGAATACGTCAATCTTCGGCGTTGGTGAGCGGACGGGCAATCCACCTTTGGAGGCAATGGTAATAGAGCACGCACAGCTTAAAGGGACCGACAGCCGAATCAATTACACGGCGATTACCGACCTTGCCGAATATGTCAGTAAGGAATTGGCTTTCGCAATACCTACCGACTATCCGCTTGTCGGCAGGAGCTTCAATGTTACGCGGGCGGGCATCCATGCCGACGGGCTATTGAAAAATGAAGAGATTTACAACTGCTTCGACACCAAGAAGCTATTGAAGCGGCCGGTGGGCGTGGCTATCACCGATAAGGCCGGAGGCGCGGGTATCAAGCATTATATCGAGGCAAGGTATGACATCGATATCGCCAAACACGACCCGCGGGTGGTGGCGATAAAGGACAAGATTGACTCTGAGTACGCGGCCGATCGGGTTTCGGCGATTTCCGATGAGGAAATGGACGCCTGGATCAAGGATGCATTCGGCAAGGCTTTGCCGCCATTGAGGTAACGGATTTTGGCGCAGACGAGAATCAAAGCGATTCTGTTTGACCTCGGCGAGACGCTTCTGGACTTTGGCAAGATTGAGAGTACCGGCAAGCTTTTCAAGGATTCGGGCCGGCGGTCCTACAAATTTCTTAAGAAGCTCAATCAGCCGGCCGGTTCATTTCGGAGGTACTTTTGGCGAAACATGTTGGGGCTGCGGCTGCGCTATTTTATCTCCATGGTGATCGGCAGAGACTTTGATTCGTTGAAACTATTAGAAAAATACGGCAGAAGAAGAGGTTTTAATTTGAGCCGCGAGCAATGGCAAGAGCTGAACTGGCTGTGGTATGAGCCGCTTCGCCAGCGGAGCCGGACGGAAGCGGGTTTGGCTGGAACTCTCACCAAACTCACAGAGGCGGGTCTGAAATTGGGTATCGTTTCAAATACGTTTGTGAGCGCCGGTGCGCTGGACAGGCACCTGACTGAAGAGGGATTGATAGGATTCTTCGATACGCGGGTTTACTCTTGCGTGTTCGGCCCGCGCAAGCCGAACAAGCGCATCTTTTTAGAGGCGGCGAGGCAAATGGGGGCCGAGCCTGCCAATACTATTTACGTGGGTGACCGGATTAATAAGGATGTTAAGGGTGCTTTGCGGGCGGGGATGCGGCCTGTGCTGAAAAATGCCTATACAAACGCCGGCAAGAGGGTGCCGGCCGGTGTTGAAAGAATTGATAATATCGCTGAGCTGCCGGAGCTGGTCGGCAAAATTAATGGGGAACCATAGTGTGAAATGTAAAACTCGAAATCCTAAGCACTAAATTCTAAATCCTAAACAAATACAAATATCAAAATTCAAATGCTCAAAACAGGTGAATGGTTATTGGATTTGCCACAGTCGCCGTCGCCAAGGCTATGGCGGACCAAGGAGGACACAGAGAGGAAAGAGGCCGGTCAGGCCGACGATGGGTTCCTTCCTGATTTTATAAGCCGAGATTCAATGGCCCAAATCGTGCGCTTGTGCTTACTTGCCAATTCTTTTACAGGGATGCCTTGTTCAAATTCTTTAATCAAAAGTGCGTTTTCTTTTTCGTCCCACGGCTGGCCGGCCCTTTTGGGTAAGGCTCGCCTTCTCTCTTCGCTTCTTTGGGCACGTTCTAAAGCAGATTTAGCCGCCAACAATGCTTTAACAGTCTGCGGATTCTGATATGGGCTGTCAGGCGGGAAAACCTCGCCAGTATGTGGATCAAGCCCATCAGACAAGGCCTCGATAATTCTCAACGCTTCTGCTGTTTCCATAAAAGTCTCCCTTCATTTTCTCAGCTTCGGCCACGGTTTTTCTTTTATTGGTTTATTATGTTCGGACAAGGCCGGTGAGGCCGACAACAAGCAATGTCGTAAGTATCCAGCCAAAGCCTGTGTGAATCCACATGTACCAGCGCAGGCCATTGCCGCTCACAGGCACCTTAAACCAACTCAGGTTAAACGGCCTCCACTCGGCTTTGAGCTTTGTGTTAAGATGCCAGTATTTAGCTTGGTATAAATCGATGAGTGGTACAAACATATCTATCGAATAGACAAGCGGATTGAATTTTGGATAGGCGCTATCTACTCTGACAATCTCACTTCCGCTTTCGGAGATATTTTCCATAACCTTTATTTCTGTAATTAGATCTGCGCTAAATGCCAATCCAAAAATAAACCATCCTAATACAATTAATGCCAAACCCCACCTGAGTGGCTTCCACTTAAAGTATCCATAATCTAAAATCAAGCCATACGTGCGATGCATTATACGGGCTAAAAATGACATTTCGGTAAATTCGCCTCTGTCTCTTTCCCTTGCAATGTTGATCTTCCTCACATCTTCATAACGCCCGGTTTCGCGCAGGACTTTAGCCAGTTGCTCGTAGGGTTGAGGGCGAAATTGGCCTTCACCCTGTCGTTGTATCCAGTCGATGCGGGTCTCTGCATCTCTTGGGGCGCCACCGGCAATTTCATCGTAGACGAAACCATGCAAATCTAATTTTCCTTTTCTCGGCCAGCTTGCTGGATCGTCCAACAGCGTGCCTACTCTGGCCGAACTAAGATCGAGTGTTATTTTTTCCGGTGAATCAACGCCAGTCCAGATGAAATATCTTTCGATTGTAGCACCGGCAAGGTCAACTTTTCCCTCGGCCTTAAAACCCTTACGTAAAAAAACATTGTTTTTTGCTGTTAGACCGTCGCAGTTGAGGGCTTTATTACCTTTGTTGATGAATTGGCCATTGAAGCAGTCAAGATCTCCGTCTATTGTTGCACGGAGCAACCGTACTTCGCCCTCGGCCTTAAAACCGTTCCGCAGAAAAACTCTTCTTTTAACAACAATGTCGTCGCAGTTAAGGGCTACCTTACCTTTGTTGATGAATTGGCCATTCTCGCAGTCAAAATCTCCGCCTATTGTTGCACCGAGCAACCGCACTTCGCCCTCGGCCTTAAAACCGTTCCGCAGAAAAACTCTTCCTTTGACAACAAAGCTGTCGCAGTCAAGGGCTATCTTGCCTTTGTTGATGAATTGGCTATTCTCGCAGTCAAAATTTCCGCCTATTATTGCACCGAGCAACCGCATTCCGCCCTCGGCTTTGAAACCGTCACGCAGAAAGACGTTGCCCTCGACCTTGAGTCCGTCAGCCCAGATTAGGCCAGTGTGTGTGGCGGGTAGATATAGCGACCGAGTTTCGGCGTTTATGAGGTTAATTCCTTTCGGAAATATGCATTTCTCAAAAAAGAGAGGAAATGAAATCTTAGCATATGTGAGGTCAAGCTCAGCGTCTATATGTGCGCCTTCGACCCAGAGGCCTTTGTGTGTGACTCTTTTGGACGCCTCGGGGCAGATACATAGCCATTTGATGCATTCGGGCCTTATTGAGCGATCTTCAAGCTTGCTACAATCAGTAATATCGCTATTTGGGGTTGTTTCGAAGAGTCTGCTTTCGGCTTCAGTAAGGTCGCCGAATTTCGCTTTGGCTAAATCAATTAATTTTGTGCCCGTATCCATAGTGCCCTTGTCCGTAAAGAAACCGCGTGGGCCATCCGCCGTCGCCAAGGCTATGGCGGGACAGGCAGGCCCACCCTACTTAAAAGCCCGCCCTACGAGTTTTCTCGACAATGATACAATAGCGGCAAGTAGCAAGTTAGTCAAAGGAAAAGGGGCGCGGGGGGATGTCGTGCCTAGTCGCAAGGGGGGGGTCTTGTTAATTACGTTGGAGTTGTTATCAATTGTAACGGTCAAGGTTGCCGCGCGGTTCTGCGAACCGCTCGCAATGACAGGGGATTGTGATGCGTGGTGCCCTTCGACCATGCTCAGGGTAAACGTATTGCGTATAGCGGACAGAGATTGCCGCCCTTCGGTTACACTACGCTCCACTCAGGGCAGGCGGCCTGCTACGCAGGCCTCGCAATGACCCCATACGAAATTACCACAGCACTTACCTTGTAAGTGCGGGGTAAACGGCGGAGGCCTATTTCGTACGGGGCAAGCAGAATAGGTACGGGGTAAACAACGACGATAAATTGTGGTTGAGAGAAGGAAAACCCCCTCAATAAATTGTGGGGGCTAAACAATAAGGAACCGCTTCGCGATGTTGATTTTTTCTGGATTCCCGCTTTCGCGGGAATGACCCCGGCGCGCCGGGACTTCATTGCGCTCAGCAGGGTGGTGCGATTGTCTAAAGACTTTGTAACAGCAGTTGAGACATTGTGATTGACAATTTCGGGCTTTGTCCTTATTATTGTGGCGTAAAAAGTGCGGGAAAAAAACATAGAGATTTTACCGCAGAGTCCGCAAAGATCGCAGAGAGAATTGGAATTGACTATTTTGCATTGCGTGCTTATTATTGGGGCGGGAAGTGTGAAGAGAAGGCAGAGCTTTTGTAAAAGGGAATATTTGCAATGGGTAAGATGACTGGCGTGGTTCTGCCGGGGAACAGTACGGTCGAGTTTCGCGAGTTTGCGGTCCCGGAGCCGGGGGCGGGGCAGGTGCTGTTAAAGATGAAGGCGTCGAGTATCTGCGGCAGCGATATTCGTGCAATCTACCGCGAGCATTTAGGCAAGGGGCCGGAGGCGTACCAGGGTGTGATATGCGGGCATGAGCCGTGCGGGCAGGTGGCTAAACTCGGCAAAGGCGCGAAACGATTCAAGGAAGGCGACCGCGTCGTAGTCTATCATATATCCGGCTGTGGGCTGTGCCATGACTGCCGGACGGGGTATCAGATTAGCTGCACGAGCGAACTGCGGGCGGCCTACGGGTGGCAGCGGGACGGCGGCAATGCCGAATATATGTTGGCCGAGGAAAGAGACCTTGTGCTTATGCCGGAGGAAATGACATACGCCGATGGTGCGTTGTGTGCATGTGGATTCGGGACGTGTTACGAGGCATTAGAGCGGGTGAAGGTATCGAACCAGGACCGGGTGATGGTAGTAGGGTTAGCGCCGATGGGATTAGCAGCGCTGATGTTAGTCAGGGCGATGGGGGCTACGAAGCTGATCGGCGTGGAGATTGTGGATGAGCGGATTGAGCTGACGAAGAAATTGGGCTTAGCTGATGTAGTGCTAAAAGCCGGCGAGGGGGCGCTGGATAAAATCAAGGAGGCGACAGATGGCTTAGGGGCAGAAGTTACCGTTGACTGCTCTGGTAATCCTGCGGGGCGACTGTTAGCTATACAGGGTACGCGGCAGTGGGGCAGGTGCGTATTTGTCGGAGAAGGCGGGACGGTGAGCTTTGAGCCCAGCAGGGACATTATCCATAAGCAGATTACTATTTACGGAGCGTG
>SDBT01009805.1_pt1 | contig 15504 bp, 12 predicted proteins | sample 2277101 | NCBI WGS metagenome assembly SDBT01 (sample SAMN10404973, study PRJNA504765) | marine sediment metagenome | isolation source: marine sediment core GS10_PC15, 103 cmbsf | place: Arctic Ocean: Southern Knipovich Ridge | collected 2010 | reverse complement strand
TGTACAATGCTAACTGATATTCACACATGTAATAGGCTGCATAATCCACACCACGACTGCTACTATTTTTGTCTATGTTTATGGTACTTAGATTCTTGTTAGTTTCTTTTACAAATTGGTGACATTTGAATAGTTCTTTGTGTGATTCTTGAAGGGATATATCAGAGGATTTGTCCAGAAATTGTCTAAGTTTATCATTTATCTTGTCTACAAGATCCATTTTTTCACGAAAATAATTCAAACTAAAGATAGGAAGTTTATTCGTATTTTAATATTACATTCAATAATTATTGTCTCTCATATGGCTAAACCAAATAACAATTCCTAAGAGATTAGATTATAAAATAGAAAACCTAAGTTTGATTAAAAGATAAGATATAGATTGCACCAGCTTTTTTACCGCCAGTATCATCTGCATGGGAAGATACTATCAATTCAACAAATCCATCTCCATCAATATCGATAACTGCACCTAGTCCCTTTCCAAACAAATCTCCGTTACCTAGAACACCACCAGTATTATCAGGGCTCAGATTACCATAAAGATTAGATATTTTTTGATGTGACTTTGCTGTTCCATCATTATCCATAAACAAAACATAAACAGAACCAGAACTCCAACCATCGTCATTGTTTCCTTCCATACCAATTACAATGTCATCTATTGTATCACCATTAAGATCACCTACAGTCGCAAGACCAATTCCGAAATGACTAGAGTAAGGAGTTAACGAATTTCCATCAAGAATTACAGGTGTTATAGTAGAGGTACTTGTAATAGCATATGTTGTCTTATCAACAAATGCAACAATTACTTCACCCTTAAAGTCTGTAGCACCTCTCCATTGTCTTGGTTCCCCAATCACTAAATCAATGGTATTAGAATCACCATCAATTTCAGCTATTACAATATTTTCAAAATATCTATTATCCCAGTTCATATCAGCAGAAATAGCTGAAGTATCAATTAGTTGAGTTGATGCTGTTGTGATTTGGAAGTTTTCATATTCCAAGTCAATAATATACAATGCAGTTCCACTATAAGATGCATTGTCTGCTCCAATAATTACATCAGGAATATAATCATTATTGTCATTAAGATCAATTAATCCTGCATTTACAAGTGGCCAGCCAGGAGAAGATAATCCAGTAGTGTCTATTTTTGAGCAAGTATGAGAATAGTCAGTTGGATCAATTGATAAGACATTGATTTCACCATTACCATAATAATTATCAAACAATATTGTTGGCTTGCCATCAATTTCACCCAAGTAATCAATAGATTCTCCAATTCCAATATCTGTGGTGTTTCCACAGTTTGATAATTCATAGGATTCCTTTACTGTGCTATCACTATTCAACAAGACAAGATGTGTGTTACCAGTCCTGCTGTTTGCATGAAATGAAACTACCACCATATCATCTACTCCATTACCATCAACATCACCAACATCCGTAGTCTTGTAACCAAACAAGTCTCCTGCTCCAAATCCTATAGTTGTTCCATCAGATGTTCCTATAGTTTGACTTGTTATTTTTTGATAACTAGCAATTGTTCCATCAGTAGTTACAGGTATGATTTTTGGATTAATTGTATTTTTTGAAAAGTCAATAGTTTGTACAGTCAATACATCATCAACTTGTGTAATTGTTGAGGTAAATGGAAGAATGTTTGAGCCAAACACTGGAATTGGCTCAACAGCGTATGCATAATTTACAAATGTTGAAAAAATCTGAGTGTAATAATTATCAAATGTAGGATTCAAGACTACTGAAGTAGGAGCCATATCATAACTTAGACCATTTAATTGGGTGTCTTGATTAAAAGTTAGAACATAAACTGCACCAGCATCAATACCGCCAGTATCGTCGCTATGTGCAGATGCTACAAGTTCTGGGAATCCATCACCATTAGTATCTATAGCAGCTAGTCCCTTTCCAAACAAGTCACCATTTGCAAGAGTATATGGTGTATTATCATTTGATATAAGGGACATTTCTTTGATTGTGCCATCTGGGTTTAGGAACATGATAGCTACTGCACCACTGTCATCGTTTCCAATATCTACACCCTCTATACCTACAGCAATATCATCAATGTCATCACCATCCAAGTCACCCATATTTGCAAGACCTACACCAAAGCGTGAATTGCCATCCTCATCGATATCTAGTCCTAGATTTGCAAACTCTATGGTTGTAACTGTATTAATTTCAAATAATGTTTTATCAATAAATGCAATATGCATATAGCCATTAAAGCCAATGACATTACCTTGATAATCCAAAGGTTCACCCAATACAATATCAATTGTATTATCATCACCATCAATGTCTGCAATTATGGAATTATCAAAATACCTTCCATCCCAATCAAGAATTGTACTAGCATCAATTAATCTCTGTGTAGATGTGATGTTTCCATCTGCATCCAAATCCAAATCCATCACATACAAATCAGTGCCACCATGTGCTTCACGATCAATTCCAACAATCAAATCAGGAATGGAATCATTATTCCCATCTACTTCAAATGTACCTACATTAGTTATTGGCCATCCAACACCAGTTGGGTATGCAGCTAGTCCTGTAGATAGTTTTGAGCAAGTATGAGTATAGTCACTAGTATCAATGGAGAGGACGTTAATTTCACTATAGCCCCAGTAACTATCAAAAACTATTGTCGGCTTGCCATTAATTTCACCCAAGTACTCAATTGACTCACCTATTCCCTTTACTGCTGTGTTTCCACAGTTGGATAACTCATGTGATTCCTTTACGGTACTGTCACTGTTCATTAAAACAAGATAGATGGTACTAGTATTGTCATCTGCTCCATGTGCAACTGTTGCAAAGTCTTCAGCACCATTACCATCAATATCACCAACATTTGCACTCTTGTAGCCAAACATGTCACCTGCTCCAAATCCAATGGCGTTACCATCATCAGTTCCCATACTATTCATTGTAATCTTGTTGTAACTCTCAATAGTGCCATCAGTTGTAATAGGGATATCAATTACATTTACAGTTCTAGTTACTGTATTAGCTACATTTCCTGAAGAATCTACAGAGTCATAGAGAATATCATAGGAACCGACTGCATTAACAAATGCAGTATCATCAATTGTTACTAGTGAGCCATCATCAGTTGTAGCTCCGAGTTCTGTGTAGTCTGCTCCCAGTTCAATGATTTGTGGGTTTTGTTCTGGATTGTTTAGTGTGATTACTGGCACAGTTGTATCTTGTACAGTAACAACTCTTGTCACTTGGTCAGGAGTGTTTTGTGCTGCATCTGCTGGAGCATCATAAGTTACATTGTATGATCCTGTAGTAGTTGTATCAACTGTATCACCACCAATAACTACATTTTCAGAATAAGCAGGATCATTATCAGTTACAGTAGCACCAAGTTCTGTGTATGTATCAACTCTAAGTTCTAGAGGAGGAGTGATTCCAGTAAGTGCAATTACTGGTTTTTCTGTATCAGGTGGATTTACTGTTACACTACCAGTATTACCAGAAGCTATTAGAGTTATAGGATTTGTAAAAAGATCTTGAGCATTTGAAAATTGTAATGTAACTGTACCTTCTTCAGTAGTCAAAGTATGAGATGCACTAAATGCAGTATCACTATCTCTATTCATTACAATAGGAGTGATTAGTGTACCATCTGAAATTGTAACTGTTGGTGGATGATCTGCATGAATGGGTTCATCAAATGTGGCACTAATATCCATAGTGTCGCCTTGATTGAAAATTCTACTAATTTGGAGGTCAACCCAATTAAAGAATCCTGTGGGTGATTGGTTATCAAATCTTTGTTCATCTCCTCTTAATGAGGCAATATGTTGAGCACTACCGTACAAGACTTTAGCATTAAAGTTAGTATTTTCCGTACCTGTTGGTGCTACTGAACCAAAGAAGTTATCATTTGGATCTGACCACACCCCCATTCGTCTACAATCAGTGGTAGTTTGATCATTATCAATATTACAATCATAAGACATTACAGTTCTTTGACGTTCTGTTGTATCAAAATAACCATGACCATATGCAAATGGATTAGTTGCTGAATGTACATGGGGGGATTCTGCTTCTGGATTATGACGAGCACCTTGCAAGTGACCTATCTCATGAGGTAATGAAAGATTGCTTTCAAGACAGATATCTCTTACAATTGCAATTGAATTAGCAATATTATCAGCAAAGATAGTTCCTGCCTGTCCACATCCAGGAGCTTTGAGACCAGGTGAAGTTACATCAGGATAATGAGTTACTAAAATTACAACATCTGCATTATCACGTAGTCCTTGACCACGTAAACCATTCAGGGAAGTATCACCATTATCACCACGTAAATTATTACGATCAAGTGTTAGGTTAGAGGTAATTGCTGTTGCACCAGTTGATTCTACATATCCTCTCACTAAATCATTATCTACCAAGTCTAAGACTATTGGTAGTCTGTTATCTCTATAAGTTCTGTTGGCATCCTCAACTGCTCCTCGAATGGTACGTTCAATATTATTACCATTAGGTTGAGATTCAACAGCAGAAGTATAACCCACTACAAGAGTTATAGTTAGAGTATTTTCTCTATAATCATGTCCACCGATATGTGAATTTGCAAAAAGTTCAATATCATCTTGTATGGCTGAGGGTAACTGTAAAAAGTCACTTGTATCCATTTCATCTGCTGTAGGATCAAAATCAACACCATGTTCAGGTGGTAATTGTGAAAGATCAAGATCTTTTAATGTATGAATTGTATCTGTGCCAGTCCAACCTATTGCATAACTTTTTTCTGCTGTAAAAATAGAAGCCTGTATTGTGCCATCATCAAAAATTAGAAAGTTAGCATTATATCCATCCTCAGTAGAACCCCACCAAGTAGTATAATCATCTTTTACTTCTGAGGAATCTTTTGTGATAATTATTGTTTCATCAAATGCTGTAATTGTAAATGTATCTTGCTCAAAAACAGAAGTATTAGCATAGACTTGTTTTGATTCTCTTATCAAATTATCAGAAGGTATAGTGCTTTCTAATGAAGAAGATGCTACTTCAATTTGTGAATTTTGTGGTACAGCATCTGCATCTGAAAGCAATTCTGAATTTTGTGCTGTTTCAGCAACTGGGACATCTGACAATAATTCTGGAATTCCATTAGTTTGTCCAAAAGAGTCACCAATACTAAGACCACCAACACTCAAAAGAAGAATAGAAATACCGAATATGATTTTTTTGTCTAGTTTAGTACTATTTTTTAACATATTGTCTTTTAACATTCAATGAATACTGAATGTGATTATACTTAAAGATATCTTAATGTACGATGATCGTGCATTTGGATATTTTGATAATATCATTCGTCAGAAATGTTATGTACCCTTAGAAAGATATCATCTTCATTTACTGAATTAACATAAACAAAAACCGCGTTCACATCACCTAATTCTGGTTCATCACCAAAACATTTACCAATCGAGCTCTCATAATATGGAATTCCACCAATCACTATTTTATTAACAAAAGTAACTTCAATTCTTTGCAAGTCACAATATAGATCCTCAAAGTCAAGATTTTTAGAAAAGTCATTAGTCTTTTGTATTGCTACATCTTCGGATAAAGTAAAGATAATGGATTCTGGGTTATTAGTCCATCCAGTAAAAGTAATTACAAATGAACCCTCATATCTATGAGAAAATTCAAATTGTATTGTACTATATTCTGATTTTATCGTATAAAATTGTCTTTCATTACTAGGACCTTCTCTATAGAAAGAAAGTTCACGGTAATGAAAATTTTCTTTCTCATATTCAAATCCCATAGAATCCATAAAATCTCTAACAAATTTTTGTGTCTGCGTAGCATCTACACCTGACTCATAGACACGGTAAATCACTACATATGGACCCAAACTTATACTTCCAATTCGGTCTGTTTTGTATTCACCATGCTCATTCACTTCACCAATTATTGAACCACCTGTAGCTACTACAAACTTTTTTGCAAAATCTTCTCTATCTTCTTCTGGTATTGGCAGCCAATAAGACATATCTGTTGTAGATACATCTAATGGTACAATTATTTTCCAACCTAGTTTTGCCGCTGTACTTTCATATACACAAGCTAGTCTATTTTCACTTCTTTCTACAAGAACATGTTTTGGGTTATTACACTGTATCAGTTCGGAGAATCCCAAGGGGACAGTAATTAGTACCATTATCAAAGCAAGTAAAATTCCTAGTTTTTTTACAACCACAAATTAACGCCTTTTAGAATGCTTATAACAATTACCATTGTTAGTATTTTTTACATAATCCATCTTATGTCATTTCCTTTAGAAAAATTTTCATATCTTGGGTTTTTCTTTCAAGATTTATTCCTGAATTAATACATTGTAAGCATAGTCTATGAGGGATTTTATCAATTAAAATTCTAATTGTTTCTCTCCAAGTTACTCTATCATCACCATAAAATTCATCTGTTATAAAATTACAATTACAACAATCCCAAACTATGTTACTCATAGTGTCACTACACCGAATACTAAGAAGTGACACTTGTTAGTGACACTACAAATGACATAACTATCTTTACTTGGCATTTTTTACTTTCTCCCAAAAAATAGGCGTACCATCAAAAGGGCAAAACTTGAAACCAACACGATAAAATTTCTCATTACATTTAGAACAAACCAAAACTTCTTTTGGTTCATTGAATGAATGTGTTATCATTTAGAAACCTCAGTTAATTTCATAATCTTATTACCTGTTTCTCTATCATCACCCTCAAAATCAAAACATTCTCTGATCATCATACAAACATCATGTAGTTTGAAAGTTGTTTGGCAGTCAGTTTCAACATATAATTTACGGAATAATTTGGCTAATTTAATTACAATATCCTCATTAATGCAACTATCTTTATTTACATTCATTTGATAACTCCTTTCTTAGTTAGAATGTAAATCAGAGTTTGTGTATATGATTTGAATTTCTTTGCATCTCGAATCATGTCTAAATCTTTTTTAATACTATTCAAAACTATAATGGTCGAATAATCTTTTCTAGCCATTTTTACCCTCACAACTAAAAGCATGGTAAATTATTCCATCTTCCTCAATTATCTCATTAGGATTAGCGATTAAACAATGACATTTTTCACATCTACCATTTATTATCTTACCGTCACTATGTTTTGTCATGGCTTCTAAGTTCTCTTTGAGTTGTTTATTTTCTTGTAGAATCTGTGTGTGACTGATATTATTCTGTACTATCTCACTGTTGGCTTTCATTAAATCATCATATTTCTCTGCTTTCTCTTGATTCTCAAGAATTTGTTGTTTGATTCCAAGTATTTTACCACTAACATGGTCATGTTTGCCACCTGCTAATTTCTCGTTCCTTTCTGAATGGTCAATTAACATATCAATAAATTGTTCTTTCAGCTTCATCTTAATCTCTCCCATTCAAATCTTAAAGATTTATCTTTTAGTCTGATTATAAAGTATTACTGTATTCTTTAGTCAGTCAAGGTAGAAGAATACAGTCACGCAATGGTTTTTTCATTATTCCTTGACTGACAAATAAAAATAAGAAGAAAAAAGGCAATATTAAAAAAATACTTATTTTTTGTTTTTGATAGCGTGCCCTACATTCTTTGTCAGCGTATCTATACCAACAAGAGATAGAATTCCTATGACTACAGCAGTGAGTTGTGTGTAATCATCTGCACTCACATTTTCCATTATTCCTTGAACTACTGGCATGATTATGCCAAAGGCTGCTACTGTACTAATTATCACAGAAGCACCAACCTTTCTAGGAATTATTGGATTTTTAGATTGTAGCCACCCTAGCGTATTGGTAAGACCTACGCCTGCAATAACCATCAGTATAGTTAGAACTATCGGATTTTGTCCTAAGATGAGTATGTGTTCCACAAAGGAGAGCTGTGAAATTCTTTAAAGGTATTAAACTATTTGTGAGTGTCAAAAATTTCATGTAGTGTAAGGAGTGCCTTTTGTTCTTCTATTTTCATATTTTCCAATACAATGGGATCTTGAAGCTTGTCTATTTTTCCCATAATAACTATAGTAAAAGTTGGCTTGATATCTTTTTGAAGTGTAGTAGAATCAAATTTTAAAACTGCCCGTTCTATTGCTGTCTGTTTCATTGCATCAAAATTAGAATTTATCCTAGTCATGGCACTCCACATTAAATCAGGTTCTTTTTGCGGTACTGGAACAGAACTAACAATGTAAAATCCATAATCATTGGTTTTCCACAAGTAGCCAAATGGGTCTTGCCATAATCCCTCGTGATAACTGATTAGAGTTAGTTTGACTAATCCTCTGTCTTGTGGATAAAATGCACCACCTTTGGATGCAGACACATGAGAGATTAAAGGCTCATTGAGTGATTCGCCAAAAATATCATATCCTTCATTAAGAGATGTTAAGTGAGTTCTGCGTTGATCATCTACGGCATAGATAGCAATTTTCTCAAATTTTGGTTCTACGTTAAATATAACATTTGACATTTTTAACACATCACATTTTGAATCTATAAAACCGCAACGCTCTTGATAATATTCATAGACGATACTAGTCATGTTTAGGATATTGTGTTTTTGGTATGTATCTACATGATCAACCTCATCTAAATGATTGATGTGTGCTTGGATTTTTACTTCTGCCTTGTGATATTCTCCTACTTCTGGAATTAAACCCCAACCAATTGTTTTAACTCCGTTTGTAAATTTGCCTTTGATAATAATTTCTTGTGGCACTCCTGTTTTAATTTCTACTTTATCAAAGTCTGTATGCCAGTTATCAGTAATATCATAACAAACACCATTATGGGAATAGCCACATTCTACCCAAGGCATGAATGTACTATGTGATAATCCGAATGTAGGTCTTGTCAAGTGTTTATTATCACCACTACCACCACTTTTCTTGGTGTCATCAGTTACTATCACAGAATTATTTATGTAAAACAAATGAATAGCACCAGCACCTGCACCTCCAGTGTCGTCCTCATGTGCTCCAATTGCAATTGTGACCGTATTACCAGAAGTTTGCCATAATGTCATACCGTTGCCCAACATATCCCCATCTGCAAATGGAGTAGACCCATTTCTTGCATCTTCTGATTCATTTGATATCTTTTGGGACTCTTTTACAGTATCATCACTGTTCATAAACAAAATGTATGCTTCGCCAGAATTAGTAGCAGTGTCATCACCAGATATATTTCCAACTATAATATCATCTACCCCATCATTATCCATATCTCCAATGGGTGCAACACCTCTACCAAAACGATCAGATCCTGCAATGCCTTGACCTAATGAAGTTCCTGCAATTTCAGCACTTGATGAAAATGCACCAGCTGATGTAAGTGTCACAATAAAGATAGAACCAGTTGTTCCTTCATTTTTAACACCTACAACAATTTTTGTTCCACCAGTAATTGTATTTCCATCATCAATGAAAAGACCCCCAGTAATTCCGATGTCTGTTGTTCCCAATATTGGTGTTGCAGGATGACTAGAAACTGCACCAGTTGTTGTTAAAAATAATACCCACAAATTAGTAGATGTGTCAGCGTCATTACTAGCACCTACAAGTAATTCATTTTGTCCATCACCATCCAAATCAGTTGCGATTAATGGCCATCCAAAAAATGCAGCTTGTCCTTCTCCCGATGTGCGGTATTCTCCAATTGCAGGATCAAAACCATTAGAGTCTTCAGTGATTAGTACACAGTTATCAACTGTACCATCAGAATTTAATTCCAACATGTAAACTGCACCAGAATTAGCAATTGGATGATCATTAGAATTTGCACCTAATGCAAGTATTGGCTTGTATTCACCATCAGTAGGATCTAAATCACCAACAAATGCCAATTGTTCTAAAGATCCATTATCACGATTTGTACCATCACCCACAATACAAGATGCGCCAATGCCTGCTGCTGTGGCATCCATGACAATTTCGTTTGTTCCCTTTACAGAACCATCTGAATTCATAAACATTATTAGAATGGAGCCAAAATCATCATCGGGTATTAACAAATCAGCTGAGAATTTTATTACAGCAAGATCAACAACCCCGTCATTATCCAAGTCTCCAATACTTTCAATCTCATATCCAAACATATCACCAGCTGCAATATCTGAGGGTATGTTATCAGCATCAATTTCTATCCTGTCTGTGATAGACTGAGCTGCAAATGCTGAGGGCATAGAAATACAGACAGCCAAAAGTAGTAAAATTACGAGAAAGTTCATTTAATCATACGTTAATATTCCCTTATAAAAAGAATTTGTCTTTAAATACTTAGAAATACCTTTAACGAAATTCACAGATCTCCTTTGTGGAAGACATACTTAACTTAGAACTAATATTGTTCTGGGCTTTCTCATGAATCTTTCCAGTAAAATGGAAAAGATTGTAAATTCTGGAGAAAAAGTCAGGTATAGTGGATTTTATGGACCAATTGATCATGAAGGTGAGAAATGTGAAATTATTGAAGGTGAAAATAATCTGTTTTTAGATAAAGGATCAGAGGCCCCCAAAATACTTAGTTGCCAGCATAATGTAGCGTGGAGGCTTAAATCTGATGAGTAGTTTTTTGAGATAGTCCTCAAGTGTTTGAAATATCTGCAATGAAAGGTCTTGATTTGCTGTTGTCAATCCATTTCGATATAGTTTCAATCTAGCACGAATCGCAACAGTTTGCTCAAATGTTAATGCACCAAACATTAGATTTTCATGAACTTGCATAAACTCTATTACCTCAAGTAATTCTTTTTTGGATGGACATTTACGTGAAATTGGAGATGACTCTATGTTTTTTTTAGAAACTGACTTTAACTGCATTAGAGATATCTTACAGAACCGCCAAAACTTGTATCTTGTTAAATGAATATCAATTACTATAACAAGAAATGTTGCCATTCCCATTGCAAGAAGTGTTTCTAATCCAAAGTCAGTAATACTTAGCTGGCAATTAAAAAAAATACAAACCCCTTTTGAGAAGATAGCAAATACTATTAGAATACTAATGAGACTGCAAATTACTCCCAAGAGTTTTTTCATCTTTTAAACTAACAAAAAAAAGTTAAAGGTATTTAGCAGTAATGATTCATTCAATATGTTAACTCAATTATTTAGAAATTATTCGAAGTGTTTCTTTGTGTTTTTTACGTCTTGGTTTTAAGCGTAACTTTGTGTTGCAACAAGGACAATAAATTCCAGAGTATTCCAAATATTTGAACAAGTGGTACATCGTTTCTGACCATTTGCATATCTAAAAAGATCAAACTTTATTGCCTCATATCGAAAGCATACTCCTTTACAGCTCAATTATCTATTTCTTTTCTTTTGGAGGAGCTTTGGGTTTGTAATCTATCTTATTTGCATCACACAAGCCCTCAAGTCGTTTTATTTCAGATTCTTTTTGTTGCAAGAGTTGGATAGCCTGTTGAAGTTGTTGAATTATTTGGTTAAATGCACCTACAGAAATTTCTTGAGATTTATTGTGAATTAGAATAATTTCGTTTTGCAGTTTTGCAACATATTGTTCAAGTTGATTATTCTCGTTTTGATTATTTTTACTTAACTTATTTCACCACATGAAGGACAATTGCAAAAACGCCCAAGATGAAACCTGTTATGCCAAGTCCACTGATTACTTGAGTTTTTTCCATGCAATAAAGTCGATCTGTAGTTTAAAGGTATTTGACTAGCATTCAGTAATAATTGAATGTAAAGTTAAAAATAACTTTAACATTTTTTAAATATGAATAAGAAAATTTCAACTCTAACTATATTGAGTATAATCTGTTTGCTTGCATTAGGAATACCAAGTATGGTAGAAGGACTAGTACCAGACAGACATTATGTTCTATATTCGGGTACTACATTCATGGTTCTTTTTGTTGAGGATGAGCAATTGAAAGTTATTGATGGGGGCACATTCTACAAAAATTCATGGCAACTCATGGATTTGGAAACGGTACATGTAGACGTAGTAGATCCTGAGAATAAGACATACAAAACAAAAAACGAATATGATGCTGTATGGATTACTGCAAATCTAGAATCTGGAGAAAGGTTCTGGTTAACATATACAATATTGAATGACGCAGTAAAGGTATCAGGTGTATTTGTATATGATGGAGAAACTCTACAAGAAGATTATACTCTCATGAACCTATCTAGGTTATTATACTAACACAATACAATATCACAAATTCTCTTTTTAAGGTACGACGATAGCACGATAAAATAATGCTGGAGGAGTAGCAGCTAGTAGACCCATATCATTAGCTACAGTACTTGGAAGTGATGTTTCTGGTTCAAAATAACCAAGAATAGCAACAAAATTATCACCAAAATCATTACTGCCTTCTACAAAACCTACACTATTGGCTGCAAGAGTTTCGTGTCTTCCAATACCGAGATTGGTTGGAGATGTGGATATAGTTGTGAAAACTATTGCTAGCCAATATAATCCAGGATTTAGTGTGATAGAAGTAATAAAAACAGTTTTTGATTCTTGAGTTGAATTTGTTACAGTACTTCCACTTTGAAGTAACTCAAATGGATAGTTTTGTCCATCAATTCCATCAGAGGATCTACTACTGTAAATTCCCATTTGAAAGCTAATATTACCATGATTAAGGACATCAACTTTTTGCCATCCAAGTCTATTAATTCTAGTTTCTTGTGCAATAAAAATTGGGACAAAAAGTGCCGTATCTTCTCCAGTAATAAATTGCTCAGAAGGCTCTGATCCTTGTTTAGCGTTACTCATATAGACTTCACCACTTTGTTGTGTACTTCCACTATCAATCCAAGGCTCAGCATCTTGTGCTCCGATAGGAGTGGCACTAATTTGTACATCATCAGTTCCATTGACTACCTCCATACCTGAACCAGCTAGAATGGATTTGAATTGTAAATCAACACCAACTTTTTGTTTGAATACTTTTCCCACGCCTGTTCCTACATTAGAAGCAGTATTAGATTCGCCACCTCCACCTTCTAAATCAATAACACTAGCATTTCTAATAATTGAGAGATGATCTGAATTGTTAGTGTCCATGAATAATTCACCAACATTTGCAAATCCTGTCGCGCCAGGAGATACAATGCTTGTAAATTGAATAAATAATTGATTAAGAAACAAACCATCTATATCCAATGTAGCAAATGGTGTTGTTCCATCACTCCATGTAAAATCATCACCTACGGGAGTATTGAAAATCATACCATTGATATCATCTTGAATGATATTACCTAATACACTAAATCCGATTTGGGGAGTAGTGATAAAGTTAGTTCCTTGCATTGCCAACGAAGTATTGGTAATTCTCACAATATCGGTAGCTGCAATTTGCAGATTGATTTGTGTAGGTTCGGTGATATCAGTTCTTCCACTGAATTTGGCTATAGAAAATGCAGTTGATCCTGTTGTTTCAAAGACACTAAACAATGAATCAGTTACAATAATAGAATTCAAACCACCATCAAAACTAAAATGCAGTACATTCTCTTCTGTAATTTCAAAGTCACCATTGTTAAGAACATTTGCTCTAAATCCACCAGAACCCAATGAAGAAAATCCAACATTAAGTGAACTTAGAGTTCCTGGTGTACTCATAAAAGTAAGACTATCAATATTAAAAATATCAAATGTGTTAAGATCCCAATCTACTTGGGATGGATTAACTAAAACTTGACCATCTGCATCAGGCCATGTAAAAGTATTAGTAGTGGCAGTAGCAAACCCATCAACTTCAAATGCTAATTGTTTTGTCTGATCACCACTTCCTTGAATTCTAAATGTACTATCAAGAAATATACCATCTCCTACATTTGAGAGATTTACAACTCCTCCACCTGTATTGACTAACATGTCTGTTCCATCAGAATAAATTGAAAGTGGTGCTAGTGGAGTTTCTGTATTATCAACAAAGTCTAAATGACCAATGTTAGTCATTCCCTCAGTTGCCCCACCAGCTACGATATTTCCTCCAGTACCCATCAAAATATCATTTGTATTCATATCCAAGTCCCTAAACATATCAATGAGATTATTTGTAGCATCATTCATTCTCAAGAAAATATTTTGAGAACCAACTTGGTTAACTTGAAATGCTATTCCTCCCTCAAATGTTGTATTGCCAGTATCTTCTGCTGTAAAAGACATTATTGCAGAAAGTGTCTCACCGCCTGTTGTTCTTGGGAATAATCCTCGAATATCTCCAATCGTTGCTCCAGTAGCAGGAACTGAACCTTCTCTTACAATGTCAATAATTGGAAGTCCATTAGTTCTTGATTTTCTTAGAGTAGATACTGTATCTTGTAATCCGATGACATTTGAATGGGTAAAAATTATTGCTTCTGTATCTATATTGTTTAGTACTAAATCTCCAGTAAGATTAGCACCACCAGGATTAGTTACATAGATAGTTGGGTCTCCTACTGCAATAAGTCCTCCCTGACCAGAATTTGTAAAAAGAGCTCTGTCAATATCAAGAATATCAAATGTGCTCATATCCAAATCCGCACCAACTTTGACTTCTCCGTCATTTGCAAAATTAAGACTCAGAAATGTGGTAGGTGAATCATTAATTGTTACATCCAATGACAATGAACCATCAACTTGAGTAGTGGTATTATCTTCAATTCTAGATCTAATTGTAGAATATCGAACAACTCCTGCATCTGCGGAATCTTGAGCATTAAATGAAAATTCTCCTATATCTTGAGCTGATACAGTTCCAGTAGAAGTTCTAGATATGTTAAAAATTGGAAATGAATTTACCTCTGTACTGTCTGATAATACACTGACACTCACTTGATCATTACTAGCAGGATCTCTATCAATTACAAAAGCAGAGATATCTTGTAGACTAAATACAAAATCATTAGTTTCAGATGTATTGAATTGAAACTGACTATTACTGTTAAGTAAGATTACACTATCAGTAACTGAACTTACACTGCCTGATGATAAACTAAATCTGGCTTGGTCAATATTAAAAATATCAAATGTGTTCATATCAAAGTCTACACTAGAGATTAGTTTGTCGTTTGGTCCATCAAGTCGAAACTTTTCTATTTCATCTATAGTCCAAGTGTTATTAGCAGTGTTTAGGATGTTTGTTACAAGTCCGTCTGGTGCTCCTACAATAAAGTCTGAACGTCCAAACTGTCCTCTAGTTGCAGCAGCATCAGAAACAAAAGTAAGAACACCCATGTTTGTAATATTATTTGCAACACTATTGGCAAACAAATCAAGTCCAGCCAAGTTTGTAATGAATCTGCCAGCCCAATCTTTGTCTGTATCAATAGCTAGTGTGCTAAGTAGTCCAGAAGCACCAGCAGTAGAAAGATCTATCAAAACTGCATGATATGATATACCACCATCAAGTGTAGATAATCGAAATACTGTTTTTGCATCAGCTGCCTTG
>SDBT01009804.1_pt1 | contig 15504 bp, 24 predicted proteins | sample 2277101 | NCBI WGS metagenome assembly SDBT01 (sample SAMN10404973, study PRJNA504765) | marine sediment metagenome | isolation source: marine sediment core GS10_PC15, 103 cmbsf | place: Arctic Ocean: Southern Knipovich Ridge | collected 2010 | reverse complement strand
GTTCCGGTCAGGCTTGCGCCCACACCCATCGTCTCGTTTGCTGCCTTGAGAATTTCACCGATGACCTCAGCGTCGCCAGCTTCCGCCGTGCCCTGATACAGCCGCTTGAGGGCTGGCCCGAGCTTCTCAGCCTGGACGGGCAGGTTCGGGAACTCCTCGCGAGTCTTGGTGACCCACTCGGCGTTCTCCCGCATGTCGCGCTCTTTGGTCAACTGACCTTCGAGATCCGCAACGCGCTTCACCATGGCGTCGTGTCGCTTCTGTGACGCGGCCGCTTCCGCAGCCTTGTCGGCGTCCTCTTCCTCGTCGTCATGCCCGCCCTTGTCCGCTTCGGGGTCGCCCTTGTCGGCGTCCATGGCGGCCTGGGCAGGCGCGGGTGCAGCTACAGGCGCTGCGTTGAGTTGACCTACGAGCCAGGCAAGTTGCTCGGGCTCGAGCGAGTCCTGGAGTGCGGGCAAGAGGTCAGCCAGGGACATTCCCACCATGGGATCCCCCTCCTTCGCTGTCTTGTCTTTTGAAAAAAAAGGCATTTTCAGTTCCTTGCGTAAGAGTTGCTTCCAGAGAGGCTCGGCCGGCTTCATCTTGAACAGAGCAATCTTGGCCTTGGGGTTGTCGCCTTCGTCGACAAGGGCGCCCTCCTCAATCTCAAGATCGGTCAATTTAATCAGCGTCGGCATTTCAGACCTCCACAGCCACCCTGCGCGCGTTCCCTCCAAGGGACAGCATTCGCAGTTTGCCTGTTTTCACCTCGGCCCAGACACCATCGTCATGGACCCGGAAACCAACCCACAGCCCTTCCGGCATAATGCCGTCGGGGATTCCAAGGGCCTGACACTTCTCCTTGGTGAAGACGACTGACTCCACCAGGGTTCCGATGCCAAAGTCCTTGTGCATGCGTGACGCTTCACGTGATTTTTCGACGTACGTGTAAGCGGCTTTCTCCAGTTCCGGTGTCTCGATGAACTCCCCGCTGTGGTCGATCACGCGGGTGCCGTTGGCTTCGGTTGACTGGTAAAGCCAGCCGAAAACGAGACGTTGGTCCTGGTCTACTTTGGTGATGTTCACGCGCCATTCAAATGGCTGCCGCTTTTGCAGCGCTGCTGTGCAGATCGCAAAGGCCGCATCTTTCGACACACCTCGCTCACGCATGACCTGTTCCACACAGCGATCCATTTCAGAAGGCACGAAATACCCCGTAGGTTGTTGATGGTTCCCAGTGTTTCGCTGGTGGGACAATGTGTCAAGTTTGGCCACACACGGGCTCGATACTGGGACAATCCATTATCCTTGCACCTACTTCATTATTCAGGTATAGTAATAATGAAGGGTGGGAACATGAACAAAGCGATTGAGCCAGTCAAATCAGCGGCAACCACGGTAAAAGGGGATGCGGTTCTTCATTGCTCGCCGTGCAACAAAACCACCACGGTTCAGGTCAAAGACGAACTGGGTGGGCTGGACGAATATCAGTGCGGATGTGGCCGGTACCTTTGGCGCAACGGAAAGGCGGCGTGATGGCAGGAAACGGCAACAGCGGACGACGCAGGCTCTACATCAAGGGGCAGTCCTACCTTCCTGATGGAGACGTATCCAATCTGCATGTCTTATCGAAAAAGCTGGGCATCTCCTACGCGGCAGCGTTGCGATATGTGGTGCTCACCGGGTTTGCCGCCATCCGTGACGACTGGGAAAACCGTGTCAGATAAAAGGCCACACCAGAAAACCAGACCCCTCAAAGGCGAGTACCTAAAGAGCCATCACGCCTTCACTCCTGGCTGGTATTGTTTTGAGTGCCAGTTGCTGATCCAGCTCCACACCGAGCCCGGTGACGGGTCCTTTGTGGCTCATAGGTCGTGCCGGTGCGGGTGTGTGTATGTCATCACATGCGTTCGTGGCGAGAAAAACGCAACGATAAAGGTAGTGCTAAGCGACACCGGCGAAGTGGTTTTAGACGTCTAGCCTTGTGCGTCGATGATGGCAGAAGCGTCTGGCAGGCTGTAGTCAAACTCGCGAGCAATGACCATCTCGGCAGTGGACCTGTCCATGGTGCCCGCCTTCATCTCGTTCAAGATCTGAAACAATCGGCGGAAGCCCTCAGGGCTGTTGACGCCCTTGGCTGCCTGCGTTGGCTGCGGGGTCGGCCTCGGTGTTTCGCTGTCGTTGGTGGTGCGGGTTTCCTCGATGGAGCCCAATCTCCGCGCCTGTGATTCCAGTGCGTCGTCGGGGATCAGCACGCCGGTATTCACCAGGGTGCTGACGTAGTTGGCCCAGTTCAGCATCTCCTGCTTTTCGATGTCCCCGGGCAGCAGTCGAGCCCATTGCTCCTGGGGAAATCCGTTCAGTCGGAACAACTGCTCAGTGCACGAGCGGTGATAGGTGTCCGCCATGATGTGCAGGATGGCCCCAATGGTCTGCGCGTACATGCGGGTTTTGTCAGAGCTGAGCGCCCACGAGCCTACACCCGTTGTGCCCAGCATGAGCCAGTCGGCCAGGAACACCTGCGCCTGCTCGGTCTTCTTTCGGTCGATGATCGGGCCCATGTCCATCGGCTGAGACTCGGATGACATCAGCTTGAATTTGTACCCGGTGACGCCTTCGCGATCCTCCTCGGCAGGCAGCACGATGCCTTGGCGCTCGTCTTTGCGGATCTGGGCCATGAGCTTCTGGTGCGACTCGACCGCGGTCTTGTCTAGCGGATCGGCGTCATCGCCCAGCATCTCGGGCGGGACGAACATCGCAGGCAGGCCTGACATGTGGCGTTCTAGGCCCACACCCTCGATTTCTTCAAGACGCAGTTGGTACAGATATGACCGAACAGCAGATCGACCATGGGGTCTGCCCTCGGGATTGTCTTTGTGCTGCTGGGTGCGGAACAGGATTGCCTTTTCGATGGGGATAAAAACGCTGTCACTTCGCCCGTCTGGAAATTCAGCGTTTTGCCACATGCCGCGCAGTGTGCCGTCTGCATTGAACTCCCACCGGTCTAGGCTGTCCTGGCTTCGGATTGCGATCTTGTGCAGCCCCCATAGACCGTCATCGAACTTGCTCTTGGGTATCTCGTGGCCATTGGGCAGGAACCCAGGGTGCGAGCCGAGCCGACGCTTGAACACCTTCTCAAAGAGCGCCCAGCCGAATATCAGCATGCTCAGGGACTCGGCGGTCATATCGCTGAATGTGTGGGACATGTCATCGCGCACGGACTCGACGAAGGCAGCGCCGCGCGGGTGAAGGATTCCGCCGTCTCGGAGCGGTGCGGCCTTCCAGTCAACGCCGCGGATGTACGACGCCGTAGCGTTCATCGTCGCGCCGATAATTGGGGAGTTGTCCCACATCTCACGCAGCAGGCGGATGCCCTTGTTCCCTACGAGCTGGGTGTTCCACTCTTCATTGATGAACCCGCCCTGCTGTTTCAACCCGGTGGTTCCGATGCTGGCGCGAACAGATGCTGCTGGCAATGGCTTGTGCGGACGGTCTCGGCGTCGACGTTGCTTCTGGGCTTTGTGGTTCGTTTCCGTCATGCTGCCGCCACGATTGTACACCTACAGTTGATAATGTCCTCGGCTTCCGCAGTAGGATCACCCGGATGGAGCAATTCCACAAATATGCCAGTGCCAACCGGAACGCCCTTCTCCACCCTGAACCGTTCAAACACGAACGGCTTACCGATGTCTACAACCATGCCATCAACGTGTCCGTGTCTACCGCGGCCGTCCTGGATGGCTATCCACTTCTGTCGAACCACGCCAGCAACAAGCATCCCGTGACGGGCTCCCGCGTTCATGGCGGCCGCCGTTTCGGTGCGCGCCACCCGTTCAGCCCGTGCACCGTTGAACGCTATCGATGCGGGTATTTCACGTTGCAGACGACGGGCGAGCTCACCGGGTGACGGCCGTGGCGTTTCGAACAATGACGTTCGCAGTACGCTGCGGATCTTCTGCTCCATGAGCTGCCGAGTGGACTCGGTGAGCGCCTGGACCTGCACGCGCTTGGCCTCAATGAACCGACGCTCAAAGCTGCCGCGCAGGTCGAACCGTCCACCCACTGCGATGCCTGCGGCGTCAGCGGCCTGACGTAGACCGAAGTCCACCAGCAACGAAAGTAGCTCGCCTGTCAGGTCATCAATGCCCGCCTTCTGCGTGGCCACCATGCCGGCGAGTCCAGTTTCGCGCCTGATGATTATGGCGGCTTCCTCGGCTGCGATGCGGGCAAGTATCTGACGCAGGCGTGTAGCCATGGACCGGGCCCGGGTTTCCGCCTTGTTCTGAAAGCGGGTCGCTTGTGCGGCCTGGGTGGGTGCGCTCAATACAACCAGCCAACTTGAAACATCACGCGCCAGAGCGACACCACCAACACGGGCCGCCACCATCTGCGCGGCTCATTCCATAGCAAGCGCAATCCGAACTGCGGCTGCTCGCCTTCGAAATGGAGCGTTGTCGCAAACTCAGTGGTGCCGCCGATGCCGCCGGCTGGCCAATCCAGGTGTGATGTCCTCAAAACAGTCTCCTTAGCTCTTTGCCAGTTCACTGAGCGCCGGGGCCCAGTCCTTGAATATCTTAGCTATCCGCACGCAGTCCTCACACGTCCCGCCGACGCCAACGCAATGCAGGCACATGGCCTCGCCGCACTCACTGCAGTTGCGCATGTCGGACTCGCACCACATGTCGTTACACGGTTCGCACCTCACGAGATCGTCACTCAAACAGCCTCCCTTGTTCCGGTTCACGCAGCGCCTGTATGTGCTTCCATAGCGGCTCGGCGTCGCATGGGTCACGCCCTCGCGAAGTGTGGTGTAGGTATATCGCTTTGCGGCGCGTGCATCCACACCCCAAGCCCTCGCCGTTACAGCGGCTGCAGAACACGGACAGGGGGCAGCCCTCGTCGCATAGGCGGCACTGGATGTTGATGGCTTTCCTGGTTTGGGCCTGGGTCAAACTTGCCACTGTGACTTCGTGTTCCCCTTGGTTGAAACACCGACCCGTGGTGACGATGGTTTCAGCATGAGATCCGATATTCCCCAAACTAGTGCATCCATCCTGTCCGGTGACTTCTCGTCTTTGCTTCCGTCATAGTTGCACAACTGGTCCTCAAGATCCCGGAATGTGCCGACATGATGGACCATGCCTTGCTCATATAGCGCGGCAACCGGCTCGGCGCGGGTCTGCTTGCCCTTGCTGGCGTGAACCAGCTTCACCTTCATTTTCTCGCCGTCCCTGAGCATGGATTTGATGGTGTGCGACACCATGTCGCCGCCCTGGTTCTTCTCAGCCACGATGTACTCAGCCCGGATGTCCAGGGCCATGTCGATGGCACGGCGAGCCCACACGCCTGGTGCGGCTATGCCTGAGCTGTCCCGAAGCACATACACGTGTGGGCGGGCGCTGCTGTGGTAGAAGCCCAGGCCCATGCCAATCACCCCGCACTCGTCGGATGACTGCGTGGCGGTTGTGGCGGGGTCCACGGCGACGATGGTCTTCGTCAGGTTGGGCATCATGTACTCGCGCCATTCGTCCAGGTCAGCGCGCTTCCACAGGGCGCCAGGCATCTCATCAAGCAACTGAGCGTAGATCTCCTGCTCGCCCAGCGTGGTGCCTTCATACCGCTTCAGAATCTCTTCAGTGAACGCCTTGGCTAGATTGGCCTTGTTGTCGTGAGTGCTTCCACCAGTGACGACACAGAGCGGGTCGTCGCGCAGTTCGCGCACCAGCATCTTGGGCCGCGGCGTGGTGGTGATGATGCAGCGCGGATCGTCGCCCAGCCTCAGGCCGAACTTGAGCTGTGTCCAGGCTTCTGCGTACTGCCACAGGGCGAGTTCATCACACCAGGCAAACCCACACTGAGGCCCACGAAGGCGCTCGGGAACGTCGGCGCTAAAGCAGTAGGCAACCACACCGTTTGGCCACTCAAGCTTACGCTTAGTGCTGTGGTAGTGCGGCTTAAACCAGGACGGCGCAGTCTTGAGTATTCCTGATTCACCCTCCACCATAATGTCACGACAAGCGCCAACCGTCGCACCAACCAAGTGGATTTGCGCAACCTTGCCCGATTCCGCCACCATGCGAACATATTCAGCCCCTGCCCTTGTTTTGCCGAACCCACGACCAGCCAGCACCAACCAAAAGCGCCAGTCACCCGAGGGCGGTAATTGCTCTGGGCGACCAACGAATGGCCACTCAAACATCATCCGCGTGGCTTCTTCTTCGGTCAGACCCTTAAGCAGGCTCTGTGAGCCCTTTTTGGCCAGGACCTTATCGAGTAGAGATTGGGCCACGGCGCTCCAGTATTTGGCGCTGCTCGTCAACCATCTTGCGGCTTTCGTCCAGCCTTGTTTCCGCGTCAATCAGCATCAGCTTGTCTTCGCGGTACTCGGTGAGAACGCCAAACAAATGTGATAATGTAAGGCCCCCTGTGCCGGTGCGCACCTTGTGGATATAGTCATCAATCTCTTCCAGCGTCATCGCCTCAGCTCCAATTCCAGACCCCAGCGATGACAGCGCGGAGTTCTTTCACGGTGCTGATTATCACTCACCCGCCATCTTCTTAAGCTTCTTTGCCAGTGCCGCCATATCAACCAAGGGTTTTCCCTCAGATCCGGTCAGCTCGTGCTGCTCTTGTTTCTTCCACCGTTTCGCGAATCGCCGCTCGAGGAATGCTATCCCGTGTTTGCTGTCGTCACTGGCCATGCTAACTACAGAAACCCTTGATACCATTGCACTTTCTGACTCAGCCTCCGCCAGGGCCATGGCTTTCACCAGCTCGCGTTGTAGCTGATATCGCTTATCTTTCTTCTTGGCATCGCGAATCCAGTTGTAAAACGTGCCCTCGATAACGCCTGAGGCCAGTGCCGCAATCTTCGGATAGTTGCCATCCCGAATCAGCACGCAGATGGCATCAATCGTTTTTCGGTTCAGTTTCGTTGGTCTTGCCATCGTCTGTCCTCCCGAATTCCTGTTCACCCACCTTAATTGCTTCCACCACTATGTCGGCAGCGATGTGCAGATTCTTCAGCCCAACGTGTGCCGCATAGAGGGTGCCGTGTTCAAGCCCGTCAACGGCGTCGCATAAGCGCCTGATTGCCACGGTGGCGTAGGCGCTCGACGTTCGCATGTTGCCATAAACACTCATCACGTCCTCAATTCTAGCTGCAACCGTGGCCCATTGTCGAAGGCGTACGTCCCGAACACCGTAATCAGCTCCCCGTTATCCCTCAGTTCAATCGCGTGTTTCTCGCACAGACTGCCGTTCCATGGGGCCGGATGCCCTATCCAGGCCTCAACCTTTACCGTCGCCGGTTCTCGACATGCATCGCAGATCCCATCACTCACCATGCGTTTTTCCCAACATCGGCATCATTTGGCTTGCGCATGGTTTCCCCGCAGTGTTCACACTGCCACAGTGCACTCACCGGATCCCTGGAAATGGCGTGCCATTCGTGGAGTTGTTTGTCTGACTCGTTCTCACAATTACCGCCGAGCTGGTCTAGCTTCACCGCCGTACCGTGGAACTTGTCGTGCAGGTCCAGGTGCGCATTCGCCAGGGCCACGAGTTGTTTGTCTGACTCGTTCTCGCCGAACACATCCAGCCTGTTCTCGGCGTCAGCCAGGACTGCTTTGACTTCGTCTATGGTCAACGGTTTCCCCCATCAGTTCCGGGTAGTTGAACCGGTTGCCCAGTGCCTCTTGAATGGTGGTTTGTGTGTCCGACCACCCCTCGACCTGGTTGTTGTACAGAAAAATGTGCGACGGGACGGTGATGCGGCCATCAACAAAGACCGCACCCTTTTCCGTTGGCCTGTAGAGACCAGAGCTTTTCTCGCCGCTTGTTTTGGGCTTCGGTTCGACAAGTCCCCAGTGCGCCAGGTACGAGCCGTCGGTGCTGCTTTTGGTTGCTCCAGACCCGCCCGCAACCACCTCGCGGACATGGAACCACCGAGGGTCCAGCCGGTGCCTGACCACCATGGTGACAAGAAACCTGGCCATTTCGGAGTGGAATTTACGCCTATAGACCCTGCAGTAGGAGTCGCAGCACGGACACACGACGCCATTACCACGCATCCGCATGACGTCACCCCTGGCTTCGGCAAGCGTAGGTGACACGTAGGGGGTCCCGTGTATCATGGCTGCACCTTCGCATCGAAGTTATCCCGCCGCCGCGTCACTATGTACAGCATCGCCCCACATCCCACCACGTGACACTTTGCCGTCGTTTGGCGTTGATGGACATTGAGGTTGGTGTTGTTGATCGTCATCTCAGCACCACATACGCAAGTCACGTGGCTGCCGTGTTTGTACTTCCGCAAATCCACATGTCCCCACTTCCGTTTGAACCCAAAAATGATGCGCCGGCCGGAAACCACAGGGAACACCCATGATTCAGCTACTACACACCCGACCGACGCACCGCGAAAAGTGCCCGTCTTTCCGGGCTGTCACTCGGTATTTCTAGTTTAGCCACCGTTGTGGTGACGCGGTGACTGACTAGGCGTGCGCATAATTGTCGCCTCACACCGCCGACTTGGGTAACGAGAAACCCAGTCGCGCTCAAATCACCCCTGCACTGCTACCCCGGACACATAAAGCCAGAACACGTCTGGCAGCGTCGCGCAGCATTCCCAGGACAATGCAGGGGCAAATCAATCACCGTATCCTCTCCGAATTTTATTGGGGTTCCAAAGCGCACGGTCCACCTCGTTCTCGATCCTGGTAACGTGCTTTCCATCAGCGTCCAGCCCGTAGGGGCCCAGCCGTCGCGCATCCACGCTTTGCCGGTCTTCCCATGCCTGCAACTCAAGCACGGCCTGTGGCTGCACCGGAGCACCATCAGTGCGCATATACTTGAACTCTGCCCACGACTGCAGCGTGCGGGCCCCGGATATCGTGCCGTCCGGACCCTCCACCGCAATCTGAAACTCCGGCAGGCCCATGCCGTTGTACCCGTGCTCGGCCTTGCCGTACCTGCCGAACAACTGGCGTGCAACCTCCTCAACCGCAGGCCTTTGGTCCGACTGCAGCGCGGTGACCTCGAGATGAAACTGCGGCCGGCTTCGGTCACCGTAGTAGATGGTCCACCGGTCGGTTAGAAGTTTCGCGGCTTCCGGCACGGCTTAACCCCTTGCTCCCAGGCCTTGAGCCTGTTGGTGAGCCAGTGGGCTGTGATGCCCAGCAGCAGCCACCCGGTGGCCACTATTGTCATAGCTACGATCCGCACGTTGACCTCCAGTCGCAAAAAACCCCACGCCGCGGTGTTGAGTCGTGACGTGGGGATTTCCGCTCACACCTTCAGCGCTGGCACTTCCTGCGGTCTCGTTGGCCAAGTTGCCGCGATCCACACCAGCATTGCCCGTGTCCCTATTCCACGAGTGAAGGGGTTGGAGGCTAATAGCAGGGTCATAACGAGCCGTCAAAGTCGTACCTGTCTGGCGGTTTAGCGCCGACCGTAAACAGTTGACCGTCCTCGTCCTCATGTATGCCAAACCAGCCCGGGCAGCGTCTGCAGCAATAATAGCTAAGCCAATCGGGACCATTGCCGAGTAGCAGCTGCTCAGCATCACAATGCGGACACTCGACAACATCATACTTCCGCGCTCCCACCATCAGGTTTGCCATTTTTCTTGCCCTCCCACGACAAAGGCTCGTCATCGAACAAGTGCCCGCCCATGGCCAGGGCGAAGTCGTTTGCGCGCAACTCCCTGAGCCCCTTGCGCAGCGACTGGCGGATGATTTCCGACCCGTTAAGTCCGGTCTTCATCGCCGCTTCCTTCAATTCAATAAAGTCCTGCTTTCGCAGGTAAATGGTAGTACTTTGTGTTTTCCTAGCCATGTGATTGTGACCTCCACCCTGGGGTTTTCCTTGTCGTACAGCGGGAACATAAACGCCCCACCAACGTGCTTATCAGACCCGCGCTTACCCTTTCCGGGGTGCCAAAACAGAGCATCGACGATCCCCTTGTGCACGTTCTCAGGATCTGAGTGCACGCCATTTATGAAGAATGCCCGTGTCTTAACCAAAATAGGTGTACCACGAGCTGCACGTAGTGGCAAGGCAATATATGAACTAACATGAAACTGCACTAGCGCCTTGTATGCGTGATACGCGTTCAGCCGCTTGTAGATTGGCCTTGAACCCCTAGCATAGTATCCGACGGCGTGGCCGGGGATGACGAGTGTTCGGACGCCACAAACTTCTGATTGAAGAACCTCTTCGGGCAATTCTCTATTCGTCGCCATATCCGTTCCCCGTACCTTTCCCGCAGGTCTTTCTCGACCAAGTTGGTTGTAATGACTGTGCTTTTCTTGCTCTCCTGCCGTCGGTCAATGATGGATAGGAGCTCGCCCAGAAATGGGCCCGTTTGCTTCGAGTACTCCACGCCCAGGTCATCCAGCACCAACAAGTCCACGCCGTACAGCTTGCGGCGGTACTCTTCGGCGCTGGCGTCAAACCACCGGTACGTTGACAACTGGCGGCACTCCACCCAGTGCACGGACTTGCCCGTAGTTATCAGGCCCATACACATGACAGTCGCGGCGAACGACTTGCCCGTTCCTGGTTTTCCGCCAAGGAGGACGAACGGTGACGTTTTCCACGTGCTGCGCAACCACGTCATGGTCTCGGTGCCCTTGATGCTGGTAGCCATGGCCAGCTCAATCAGGTGTCTGGGTACACCCGTGCGGCCCATCTCATCGAAGGCCCTGCGTTGGTCTTGTCGAAGGACTTCAGCCTCAATTTCGGCACGCGCCCCGGGTTCCCCACGGTTGACCTTCATCCACTTTGCGCGCCAGACGTCAATCATGGCAGCCATATCCGGGTCTTTCTTCCGGACGACCCGCATCATGCGCTCATACTCGGCGTCCATCGCCGGCCGCTGTGCGGGTTCAACGACGAACGTGCGCTTGGGTGTCCGGGCATCGTCGGGCGCCACAGCCCATGGCGTGTCACAGTTGCCACACACCCAGACCCCATCTTCGTCCAGGCCGGTCTGTTGCTTGTGGCCACAGTGCGTGCACGTGGGCCAAATCACGGTTGTTTTCATGGTTTGTTGTCCTCTTTGCCATCGCCATTCTTGCTTTCAAATAGCGCACACGCGGCCGGAGTAACCCCGTTCGCTGAGTTCTCATCAAAACAGGACCGATCACACCCAAAGTCGCTACAGTTGGGGCACTGCTCGTCACCACAGGACAGGCACGCCACGGCGATAATCTCCCCGGATTCAACCAGGATTCTGATAAGCGGGTGCGGTTGGCATCTGTGGTCGGCTAGGATCATCATTTCCTCCAGGTTGCGCTAGAAGGCGTCCGCTATCGTCCAGGTTCCTAGTTTCACATTTTCGGACTTGTCGGTCTGCGGTTGCCCCTTTCCGTCCAAACTGGGGCGACTGGGGGCCTCAGGATTTGATTCTGGTTCAGGCAGTCGGCCCGATCTCACCAATTCCTCGGTGGTGCACTCGTGATCGCGGGGCCGGTAGTTCGGTTTCTGGACGTCCTCGGTGGTGGGATTCAGTGCGTCGTCACGCATGCCAATCAAGGTGCTCAGGAAGTAGGTGCAATTGGGGCGCTTTGATTTGCGCGTGACCTCGGCCGCCCGGTACAGCCTAGCCCCTTTTTGGCTGCCCATATCGGACAGCCGAACGCGATTGTCCACCCGCTTCTCACCGCCGTAGCCTTGGAGGTGCCAGCCCTCCCCGTAAAGCATCCCCTCAATTTCAGAGAATGAGTATTCCGCGTCGATGTCGAGCTGGGTGAAGTCACGAGGTCCTTGCTTGAAGAGTCGCCCGCGCAACTCTTCTTTAGAAGAGTTCTTTAGCTTACTCTTATACTTACTCTTTAGGGGAGGACATTCGTTGGACGTCCTGTGGACATCGTCGTCCAAGTCCTCGGATTTACTACGGCCGGACTTCTTACTGTCTCGCCATTGGCGACGCTTTAGCATCGCTTTACCTCCGTAGTAGCTCCACTTTACCACGCTAATAGCGTCGTATTGGTCCTGCATTAGCCAATTGCTGAGCACCAAACTATCCAGAAGTTCAGTGCTTTCGCCGGGCCAATCGCAGATGGATTTGATGTCCTTTGCGCTCAGTTTTCCGAGCATGCCGTCGGGCGCATTCAGTCCAGCCCAGCACAGGAAACGGACCACGGCGACCTGACATTGCCACTTGCGGCGAGCGGTGAACATGGCACAGAAGCGCCGCATTTTGGGCGAGTCGAATATCAGGACATCAATCGGGACATAGTCCAGCGGCTTTTGCCTGGTCATTGTCGCTACGCTTCCGTTGTTCGGTTGCGCTTCATGTAGGCTTCCAGCTCGGACTGCTCAACCCGGTAGTACCGGCCCAGCTTGATGGCGGTCAGGTTGCCATAGCTGATCTCGCGGCGAATCCATTGGTACGACATGTTCAGGTGATCCGCGGCCTGCTGCAGCGTCAGTGGTCTGGGCTTCATGCTGTGCATTCGCATCCCTTTCTTGCTCGAGCTAGCTGTTTTGAACGATACCTGTTGACACTGACCGTTGTCAACTGGTACTTACAGATACACCCCTAGCACGGGGAACGCGGGAGCGGATCGTGCTAGAGGGCTTCGATGGGATCAATCAACGAAAAGGAAAATCATGACTACCTCGACAGCATTGCAAACGCAAACTCAGTCCACCGGAATGTCCGCATTCCAGCCGCAAAGCATCATGGAGGCCGAGAAGCTCGCGACCACCCTGGCGGGCTCACCGCTCATGCCTGATACTTTGCGCGGCAAGCCCAGAGATGTGTTTGTTGTGCTGCTGATGGGTCAAGAGTTGGGCTTGTCTGTCATGCAAGCCATCCGCGGCATCAACGTCATCAAGGGCAAACCCACGCTGGCCGCAGACCTGATGGTGGCGCTATGTAAGCGGTCCCCGCTGTGCAAGTACTTTCGCCTGGTGGAGTCAACGGACGAAATTGCCACCTACGAAACCAAGGCGGCCGACGAGCCCAAGCCCACGAAAATGTCATTCACCATACAGGAAGCGGACCAGGCCGGCTTGACCTTCATGTACGACAAGCAAAAGCCAGGCTCGTGGCAAAAGTACCCGAAGGCCATGCTGCGCCACCGGAGCGCTACAGCCCTGGCGCGCGCCGTGTACCCTGAGTTGGTCCATGGGATCTATGACCCAGAGGAGCTGACAAACGAAGGCAGGGACGCTGCCGTGCGCGACGTAACCCCGTTGCCGCCGCCGCAGGACAGCACCAAGGCGCCGGAAAACACGACGGCCGGGGTTGTTGGCCGTGCGCTGGAAAGCGTCGGCGCCGACGAAGAAAAGGCGCGAGATCTAGTAAGCACCGCCGTGGAAGTCATCGACGAAGCCACCGGTGAGGTGTTGCAGGAAGGTCCTCCGCCCGACGACTTCGGCCCACCGCCACTAACCGACGACGAGCTGTCGCAGAGTCTCGATGAAGCCGTAGGGGCGTCATGGTGGGTTGGGCGTATCGACGAATGCGCTGACGTGGCTGCCCTGAAAACGCTGGCGAAGGAGTTGCGCGACGCCGACGATGACGTGAAAAAGGATCCGGATGTACGCAAGGCATACACGGTGCGCCAAGGGGAGTTGGCGGTATGATTTACAACATCCGCGACGTAGCCGCCGCAATGTTTGGCATGGCCACCACTATGCCGCCGCGGACCATTAAACCACGGAAGCCGCGCAAACGGATGCGGCGCGAATCAGACAGGAGGTTAGCAGCCATGGTTGACGAAAACGCAGTGGAAAGCGGTCACCTGCGCGCCAAGATAGCGGCGCAAACCGCAGAAATATCAGGACAGCGCGCAGAGATAAGCGCCCTGAGGGAACAAATCCGGGAACTGCCAAAGCAGATCGGCGGGCAACCGTCGCACCTCGAAGCCGCAATCAGGGACATAAACAACGGGGCAGCGGGTGATCCGGCATGAACATCACGGCAAGCGCACTACCGCGCATCTTCCGTTGCCCGTTATCGGCGCAGCTTCCGCAGTGGCCACGCACCACCAAGTGGGCCGAATTCGGGACCATGGTCCACCTGTTCCGCGAGAACGTGGCGAAGATAGGCCGCGACAAAGCCCTGGAAAAGGTGCCCGAGGAGCACCGCGACCACTGCGCAGGCATCGCCGAGGCTGCACTGCCCACCGACATGACACCCGAGGTTGCCTTTGCGTACAACCCGGACAGCGCCAAGGGCCGGCGCCTAGACACGAAAGGACAGCGCGACTACTCCAGCCTTGAGGACGGCGAGTATGCCGGCACAGCCGATACGGTGGGCCTGCTTGAGGGTGGCAAGGGTGTGCTGGTTGAGGACCTGAAGACAGGGTGGGGATGGCTCCCGCCCATCAAGCAGAACGAACAGCTCCTGTTCCTGGCGGCGGCGGCCGTATCGGCATACGGCGCCGAGTATGCGGTGATACGCATCCTGAAGATGACTGATGACACACCGCGTTATTATGAACACGAGGTCGCGGCATTCGACCTGGATGCATTCGCCGACGACATGTCGGATCTGATGTTCAATATCAAGGCCAAGGACATGCAGGAACGGGAGTTCAGCGCACACGAGGGCCCGTGGTGTAAATACTGCCCGGCGTTTGAATCATGCCCGGCGAAGACCAGCATGGTTAAGGCGTTGGCATCGCCAAGCGCAGATATTGCCTTTGATCGATCTAACGCAGTCGAGGCTTACGAAACACTTGAGCGGGCCCGCGAAGCACTCAAGAGAGTTGAAGAGCGGATCAAGGAAATGGTGGACGAGTTCGGAACCATCACCAATGACGACGGCCGCACCATTTCGTGGCAGGAGACATCCACGAGGCGCATCAAGGGCGACATCGCCTACACGGTGATGCGGGATTTGTACGATGAGGACGCGGCCAAGGCATCGGCCACCACGGTCACCAAGGCAACCCAGGCATCCATTGAAAAGTATCTGGGCAAACATTGTGAGAAAGGCACGAAGGCGGAAGCCATGCGCCACGTGATGGCTGAGATAGATGCACGCAAGGGGCTGTCCTACTCGACGTCGCGGAAACTGAAGGTGAAAAATGGGTGACGTGTTGTCACACATGCACGACATCCAGACAGCCACCCATGAGGCTGGGTGATGGCTGATTCAAACAGAAAGACCGAGCTGCGCGCTGAGTCATTCCGCAAGGACAACGCCGACAAGCCCCGATGGTCATTGCTGCCCATGGCGCCCATTCACGACATGGTGGAGGTGCTGGAGTTTGGTGCCAAAAAGTATGGCGTGGGCAACTGGGATAAGGCCCCTGAATGGTCACAATATTACGACGCATTCATGCGCCACACTCAGGCGTGGTGGGCCGGCGAGGACACCGACACCGACACAGGTAAAAGCCACCTGACGCACGCCATGTGCTGCCTTATATTCCTGGCCGAGATGCAGCGCCGTGAGCTAGGGAAGGATGACCGGTGTCACCTGATCCCAAAGGCGTCTAACTCATAGCACGCGGCCTCGGTGGTCACATGCCGACGCAGGTCTTCAAGGTCCAACTTTGGCCC